>Ga0302326_10013682_pt1 | contig 17189 bp, 8 predicted proteins | sample Palsa_T0_3_FD_202264 | JGI IMG/M metagenome (GOLD analysis project Ga0302326, IMG submission 202264) | Peat permafrost microbial communities from Stordalen Mire near Abisko, Sweden - Palsa_T0_3 | ecosystem: Environmental > Terrestrial > Soil > Palsa > Peat permafrost | place: Sweden: Abisko... | reverse complement strand
CCGCTTCAAGGTATTTCTCCCGCTGGCGGATGCTTCGGCGCCGCATAAGCCATAATCTTGAGGTCCTTCACGAACCGGCTTTCTAAAGCAATGGCGCAGGCTAGGGGAATGTGCACGAGGGAAAGTGCCAGCGGCGCAGGATCCGAACCCGCAGGATAACCCACTTTGGTTTCGCTTTCAGAGGTTTCTGGCGAAGCTCGAACGCCGTAAACTCAGCAGCCGACGACCAGACTTCGGAACTAGAACGGCAAGGACTCTCCCAGATGACTTCTCATTGCAACTTCGCATACTCTACTTTGGCTTCTTTCAGGATGGGGATATCGGAATCGGCGTCTTTCCAGAGCGTGAGGAAATCTTTGTAGGCGGCGAGCGCCCGGACGCGGGCGGCATCTGCATCCGCTCCCATCGATGTTCTTGACTCCAAAGCGTTGGCCCGAGCCACGCCCAGATGCGCTAATGCTCCCGTCCAGCAGTTCCAGACGATGCCGCCGTGGTCGAGAATCTTCTGAAACTCGGCCGCAGCAGCGTTTCCTTGTCCAGTTGCCAAGTATGCCTCTCCCCGTACATAGACCGGATAGAGGCAGGAAACGTTCAGGGCGAAGTCAATTAACCCAAATTCAAGGGGTGAACCAGCTTGTGGGACGCCCAGCGCGGAAGCCGGGTTCTTTCTATCCAAAGCCAATTGTGCCTGAATCGCAGGCAGCCAGAGCAACTGCATCTGAGTGTTCAGCGGGAATCGTTTCCCTAAGGCTTGGGCCAAGGATTCGGCTCGTACCGTATCGCCCGCCATGGCAAACGCAAGCGCGGCTTCGACCTCGCCGCCCTGACTCGTGGGAGCAAGCTTCAAAGCCTCTGCGGCTGACTGGCGGGCTTCTGTGCTGTTGCCATAGGCCGCTTGTTGCAAAGCAGCATTCGCTTGCCAAATTGCCCCAGTTTCTTTGCTGTCAGTCCGGATAGCGGAGTCTACAGCCCGCTTGGTCAGCTCCCGCGCCTTGCTCAGATGACCGCCATACGCCTCGGTGTCGGATGCCAACGCAAGGCCCACGCTCTCGTAATCCGGCTTGCCCGCATACCACTGCTGCTGTTTCGCCATCGCTACAAAGTCCGCGCCGAGAAAGGCAAGAGCGAAGAGGGCATTGTGGAATGTTACATTATCCAGTTTTCGCGCCTGCGCCTCGTGGATCATCTGCCTGGTTTCGTCGAGGCGTTGCAAGGCAAGGGCGCAGTTGGCGAGATTCGCGTAAAAGACTACCTGATCCGGTGCAAGGTGCAAGCCTTGCCTCTCCATTTCCGTGGCCTTCTCATACTGCCCCAGCGAAGCGAACGCTACACCCAAGTTGTTGTACGCCCGGAAATTTTGTGGGTAGCTCTCAGTCTCCTCCTGATACGTCTGGGTAGCTTTATCCAGTTCTCCGGTTGCAGTCCGATAGTAGCTGGCGGCGATCGCCAGCTTTTCCCGCTCGCTGGCATGTTCCCGCAACCGGAATGCCTTGGTGTAGTACTCACTGGCTCGCCCTAGTTCGCCCAGACTGGAGTAGTCGCCGCCCACTGCGAGGTAGCCTATGGCAAAATTCGGATCAAGCTCGATGGCACGTTGATGGTAAGGCAGGCCTGCGGCGGAGCCTTTCTCGTTAACCGCCTTTCTGCCAAGGCTGTACGCTTTCAGAGCTTCGAGCGAAGACGTGGTGGCCTCGTAGAGCGGAACATCAAACCTCTGCACCGTCGCCAGCGATTCGCCCAGTTCGCCGCGCAGCTTAGTGGCCGCATTACCCAGCGCCTCCAACACCTTTTCCCTCGACGACGCCGTTACCTGCTCCTCGCCCAGCGTGTCTCCGTTCTGGCAATTGACCGCCTTCAATTCCAGCACATATTTACTGCCTAAACTGCCAATCGCTCCGGCGATGTAAGCCTTGCTGCCTGCACGCTGGCACAGCTCGCGCGCCACGTCGGGCGTGAGTTTCGTGCCGACCGGACGGGTCATCTGTTGCAGGGTCTTCGCTACTTGGCCGTCGGAGAGCACATTCAGGAAAGGCGATTGCCGCAAGGAAACGGTGAGCGCCGTTTTCAGAGTGTCTTCGAATACGGCATCGCCCGTGCTGTTGGCAAAATCGGTGAGAACAATAGTGTCCTTGTCGGTCAGGCGCTGGTTCTGACGCCACCGGTAGTAAAAGCCGCCCGCAACGAGTACGGCGATGAGCAGGACAGGAAACGCGATTTTCCACACCTTCCTAACCGGAGCCGGAGGAGCTTCTGGCCCAACCACCGTGCCTGAGCGTGCCGCAGAACTGCGCCCACTCTCGGAGTCGCGCTTCAACCGTTGCAAATCCGTTCGCAGGTCGGCTGCGTGCTGATAGCGCAGATTGCGGTCCTTTTCCAGCGCCTTGCTGATGACCTCCTCCACCTTGGGCGGAAGTTCCCGATTCAACTCCCGTGCCGAGACGGCGGTGCGACTCAGAATCGCCTCGTGCAGTGCGGCCACCGTGTCCCCGCTGAATGCCTGCTGCCCGGTTGCCATCTCGTAGAGCACGACGCCAAAAGAAAACAGGTCGGTGCGCGCATCCAGCTTCTCGCCGCGAACCTGCTCCGGCGACATGTAGGGCACCGTGCCCATCGCCACACCGGTTAGCGAGAGGCTGAGATCACGGGCTGGTCCGGTCGTGGCTTCGTGGGATCGGACTTCATGGTATTGGAGGCCTTCGTGATCACCTGCATACGTCAGCTTGGCCAAACCGAAGTCCAGAATCTTGGCTTCGCTCCGATTGGTAATGAAAATATTAGCCGGCTTAATGTCACGATGAATGATGCCCTTCTCGTGAGCTGCGGCCAGACCGTCCCCGATCTGAATCGCTAAGTGCAACAATTCGTCCGTCCCAAACGGGGCCGGTCTCGCGGCTATCGCGTCCCGCAGGGTTTGCCCCTCCAACAATGACATGGCGATAAAGGGTCGGCCTTCGTGCTCGCCGAATTCGTGAATGGCGCAGATATTGGGATGGTCAAGCGCGGAAGCGGCTCGCGCTTCACGCTCAAAACGTTCTAGAACTTTCGGGTCGCTGGCAATCTCCTCGGGCAGGAACTTCAACGCTACAAGGCGGCCCAGCTTCAGGTCCTCCGCTTTGTACACCACGCCCATACCCCCGCCGCCCAGCACTTCCAGCACGCGATAGTGGGAGATTTTCTTGCCGGTCAGGTTTGCGTGGGGAATGGCTTGAGGTTGGGAGCCAGTCTCTGCCTCTGCTACTTCCCTCACCTCCGCCACAAATCGATAGCCGCGTTTGGGTATGGTCTCGATGTACTCGCGTCCGTTGGTCGCCGCGCTCAATATTCTTCTCAATAAGGAGATGTGCTTGGCGACATTGGCCTCCTCCACGAAGGTACCGGGCCAGAGCCGCCTCATGAGGTCATCCTTGTCCATCAAGTGGCCAGCGTTTTCGACCAGCATAAGCAGGGCTTCGAAGGCTTTAGGCGCGAGCGGCACGGGCTTGCCGTCGAGAATCAGCAGACACTCGTTCGGGTCGAGGCAAAACGGACCGAAGCTGTAGAAGTGTCTTGTTTTCTCGTTCATAGGCCGGGGAAGGAATTCTTCAAGATTTCTTCGCGTTTTCGGAAGGACTTCTAAACCGCAGATGGATTAGGGTTCGCGTCGAGCACGGATTGATGCGGCTTGGTAAGCCATTCGCAGGACATTCTACGGTGGCTTAGAACTAAGCGCAACTGCCGAGCGTGAACTGGGGTGAGAACGGATGGCTGTCACCGAAAAAGACAGCGAACTGCAGGCTGTCGGGCAATACGTCCGCGTTACACCCGACTCGAGATCGAGGAGGGACTTATGCGCAAGAAGCTTACTGGAGGCGGCTCGTGACTTCTCGTACCCGCTTGATGCTCGTGTTGTTACTTGGACTACCCGCCGCGCTCTGGGCTCAGAAGCAGCAAGGCTCATGGTCCGACCTGCGTGGCCTGAAGGTTGGCCAAGGCATTGAAGTGATCGAATCCAGTATGAAGCGTCACGGTGGAGAATTCGTCAGCGTCTCCGACGAGGTGCTCACCCTGCAAGAAAAAGGCTCCGACATCTCCGTAAAACGTGGAGACATCGTCCGCGTGTCGACCGCTTCCGGCGCCCGGCGCGGCGAGCATGCCGTGATCGGCCTGGTGGTCGGCGCAGCCGTCGGAGCGGCCATTGGCGCTGCCGCCGGATCGAGCACTGGCTTTTTTGGGGGATCCTCTCGGGGCATAACCGCTCTCGTTGGTCTCGCGATTGGAGCCCCGAGTGGGGCGGCGCTCGGTGCCGTGATCCCTGCGCACACGACCGTCTATCGCGCTGCGCCCGGTGCATCGCACCAGACAACATCGCCATAGACGCTGTGACTTCGAGCCTAAGAGAGGACGGTACTCGAGCAGCAACCTGAGCCACTCGCACAGAGAGGACAGCATGACCCAGAAATGCTTTTGTTGTGGAATCGTACTTGTCGCTCTGACGCTGGGGCCTCGCCGTGCCCGCTAACTAAGGCCGTCAACGCCGAGGAGGTCTTGATCATCGTGGCAGCGACCACAGCCGCCGCGGCGATTGCGGCAGTCGTAATCGTTGCCAGCGTTCAGCATAGGCGCAAAAGGATTGTGATCACTGGCTGTGTCCTCCCGGGGAGAGAAGGGAATGACTATCACCGACGAAGAAGACAGGAAGGTTTCCCTGCTATCCAGCGCCACGACAAGTATTGAGCCGGGCGACCGAGTAAGGTAGCAGGGCGGGAAAGTTAAGCCGAATGGCCCCGACAAGACGCTTGCCTGGGAAGCAAAAGATGTGATCAAGGACTTCGGCGTCTGTCGGCCCTAGCCCTGATCTCGACCATAGACCTAGCGCGCCAATAATGGCCACACTCTTTTAGGAGGACGGAAATGACAAATGCGATGCCGGTAGTGTTGTCTAGCTCGAAAGAGGAGTCGCGCTCCAGCCGAGCGGAGCTCATCAGAACCGCCGTTCTTTGCTTATGCTTGCTTTTCGCCGTGGCGACGACCGCACAGCAGCGGGGAATAACAGAAAGCGGCCCCGGCAGCGAGCCCACCTTCACTACCTTTGAGGCACCAGGCGCAGGCACGGGCGCGAGTCAGGGAACCATCCCGTTCAGCATTAACACGGCTGGGGCTACCGCGGGAATGTACTATGACGCGAGCAATGCGTATCACGGCTTCGTGCGCGCGGTAACAGGCACGATAACCACCTTCGAGGCGCCGGGTGCTGGCACGGGCGCGGCTCAGGGAACTGTCTCCTTCAGCATCAACCCAGCGGGGGATGTCACCGGATTCTACGTAAACGCGAGCAATGTGCATCACGGCTTCGTGCGCGCGGCCAACGGCACGATAACCACCTTCAAGGCTCCGGGCGCGGGAACGGGGGCGCATCAGGGAACAGTCCCCATCAGCATCAACACGGCGGGGGATATCACGGGAACCTATTTGGACGCGAGCAATGTGTATCACGGCTTCTTGCGCACCGCCAACGGCGAAATGGCCAAGTTTCAGGCTCCCGGCGCAGGCACTGGCAAGAGTCAGGGAACCGTCCCTATTGCCATCAACTCGGCGGGGGCTGTTGCGGGACTGTACCTTGACGCGAGCGGCGCCTATCACGGCTTCGCGCGCGGGGCTACGGGCAATATAACCACTTTCGACGCTCCGGGCGCAGGCACGGACAAAAAAGAGGGGACCCTCCCCATCAGTATCAACAAGGCGGGGGATATCGCGGGTCTGTACCGTGACGCGAGCTATGTGCTTCACGGCTTCGTGCGCGCTGCCAATGGCAAGATAACCAAATTCGAGGCTCCGGGCGCAGGCACAAGGGGGTATCAGGGAACCGGCGGGTTCAGCATCAACACGGCGGGGGCCATCGCGGGACCCTACCTGGACAGCAACAATCTGCTTCACGGCTTCGAGCGCGCCGCCAACGGCAAGACCGCCAAATTCGAGGCTCCGGGAGCGGGCACCAGCGGGTATCAGGGAACCTTCCCCTTCGGCATCAACACGGCGGGGGATATCACGGGAACCTATTTGGACGCGAGCTATGTGTATCACGGCTTCGTGCGGACGCCATGATCCCTGCAAACGGTCATGCACACTGCAAGCTACGGTGGAACCGATCATAACCACATTCGTTTAGCGAGGATCGAATGACGAAAAACACGCTATTGCTGTCGGAACCTCATTGCGGTTCTGGCTTTTTACCGAGGCATTCGGTCCCTACCTCTGCCAAAGTTCGCGAATCTACAACGGAGATAAGTCCCACGAAGCTCCGTGCATGCTGCATCATCGTCAGTTTCTTGTCTGCTGCCGGGAGGCGGGAATGCGAGCATCGCTTTCGATTACCGGATCGTTAGCTCGTCGCCGCGGTTTCACACGAGGTGAAGACCTGGCTCGCTGACCTGCACGCCGTCAGGCCCGATGACAGTGGCATCGCCTCCTAGGGTCACGATTCCTGTCTTGCCGCACCCTGCTGCGCAGGCGCATTAGCAGCTTACGGCGCGGGAGGTGCCTAAGGCGTCTTATGGCTGGGTGGGGCAGATCTTTTCTCTTTGGATCTGCGCCATGCAGCACGCCAAGACCGGACCGATCCAACATCCTCACACACTGCAAGCTACGGCTTCATCGACATTTGGGTCGCCGAAGAAAGATAACGAATCCCACGGTTGCGTGGGGAAGATAAACCGCAAGGAGAGAAGATGAAACGCACATTGATCTTGACCTCTTGACCTTGATAGTCTTCGTCGCTGGTTGCAGTAACTCCGCCATGAACTCTGGAGGCGGATCAGGGTTCAGGGTTTAGAGTTCGTCGGAGACCGACGGCGGTTTCATGCGGGGCTTCTGTGGTTATACATTGAGCGAGAAGGTTTTCAGATTCTGCAATAACCTCGTAACGCGGATCACTTCCTGCTGTCCACCCAAGCGGGGTTTGACCATGCGGAGGGAGCTTTGAGGCCGACCGCCCGAACACGGTAGGTGATGTGCGCTCCTAGTGGTAAATGCTCCGAGTAAGTTGTTTCGTTCGCCGGCACATCCTTAACCTTCGCCCAGGCGCCCCAATCCACCGAACGTTGAATTTCTAAGCCGGAGTCATTGCCGTGACCGTTCCAGGTCAGGATAACGTCGCGGCCAGATAAAGCGGCTGCCAATTGTCCGGGCGCTTCCGGCGCCTCCGGCCAATCCAAGTAGGACGAATCGGCGACCGCCACAACGCTATCCTTTAATGGAATGAGCAGCGTTTGTTTTTCCCGATTGACCCACGCGGTCGGAGTGACCCGACCGCTGCGCAAGTCCACAATAATGGGATTCGTGATCCCGCTGTTCGGAAGTTGCACCTCAACTTCAAGGGGAACAAAATCGTCCGCAGGATTCGAGACTACGGCCAGCCAGATGGCGTATATAGGCTTTTCCGATGCCCGATCCCGAAACGCAACCTTCCTCACTTGGCCGTGGCCATATTGTTGGGGCGGATCCAGAAGTATGTCTGCCATGGGATCTATCTTCGCTTGCCCAAATAGAGCGGATGTAACTTCAAAGGCGCGGTATGCCGGCCGCGGCTGGAACGCACTCTCATCGAAGTTTTCGCCGTGAAGTAAACCGAACTGGTCGTCTTCGTTGCCATCGGTGCCGGGAATAAACTCCCAGAAGAATGGTTTAACGCCCTGGGTAAGGGCCTGCAGGAAAAATCGCGGGACGTATCGAGCTTGCACCGACTCGTTGGAGTTTTTCCAAGCCGGGATCGTATTCCACTCGTTTTCCCAGAACTCAATGTCCTTGCGGACGCCCGGCATGCGCAGCACTGCCTCGCGGAACAGATCCGCATCCTCCAGCGCATCCTCTTCCTCTGGAGGCTCGTTTCGCCCGTATCCTGGATACGAGTGATACGCCATGACATCGATTTTCGAAGGACACTCCGAGAGTGCGGTGAGGGCAAAAGCAGAGTCGATCTCACTGGTCCCACCAAAGATCACTCTCGATTGCGGATCAGTTTCATGGACAACATCGGCAAACCGGCACATCGCGCGTCCGTATTCGCGGCCCTTGGCGGCGCGCTCTTCACGAGACTCAACATTGGGCTGCCAGTAGCCGATATTCGGCTCGTTCCAAAATTCCCAATACTTAATCCTGCCGTGGTAGCGATTGACCATGAAGCGCGTGTAATTCAGGAATCCCTGAATCTCATCCTCGGTCTTGAGGCCGTGAAAAATAGCGGGAGGTGGATTGTCCTGATCGCCAATTCCAGGGGGAGTGGGTTCGATGCGCTTGGGTCGCGTCGCTCGATCGCCCTCATACAGCGCATTGCCATAGCAAAGTTGCAGTTCGATGGATACGCCATTATCGGAGAGAGATCGTATCGCCTCGTCCACTTCGGTGCGTACGGTGTACTCACCGGGTTTCGGTTCGATCCAATCCCAACTCGTTTTCTCAGAACTATTTTCATACTGACCGAGCCGAACCCATTTCACTCCGGAATCGAAAACGCTGGTCCACCAAGGTTTTGTCCATGGCAGCCGAGGATCGCGGGGCAGGGGAAGGTTCATCCCGAAGCCCGTCGTCAACTGTGTGGAACGTCGCGGAGGAACTTGCTGGGGGACGCTCTGGGCGGTGACTGGCAGCGTTCCTAACATCCCAACCATCAGCACGCCACACGCCGCGAGCGCGGCGCGACGACACGTCAGTGGCTGAATCAATTGAATCGGCCTCGTTTCCATTGCGCTGGGCGATTCCAAGAAGACTTGGTCTGCCGCTACTAAATCCGGCCTGCCTCTGCTACCGTGACCGGGCTCGTCCACGACCTGCTGTTGGCGGAGTTTTCCACCGCGTCCAGAAGTTTCTGCACTTCTGCTCCGTCATCGAAATTCGGGTGGAACGATGTGTCCGCGGCCAAGGACTCGAGAAAATCGGCCAGGGTTGCGACAAAAGTATGTTCGTAGCCCACGATGTGTCCCGGCGGCCAGAAATGATCGACGTAGGGATGTGCAGGACCGGTCACGAGCACATTGTGTGCGCCTTGGATTTCTGTGGCGTCATTACAGTCGAAAACATCGAGCCGGTTTAGCTCTTCCAGGTTGAAACGAACGGCGCCCTGGGACCCGTGAATTTCGAAGTAGTTGCGATTGCGGCACCCCGTAGCAAAGCGGGTCGCTTCGAAGGTGCCGATGCTGCCATTTGCAAAACGAGCCAGCAGCAAAACCGCATCATCGACCTCGCGCTCAGGCACAAAAGTTTGCAGAATGCTGGCGAGTTCGACGATGGGTCCGTTGAGCAGTAGGGCCAAGTCGAGAGAATGAGAGAGCAGGTCGCCCATGGCTCCCGAACCGGCTTGCGGCTTGCGAAATCGCCAGGCATCCGCCCGTTGCGGATCTGCCCCCCAGCTCTGAGGATAAGTAGCTCGGTAATGATAAGGCTGTCCAATTTTCCCTTGTTCCACAAGCCGCTTCGCCAAAGCGACTGCCGGTACGCGACGATAGTTGTACCAGACCAGGTTCGGTACGTTGCGGGCGGCTTCGGCCATTCGCTCTGCCTCGACGAAATTCATCGCTAGGGGCTTTTCGCACAGCACCATCTTGCCGGCATCGGCCGCTGCAACCGCGATGGGCGCATGGAGATGATTGGGTGCGCAGATGTCCACGACGTCGATGTCTTTTCTCGCAATTACAGATTGCCAGTCGGTCTGCGCCTCCTGCCATCCCCACTGGGCGGCAAATTCTTGTACCGCACTCCGATCGCGGGCGCAGACAACTTTGAGTCTGAGGACGTAGGGAACGTTGAAAAAGCATCCGACTTGACGGAAGGCGTTCGAATGAGCGCGCCCCATGAAGCCACAACCGACCATAGCTACGTTTAGCTCTCGCTTCTGTTTCGCCATTCCTCTTGATCCTGAAGACTTCCTATCATCTTCACTTGTTATCGCTCTTGATGCGACAGTACCTTGCGAAACGCGTGGATGATGTCGTCCTCATCCGCAGCGCTAAGGCAAGAGGGAATCGCCAGAAGGACGCTGCGCTCAAACAAGCTGTCGGCCACCGGGCAGGCTCCTTTGCCATAATCCCATCGGGAATCACGGTTTTCTGCAAGGTTCCACGGAAAACCCTTACCGTCGATGCTGGTCTGGTTCACCAGACTAACGATGTTGGAGTAGACATGCAGGCCCCAGTCGGTCATCACGATATTGTTCACGCCCTGCGGCGACGTAGCAATTCCTTCCGTCCGCAGAGCCCAACTGATTCGCCTCGCTTCATCGGCATTTTCGAAGGTAAGAATCAAGAACGAGCCGGTATCGCCGCTCGGGTCGATAATCCGCCTGAGCCGAACCTGCGGAAACGCTTCCAGAGCCCGGCGAATGCGATACTTGCTCTCCCTCATGTGAGCGACAATTTTGACCAGCTTTTTTAATTGAACCCGAAGAATGGCTCCCCGCATTTCGTCGAGGCGGTAGCCGCGACCCCAAAGGCAGAGATCAAGGTTGTCATAGATTGCTCGACCGCTCTCGTCGCGGGCGTACCCATTGTCCTGCACCGCTACCGCGCGCTGATATAGGCGGAGGTTGTTCGTCACCACGCACCCCCCTTCGCCGCTGCTCATATTCTTGTTCATTTGGAAGCTGAAGATACCCATGTCGCCCAAACTGCCGACCTTGTTGCCGTTAATGCTGCCGCCGGCGCACTGCGCACAATCCTCAAGAAGGAATAATCCTCGTCTGCGCGCAATCTCAAGCAAGCCAGGGGCGTTCGCTGGAGCCCCACTCATGTGCACCGCGATAATCCCTTTGGTCCTTGCCGTGATGCGACGCTCAACCTCGGCTGGAGCAACACCGAAGGTTTCGTCAATATCTGCCAGAACAGGAATAGCTCCCAAGTTCACGACCGCCGCGATTACCGCAACCCACATATAAGCGGGAACGATCACCTCCTGGCCCGGACCGACTCCGAGAGCTGAAAGTGCCACTTGCAGCGCTCCGCTGCCGCTCGTGACTGCCAGCGCGTGTTTGACGCCAAGGAACTGGGCAAACTCTTTTTCAAACGCATCAACTTCTCCTTGCAGGTCAATGCCGTAGTAGCGGAATAGCGAACGGCTCTTAAGCACTCGAATCGCAGCTTCCACCTCTTCGTCGTCCAGGTAGTGCATCCCGGGGAACTCTAAAGGCAATGGCTTCGTCCTGACTGGAGTGCCCCCGTCGAGGGCCAACCGCTCTAGTTCGATCGTTCTTGGTAGGTCATTTGATTGCATGTGATCTCCATGGTTTTTCGTGTGAGCCAACTCAATTAACGGGCATGTTTGTCAAACGAAGCAGGCGAGACTCCGCGCTCTAGACTTAACAGCCCGCGTCTGTAGTCAGCGTGAGGTTCAACTCGGGCCTCATTTCCGCTGCTGCCCGTATCCCGACGCCACAGTAAGGGGACTAGAAGCGCGCAGACGACTTACCCAGGACAAAGGACTTAAGAGCATACTTGTTGGTTCCTCCAGAGACCGTTGGCCGCCCAAACTGATAGGGGACGGCTCCCGTAGACATTCACGATTCGCTTAGAAAATGAACTTCAGTGCGACCTGCCCGATGCGAGGATCGCGTGCGGTGCTGATAATCCCAAAACTCGAGCCTGGTCCTGAACAGCTCTGTCCGGGTGCGCTGGAGACACACGTGCCCGTGCTCGGGTTTCCCAGGCCACTCGTGGCCACGAATTGCGCGTGATTGAATGCGTTGAAAAACTCAGCCCGGAACTCGAAGTGAGCACGCTCGTTAACCGCGAATTCTTTCAGAAGCGCTACGTCCCAGTTATTGATTCCTGGACCGTGGAAAAAACGGCGCTGCGAATTTCCTAATTGACCGAGTTGTTCTGAAGTGAAGAGCGAGGTGTTGAAATAAGGCTGGCCACTTCGCGGGTTGGTGAAGTTCAACTTGCCGGGAATAACGTTTGGCACGTCAATGCCGTTGCAGTTCGGTCCGGCACAGTTCGTACCGATGAGCGAATTATCATCGAGTTCTAGCAGGGTCACTGGAAGGCCAGTGGAAAACCTGGTGATGCCCGAGAACTTCCAGCCACCCAATAGTTTGCCGGCACGGCCCGATAGGTAATCGAGCGGCAGTTCATAGGTGTAGCTGAAGACCAGATTGTTTCTGAGGTCGTAGGCGGCCAACTCTCTGGTAAGTCCCGGATCAAAAGGATTGACTTGATCGCCCAGTCCGGACGCCTGATCGAGCGTCTTACTGTATGTGTATCCTGCCAAGAACTCCAGACGGCCGCTGCGATGCCGGGCGGTTACTTCAAGGGCGTTGTAGTTTGCATTGCCAATGTTTTCGTACAGACCGGTGCTGCCAAAGTCTGCTCCCAACGGTTGACGGGGGATTACGAATTGTCCGGAAGCCGTCGTAAACGTGCCGGTCTCAGCGAATGGACCGCAAGTCGCTGACCCCGGCGCAACTTGACTGGTCTGGTACACCGACAGGCAGAGCGCTGGAGACGAAGGATTGGCCTCGACCAGCACAAGCAGGCGGTGGCTCTGCGTTCCAACATAACTGATGTTCAACAGCGAATTGTTTCCCAACTGCCGCTCGAGCGAAAGTTCATAATGCTCGGCATACGGAAGGCGATTCCTATACCAATATCCGGGTGAACTCGAGATGGGCAGATATTGAGACCAGTTGACGTTCGGGTCGGGATTGGAGACCGACACATTTGCGTGAGGAAACACCACGGGAAAGCGCTGCCCTTCGACGTTTCCGGTGGCGCGATCGACAAAAGGAGTCGCGAATAAAGGTGGATTTGGACTGGAATAATACAACCCATAAGGAGGGTCTCCGACCTCCAACGCGTCGGTGAGATCCTCGATTGCTGTATAGAACAAACCGAACCCGGCCCGGATGCTAGTTTGGCCGCCGCTTCCGAACAACCAATGCAGGATGCCGGCGTCGGCGGAGGGTGAATAGGCCAGCCCAAATCGGGGAACGAAATTGTTGTAATGGGTCGGCGCCAGAGTGGACGGCACATTCGCATCACCCGGGAACACCCATCCTGTAGGAGCGCCCGGAAACACTTTGGATTGTTCCCCCGGAATGATGGTCTCCAACTGATTGTTTTCTTCCCACCAGGATGTGCTTACATCCCAGCGCAGCCCGTAGTTCAAGGTCAAGGCGGGGACAACGCGCCAACTATCCTGGGCGTAGAGTCCGTAGTAGCGACTGCGGGAATGAAGCGGAGCTTGTTGTCCCTGCTGATAATTGACCGGTGCACCGATTAAAAAATCGGCGAAGTCCAGACCCGTTTCCGAACCGTCGAAAGCGAAACTGCCGTCGTTCGCACCGAAAGTGTGCTGCGTGATCTGGTCGTAATGAAAGTTTCCCCCAAACTTAATGGAATGCGTGCCGACGACCTTCGAAAAATTATCGATCACCTGGTAGGTATTGTTGTATTGTTCCAGCGGATTGGCGTTCACGCCGAAGGTGAAATTGTTTAAGGTTGTGTTGGGCGCACCACTAAACTGCGGGGCCAGAGGGACAATGCCCAAGGTGTTCGCTCCCGTCGCAAATCCTAACGAGGACAGCGATGGCCCAACTCCTCCAACCGGCCGGCCGACGAAGTTCGCGTTGCGCACGTAATGCAAACGAAGCTCGTTCACCGCGGTCGGCCCACGAGCAGTCGTGTCGCTCAGGTTGATCATCTGGGCGCGTCCCGTGTTCTGAACCCCAAAACCCGGCAGGGACGCGTCGCAGTATGGACACTGCTGCGTATAGTCATCCAGAAAGTAATACGCGGAGAGCGTGCCGAAGTAGCTGGTTCCATCTACACGAATTCCGCCCTTGTCGTCCCGCAACACATTGTTGTAGGCGGAGGTCTCAAAATACGGAACGCCGCCGATCGACGTGTTGGGTGGTGGAATATATTTCAGAAGTGCCGCGGAAGGAGCCGTTATTGCCGCGGACGGAATGATTGCATTGGGAAACACGCAGACCGTCGGATCAGTGCAGCCGGGCGAATAATAATTTTCGCCATTCGCGACCGGATATCCCAGTTCCGAAGAGAGTGTGCTTGCCCAGGCCGTCCCGTTGACACTCCCGGTAAGCGCGCTGGCTGAGTCCGCCAGGTTTCCCGTCAAGTCCGCACTGCTGGGGACCGGGACATCAGCGACCTGACCCTGGGTCTGCCGCGTACCCTGATAGTCGACGAAGAAGAAAACCTTCTTAGGCAGGATGGGGCCGCCGAACGTGCTGCCAAACTGGTTCTGCTTGAACGCGCCGCGGATGGAACTGAAGAAATTTCGCGCATCGAGAGCATCGTTTCGCAAGAATTCGAAGGCTTCTCCGTGAAACGTATTGCTGCCAGCCTTCGTGATGGCGTTCACTTGCCCACCACTGTAGTTTCCATACTCCGCATCAAAGTTGTTGGTAATGATTCGAAACTCTTCGATCGAGTCCAGGCTGGGAACGATTGACGTGGTCTGGCTTACGCCTTCGTTGACGTTGCCGCCGTTCACCATGAATCCGTTGGCGGTTTCGCGCTGACCGCTGACGGAGAGGCTGCCGGCGTTCAAATTGCCAGAAGGCGAAATCGTCGACGACCCGTATTCTCCCGAGGTCTCTGGCGCCACCCCCGGTTGCAGGGCCAACAAGTCGGTGTAGCTTCGGCCATTGAGGGGAAGGGATTCCATCTTCGCGCTCCCGATAACCTCGCCCATTTGCGTGTTCGTAGTTTCAACGCGAACGGCGCTGCTGGAGACGGTCATCTCCTCGTGCACGCCCCCCACTTCAAGACGGGCATCTACCCTCACTGCACTATTTGCGTCGATGGAAACACCGGTCTGATGAAACTCCTTGAAGCCCCCCTTGCGGACGGTGATTGTGTAGGTGCCAACCGGTAAGGCCAGAAAAGAATAGAATCCTTTCTGATCCGTGACGACTGTGCGCTCTATGCCGGTTTCGATGCTGCGGGCGGTAACTTCTGCACCGGCAATCACAGCGTCACTTTTGTCGTTCACGATTCCCGAAATACTCCCGGTCACGCCTGCTCTGGCACTTTGAACGAGGGAGAAGCATGACAACCCCATGAGCAGCATCGACCAGCCAATCCCACGCGAACGCTTGCGGAATCGCTGATCAAGTCTGGTTGCGTCGATCGGGGCGGCTGGCTTAAGGGGCATAGCTCTCCTGGGAGCTTGATTCTTGGAGTGAACACATTATTCTTTACTTACTTCAGAAAATGAATTAATATTGCGCGCCGTGGCGCATATTTACATTAGTTAATTCATTTGTGTCAAGAAATATTTTATGCGTTGCGCTCATTCACCGGGATTGGTCGACAGGAAGGCGCGGCGTTCGTTTTCCACAACCTGCACGATTAGGATGAATAGGTCTAATTTCTGGTCAGTGGCCAGTTGTAACTCCAACGGTTAAAAGGCTCCCGAATGCGGAAACAGACTGGGTGGAACCGGCGGAGGGCGTAGAAGGGAATCGATGGCGAATACGAGGAGTCTTGAAAGGTCCCAGGCTCGAGATCCCGAAGCCAAGTCTTTCAAGAACGAGCGAAATATCCTGCGACTCATTCACGCGAAGCGTAATATTTCTAGAGTTGAACTATCGAAGACAACTGGCCTGAGTGGCGCCTCCATCAGCGCCATCGTCCAAAATCTGATCGGTAGAGGGCTGGTTGTCGAATCCGGGCACAACTCGAGTTCTCTTGGACGGAAGCCCGTTTCTCTCAGCATTCGCGAAGACGCGGGCTTCCTGATCGGAGTCGACCTGGGATCGTTCTATACGAGAGTAGTCGTCACAGATGTTCGGGGCACTCTAGTCTACAAGGAAGAATCAAACACCAGAATGCAGGATGGCCGCGATCCTGTTCTCTCCAGAACCTTGAAGGCGATTCACAAGGCGATCAAGGATTCTGGAAAGCCGAGAAATGCTTTCAGAGGAATCGGAATGGGGCATTCGGGGGTGATCGACGCCGATAAAGGCTTGGTACTATCCTTTCCTCGCCCCGGTCAGATGGCTGAATGGAAAAACGTCCCGCTCCGAGACCTGCTCGAGCGTGAATTTGGCATTCCTTGCCTGCTTGAGGACAGCGTACGAGCGATCGCCACTGCCGAAAAGCATTTTGGACTCGGAAGAAGTCTGAACGATTTCATATACGTTGACGTAGGAATGGGAATTGGAGCTGCTATTTTTCTCGACGGCAAACTATATCGCGGATCTGGTGGTAGCGCTGGCGAATTTGGTCACATGACGGTGGACGAACACGGTCCACTGTGTTGCTGCGGCAACAATGGATGCTTGGAGGCGCTGGCTTCTTGCGGAGCCATTATCCATGCAGTCAGGAGCGCGATCGAAAAAGGGGTGGATTCGAAGGTTCGAGAATTGGCACAAGGGGATCTTAGCCGGATCAGTATCGAGATGATCGGACAGGCTGCTTTGGAGAACGATAGCTTGTCTTTTCGCGTTCTGCACGAGGCGGTCTCCCACATTGCTGTCGTTCTGGCTGACGTCGTGAACTTGCTGAATCCGCACGTTGTTATCTTCGGAGGAGCATTATTCCGTTCCTCACCTGAACTATTCCTAGAACCTCTGAAACGCACGATCAGGCAACGCGCGTTGGAAAAATCAGCAAATGAAGTGCAACTGAAGATCTCGAATTTGGGGAGCGAAGTGGGGGCTCTTGGGGCCGCACGGTTGATTTCTGAAATCGTGGTGGAGAGACTTTACCAGGACTCCTGAACCGTAGTTTGGCAGAAGAAATTTTGCCAGAAGAAATCAAGGAGTCCGGTCAAATGCCACGAATTCCCGAGAGGCCGGTTCTCGTTCTCATCGGGCGAACGGCCGACATCCGGGAAGTAAGACAGCTTGAGCGCAATCCTCGAGACCTTTTCAGCGGTATGTGATCTGTGTCGAGTTGTTTGGCTAGATTTTAAAATTGCCAAGTGATCTTCACATAGGCGCTGCGCTTGACGAGGCTGGATCTCACGCTTCCGGTAGAATCCACGAACTCCAAGTGGCGGTCTTTCAGGAGATTCTGTCCTACCACGCTGCAAGACAGGTACTCGGTCCAACGCCAGGTAAGACCTGTTTCCACCCGGGTGTAGGAGGGAACCTTTCCGCTTCTCAGACGGTCCACAAAATACACAGAAGTGTCCCACGCGACATTGCTGACGAGGTCGACATGCGATCGAAGCTGAGCACCATTGGCTGGACTGCTGCC
>Ga0302326_10013681_pt1 | contig 17189 bp, 15 predicted proteins | sample Palsa_T0_3_FD_202264 | JGI IMG/M metagenome (GOLD analysis project Ga0302326, IMG submission 202264) | Peat permafrost microbial communities from Stordalen Mire near Abisko, Sweden - Palsa_T0_3 | ecosystem: Environmental > Terrestrial > Soil > Palsa > Peat permafrost | place: Sweden: Abisko... | reverse complement strand
CGGCGGCGCACGCCGGGAGCCTCCGCCACGCCGAGCCTCTCGCCCCGCCTCTCGGTACGCGTGCTTCTGATCGGTCTGATCGCGCTGGTCGTCGCTCGGGTCGTGCTCAGCCTGGTTTCCTTCCCCGTCGCCGACGTCGGCTACGCCTCGGTGATCGGCGCGCACCGGATCGCCGCGAAGCAGTCGCTGTATTTCGCCGGCTCTGGTCACGGCGACACCTACGGTCCGATCGCCTACCTCGCCTACCTGCCGTTCGAGCTGCTGTGGCCGTGGCACGGGAAGTGGGATTACCTGCCCTCGGCGCACGCGGCGTCGATCGTGTTCGACCTCGTGACCGTGCTCGGCCTGGTGCTGCTCGGGCGCCGCCTGCGCGGGGGTCGCGAAGGCTGGCGCCTGGGGCTCGCGCTCGGCTGGGCGTGGTCGGCCTGCCCGTTCACTCTGCTCGCCCTGATGATGCACACGAACGACGGGCTGGTGGCGATGCTGTCGGTGCTCAGCCTACTGGCCTTCGCCTCGCCCGCGGCGCGGGGGGCGGTGCTCGGCCTCGCCGCGGCGGCGAAGTTCGCGCCGGCGGCTCTGCTCGGCCTCTACGCCAGCCACCGCGACCGCGGGATCAAGGGCACAATTGCCTGCCTCGTCTCGTTCACCGTGGTCGTCGTCACCTCGATCGGGCTGTACCTGCCCTCCGGCGGCCTCGCCCAGTTCTACAACCAGACGATCGGCTTCCAGCTGGGCCGCTCGGACGTGTTCTCCGCGTGGGCGCTACACCCGAGCCTGGATCCGCTGAAGCTGGCGGTCGAGATCGGAGCCGTGCTGCTCGCCGGGCTCGTCGCCTTCTTCCCGCGGCGGCGGTCGCTGGTCCAGGTCTGTGCGCTCGCCGGCGCTATCACCATCGCGTTGCAGCTGCCGGCCGTGCACTGGTTCTACTACTACATCGTGTGGTTCATGCCGTTCGTGCTCGTCGCTGTGCTCGCGTGGGGTGAGGACGACACCACCGCGACCGAGGCGCCGGGCGACGTGTCGGCAGCCCCGCCGACGACGGCGACGCACGCGCGGGAGCCCGTCGCCGCCGGCGTCTGAGCGGTGTCCCGTCTCGCCAGACGCTTTCCCGCCGCGGTCGCCGCGCTGCTGGCGCTGCTCGTCGCGGCCCCGGTCCTGACCGCCGTACACCAATCGCCCAAGCAGCCGCTCCCGGCGCACACCGCGATCCGCGATGCGCTGCGCAGCGGGGCCGTGGTCCAGGCGCTCGCCGGCACGCACTGGAGCACGGCGAGCGCGTCCCCGCTGGACGGCCGGCTCGAGCGGGTCAGCTTCCTCGCGGGGTCAAAGACGGTCGCCGAGGTCGCCGTCCGCGCCGACGGCACGAGCGCGGGCATCGAGGAGTACGGGCGCGGTCGGGCATCGTTCGGCGACTGGATTGCTTACGAGCCCGCGGTCCTTGCCGGCTTTGAGCGTGCTGTTCGTGCTGATGCTGGCGGTGGTCCCACTGTGGCGCCTGCGCAACCTCGACCTGCTTGCGGCGCTGTCCCTGCTCGCGACGGTGATCCTGTTCCAGCACGGCTACCTGCGCCTGAGCGTGCTCGCCGTGCTCCCCGGGCTCGGCTATCTCGCGGTTCGCTGTGCCTGGCACGGGCTCGGCCCCGGCGTCGGTGAACCGGATTCGACACCGCTGCTCGATCGGGTAACCCGCGGCTGGGAAAGTGCTCAGCGCGTGCGCGTGCTGCGGCTCGCGCACCTGGCACGTCGTCGGCTCGGAACTGCTCTGAGCTTCCGTCCAGGTTCCGTCCAGAACGGCGGATGAGTGTCCAGAGGAGCCTGGACAGCCTAAACCTCGGCGACTCTCCGGCCGATCTACCTCGTGAGCTTATGGGAATCGCCGCAGGGAAATCAATTATTGGGCTCGACATCGAACCCGGCTACGTGGCCGCAGTCGAAACAAGCTCGGGCAGCGTCGCCGTGGAGCGGGCGGCCACCGCGCAGCTCGCGCCGGGAGTGATGAGGGAAGGCGAGGTCGTGGACGTCGACACGCTGGCCGACGTGCTGCGCAAGCTGTTCGCCGACCACAAGCTGGGACGCCGGGTCAGGCTCGGGGTTGCCAACCAGCGGATCGTCATGCGCACGATCGACCTGCCGCCACTGCGCGACGCGAAGGAGATCGCCTCGGCCGTGCGGTTCCAGGCCCAGGAGCAGATTCCGATGCCGCTCGAGCAGGCCGTGCTCGAACACCATTCGCTGGGGATCGTCGAGACGCCCGATGGTCCGCGCACCCGGGTCGTGCTCGTAGCGGCTCGCCGTGACATGATCGACGGCCTCCTGGCCGCGACGCGCAGCGCAGGTCTCCGTCCCGAGGGCATCGACCTGAGCGCGTTCGCGATGATTCGCGCCCTCTATCGCCCCGGCCGTGAAGGTGCGACGCTGTACGTCAGCGTCGGCGGCATGACCAACCTCGCGGTGGCCGTAGGCACCACCTGCGTGTTCACCCGCGTGGTGGCGCACGGGACCGAGGCGATGGCCGGCGAGCTCGCCGAGCGTCGTGGGCTGACGATTGAGCACGCGCGGGGTTGGCTCACCCATGTCGGTGTGCAGATACCGGTCGACGATATCGAGGGCGAGTCCGAGATCGTCGTCGAGGCACGAGCCGTGATCAGCGAAGGCATCCGCCGGATCTCCGACGAGGTGCGCAACTCGCTCGACTTCCACCGAGTCCAGCCTGGCACCGTGCCGGTGCAGAACGCCGTCCTCACCGGTCCCGCGGTCGCGATTCCCGGTTTCTGCGCTCAGCTCGGCGACGAGATCCAGCTCCCGCTCGAGCCGGGGGTAGTCAGCGAAGCGCGGCCCGGCGCGCTCGGAGACATCGACGCCGGTAGCCTCGCGGTCGCCGCCGGCCTGACGGTCGAGGACATCGGGGCATGAGGGCAGTCAACCTCATCCCGGATGACTCGCGCCGCGGCTGGCGCGGCCCCGTCGGCGGCTCCGGCGGCTCGGTGTACGTGCTCCTGGGCGCGCTGGCCGTCGCACTGGCGCTGGTCACCTTGTACGTCCTGACGACGAACCGGATCTCCGATCAGAAGGCGAAGGTCGCAGGGTTACAGGCCCAGGCGAGCCAGGCTCAGAGCGCCGCCGCCCGCTTGGCTCCCTACGTCGAGTTCGCGAAGCTCGCGCAAGCGCGCACCGCGACGGTCCGCGGAATCGCCTCGAGCCGATTCGACTGGCATGGGGCGCTGGCCGGCCTGTCCCGCGTGGTCCCCGCGAACACGTCGCTTCAGTCCCTGGTCGGGACCGTGGTCCCTGGCGTGACTGTTGGCGGCGCCGGCGGCAGCGCCACCGGCGCCAGCCTCCGCGGTGACGTCAGCGCCCCGGCCTTCGAGCTCACCGGATGCTCGGACTCACAGGACGACGTCGCCCGGCTGGTCTCCCGGCTGCGGCTGATCGACGGTGTCACGCACGTGTCGCTCGAGGACACACAGAAGAGCGCCAACGGCCAGTCCGGGGCGTCGGTGAGCTCCGGGTCAGGGGGCGGCTGCCCGAAGGGCTCGCCGACCTTCGACATGGTCGTGTTCTTCACCCCGCTCGCGAACGCCGGCGCCGACGGTGTCACCTCGGTCTCTAGCGAGCCGGTCAGCTCAACCACTACTAGCGGAGGGTCACGATGACCGGGAGAGACCGGATCGTGGTGGTCATCGTCGTGCTCATAGTCGCGGTCATCGGCTCCTGGGTCCTGGTGATCGGGCCAAAGCGCGATCAGGCGGACAAGCTCGGGGCAAAGGTCACGGCGGCACAGAACCAGCTCACCGCCGCGCGGGCGCAGATCGCGGCCGCGGAGGCCGACCGGAGCGCCTACGGGCGCAACTACGAGGCCGTTGCCGAGCTTGGCGAGGCCATCCCCTCCGATGACGACACTCCATCGCTGATCTACGAGCTGCAGAACGCGGCGACCCGGACCGGCGTCGATTTTCTCTCGCTGGTCCTGAACGGCGCATCGTCAACTCCCGCCGCGACCACATCCAGCGCCTCGTCGTCGACCAGCCAGGCGGTCACCGCGACGCTGCCGCCAGGAGCTGCGGTCGGCCCCGCAGGCCTTCCGACGCTCCCCTTCACCTTCACCTTCCAGGGAAACTTCTTCCATCTGGCGAGCTTCCTGGGCCGGCTCGAGCGCTTCGTGGTCGCCACCAATAAGAAGGTCTCAGTCGGTGGCCGGCTGATGACGCTGAACGGGATCAGCCTCGGGGCCGCCCCGACCGGCTTCCCGCAGATCGTCGCGACGATCTCGGCCACCACCTACCTGGTGCCGGCCAGCGAGGGCCTCACCGACGGCGCGTCGCCTTCGGGTCCCGCCGCGGGCTCGAGTGCCAACACCGTTTCCGGGTCCACAAGCTCGGCGACCCCAGCTGCGGCCATCACGCCATGAACTTCGCCCGGCAATTGATCTCGGAGCTCCGCGAGAAGCGCCTGTGGCCCATCGCCGCAGCCCTGATCCTCGCGCTGATCGCCGTGCCCCTCCTCCTCTCGAGCTCGAGCACCCCGGTGGCCGCCGCTCCGGTCCCCGCCGCGATCGGATCCGCGCCCGCGCCGGCGCTGCCCGCGGTGAGCGTGACCACGACGCCCAGCGACGCCCGGCTCACCGGCCGGGAGCGAAATCCGTTCACCCAACAGGTGAAGCCAAGCTCGACCACGGCGGGCACCCGCACGGGCACCGCCGCGACCTCGTCCGGCGGAGGCAGCTCGGCGAAATCCACTTCAGGTGCGAGCACAACGACTCCGGTGGCGAGCACGACGACTCCGGCCTCGAAGCCGCCCACCACCACGTCGACCACGCCGGTGGCCAAGCAGCCGGCCCTGAAGTACCGCTACTTCGAGGTCAACGTGGTCTACGGGGGTCCTGGCTTCGTTCCCGTGACGCTGGACAACCTCAGGCGGCTGACTCCGCTCCCCAAGGCCTCCGACCCGCTGATCGTCTACCTCGGCATCGCGAAGGACAGGAAGACGGCCGTCTTCCTCGTATCCGACATCGCCCACCCGACCGGTCAGGGGAGGTGCCTGCCGAGCCGCTCTGACTGTCATTTCCTTGAGCTCAAGGCGGGTCAGGCAGACCTGTTCAAGGTCGTGCGCCCAACCGGCACGGACGAGTTCACCCTGTCCATGACCGCGGTCAAGCACTTGTGGACGACCTCGCCCGCTGTCGCCGCCGCCGCTCGTGCCCGCGAGTCCGAGGTGGGCCGCAAGCTCGTGGCCCGCGCGACCGCGCTGCACGCGATCGTCTACTCCAAGCAGACGGGCACGCTGACGCTCCATCTGTCACGCAAGTCGGTCACGCGTCTGCCGCGCACGCAAGGACCCCAGGCGGCGCCCGGAGTGTCCCTGCAGCCTCGTACGGCTACTCGCTGAGGCGCGGCGGTGGGCGCCAGATCCGCCAGCGAGTCCGGCTTTACGCTGATCGAGTTGGTGATCGCCATGGCTCTCACAGTCGTGATTGCGGGCGCGATGCTGACCTTCATGATCACCTCGCTGCACCAGGGGAACGAGATCTCAAGCCACGCCGCCGCGACAGGGCAGGCCGAACAGGGGCTCGAGCAGCTCGTGCAGGACCTCCGGGACGCAATGGCGCAGAACGCCTCTGGATCCGCATTGTCGGTTCAGGTCTCGAACCCGACTTCGGCGACCACCGCGATCAGCTTCGACATCCCCACACCCGGCGCCGACACCACGCCGCAGACCGATACCTGGACCTGTCCGAGCACCGGTGCCACGACCGAGGGAACCTGCACACGGTCAATCGCCGGCGGCTCCGCCAGGCAGGAGATTCGCGGCGTTGTGTCAGCGACGTTCGCTCCGCTGAGCTCATCCGGTGTCGCGCTGACGCTTCCCGCCACCAATCCGTCGTATATCGGCATCACCCTCGACGTCCAGGTCACGAGCCAGATCGATTCGACCCAGTCGCACGTGGTCACGGGGATCACGACCCCGATCATCGTTCAAACCGGGGCGGACTTGAGGAACTTCGCGTGACCTCGAGAATGCGGACTCTGTGGAGAGCGATCAGCGGTTGCTCCGCCCACGCGCTGCAAGACAGGGGCGACACGATGATCGAGGTCCTCATCGCCGCCGTGATCGGTGTCACCATCGTCGGCGCCGTTACCGGTCTCTTTCTCACCGGCAACGATCAGTCGCTCGCGTCCCAGCGTCAATCCGAGCTGATCGCGGTCGCCGACCAGCAGATCGAGAACATCCGTCAGGAAGTGAAGACGAACGCAAATGGATTTGCGGCGCTCGCCATGAGCTCGCTGCCCGCCACGGGGTCGAGCGCGACGCTGTCGGGCGCTCCGAACACCTACACCGACCCGAACCACTTCGTCTCGGCATCGAGCGGCTGCGGCTTGGGCAACGACGGGTACACCATCGAAACTAACTACGACAACACGAGCGAGGGTGTGGCCACGATCTCCGCCTGGTCGAATTGCGCGACGGGAGTCGAGCCGCTGGTGGTCCAGAACTCCACCCTGACCCCCACGTTGCCGACGGGAATCGTCACTCCCCAGCAGACCTCGGTTCCGGTTGGCGGGGGTACCGCGACCGTCGACAGCTATGTGACCGACACAAATATTGGTGGCTGCGCAAGCGTCGGCAACAGCTGTTCGGGCGCGGCCAGCACATACACCGGCGATGCCCGCCGCGTGATCGTCGCCGTCTTCTTCAACGGGACCAGTCGCTCGAAAACGGGCGGCGACTCACCGGTCTACGTGAGCACGATCTTCACCAGCCCGGTCCCCTCCAACCAGACGAACAGCTCGATCGGGATCACGCTCGGAGCGCAGCTCGGATGATCTGGTTCACACGAGCAAGGAACGGCCGGGCAGGACGAGTGCAGCCGCGTCTCGCGACGTTCACCCGATCGCGACGCGTTTCGCTGCGCGACGAACGCGGCATCACCTTGATCATCGTCATGGCACTGCTCCTGGTCGGGACGTTGATGGGCGCCGCCGGACTCGCCGAGGCGCTCTCCTCGAGCGGCCGGTCCTATCGCGATACGCGCGTGCGGCGTGCGCAACAGGCAGCCGACGCGGGTGTGCAGACGCAGCTCTACCAGCAGGACGAGGCGAGCATGGGAAGTGGGGCCTATGACTTCAACGGCGGCCCGCTGAGCGCCGGCAAATTGCTCGACTGCACCGTGCCTCAGCTCAATGCCGGCCTGCAGGTCAGCGGGCTCGTGAGCGTCGCCGCGAACACTGCAGGCGTCTGCCCGCAGGCCGAGACGAGCGGCGGCTCCGCGACCTCATACAGCATGCCGCTCGGCGACCACGCGTACGCGCAATCAGAGTTCTACACCAATCAGACTCAACTCCTGGGCGGCAGTTCCGAGGACGAGCTGTTCCCCGAGATCGTCTCGGTCGGATGGGACGACAATGGCCAGTCGGCCGGCGCCAACGACGTCTACGCGCGTGAGAAGGTGATCCTCCAGCCCGTCGGCCCGCTGCAGGCCGTCGAGGGGATGGGAGATGTGACGCTGAACGGGCTGAGCGCGCTCGGCCTCAGCGCTGCCGTCGTCGTCCAGGGCGACGTCCAAGCCCTGGGCAAGCTGACCACGCCCGCCGTGGTCACGGCCGTCAATCTCCAATCGAGCAGCCTCGCGCCGACTTTCGCCGCATCGAGCTTCGGCCCAACCATCGTCAGTACTGCTCAGAACGTCACGAGCACTCCATGTATGGCCGGTAATCCCGTCACCAACTGCGTCATCAAGCGCGTGCCGGTGTCGATCGCGGCGTCCAAGCCCGATTGCCCGACGACCGCGGCCTGCACGGCGCTCGGGTCGGCTTACAGTGGCAACACGGCGGGCAACACGGCCGACACGTTCTCGATGAGCAGCGGGACGGTGACCTTCGCCGCCGGCGATTACGTGTTCTGCAACTTCAACGCCACCGGTGGCACGATCAACGCGTCCTCGACCGGTCCGGTACGGATCTTCATCGACAGCCCGACCTCGGCGCGCTGCGCCGGCAACGGCTACACGCAGAACGGATCGGGAGTCTGGAGTGGTGGCAACTTCAACGCCGCCGATGGAATCAACGCTCTGCTGACCGGTACCGTCAACGGCGTGTCCAATGCGGTCGACCCGAGCGGCGTGCAGATCTACGTGGCCGGCGACGGGAGCTACGCCAACGACACCACCGTAAGTATCGGTGATACGTCGAGCTGCACGCTGAAGGTCCTCGGCGTTTGCACCGTCGGCTCGACCCCGCCCACCCAGTCGATGGTGATCTACGCGCCGACATCGGCCACCACGGTCAACACCGGGGTGTGCTTGGTCGGGCTACTGGGCAGCTGTACCTTGGGCGTGGCCGGCGCCTTCGCCGGGTCGGTCGTCGGCGACAGCGTCAACATCACAGCCAGCACGATCACCCAGGATCTCGACCTCGGCAACTTCCCGCTCTATGCCGGCGTCAACGCCCTGCAGCCCGTCCAGTACGTCCAATGCGGCGCGAACAACAGCTCCGGCTCGCCCGTGACTTCCCTGACCGGGGTGCTGGCGACCGATACGAGCGGCTGCTGACCGCAGCCGGGCTGCCTCGGGCCCCGAGCCTCCCGGCGCGCCCGCTCCCCGACGCCCGCCCCGGGACACCTGCCCCGGACGCCCGCCCCCGGACACCTGCCCCCCGGACGTCCGCCCCCGTAACCTGTAGCGCCCCATGGCGCTCCGTCTGACCACCGCCGGCGAGTCGCACGGCCCCGGCTTGACCTGCATCATCGAGGGCCTGCCGGCCGGCCTCGAGCTCGACCGCGAGGCCCTCAACCGCGACCTCGCGCGACGCCAGCTCGGTCACGGCCGCGGCGGGAGGATGAAGATCGAGCGCGACCAGGCGGAGATCACCGGCGGGGTTCGGCATGGCCGCACGCTCGGCGGCCCGATCGCGCTCCAGGTCCACAACCGCGACTACGCCAACTGGGAGGAGCGGATGAACCCGTGGCCGGTGGCGGCGCAGACGGCCGAGGTTCATCTGCCGCGCCCCGGGCACGCCGACCTGGTGGGGACGCAGAAATACGGACTCAGCGACGTGCGCGACATCCTCGAGCGGGCGAGCGCGCGCGAGACCGCGGCGCGGGTGGCGGGAGGAGCGGTCGCGAAATCGTTCCTGAAGGCGCTCGGGGTCGAGGTCTACTCGCACGTGATCCAGATCACCTCGGTGCACGCACCACGCCGCGACGATCTGCAGGCGCGCGACTTCGAGCACGTCGACGAGTCGCCCGTGCGGTGCCTTGACCCGGAGACGACGCGGGCCATGGTGGCCGAGATCGACGCGCTGCGCAAGGCGAACGAGTCGCTTGGCGGGGTGTTCGAGGTCCGCGCGTTCGGACTCGTCCCGGGCCTCGGCTCGCACGTGTCCTGGGAGGAGCGTCTCGACGGCCGGCTCGGGCAGGCGATCCTGTCGATTCAGGCGATCAAGGCGGTGTCGATCGGCGACGGGTTCGAGGTCGCCGGGGTCCCGGGCTCGCGCGCGCACGACGAGATCTTCTGGGACGAGGAGCACGGATACCGGCGTGAGACGAACCGCTCGGGCGGGGTGGAGGGGGGGATGAGCACTGGGGCGACGCTGGTCGTGCGGGCGTCGATGAAGCCGTTGCCGACGCTGACCAAGCCGCTGCGCTCGGTCGACATCGCCACCCACGAGCCCGCCGAGGCGTTGCGCGAGCGGACCGACTCGTGCACCGTGCCGGCGGCCGGGGTAGTGGGGGAGGCGATGGTCGCCTTCGTGCTCGCGGACGCCTACCGGCGCAAGTTCGGTGGCGATCACATCGACGACGCGCGGACCGCGCTCGCCGCCTACGAGCGTCGGATCGGCTGGAAGCGTGACGGCGACGCCTGAGCGCGCGCGATCGACGGTTGTGCCCCTCGCACCTCGCCGCGACCGGCCCGTAGCCATGATCGGCTTCATGGGCTCGGGGAAGACGACGGCCGCGCGCGCAGCCGCGGAGGTCCTGCACACCGTCGCCGTCGACGCCGACAATGTGATCGAGCAGCGTCTGGGCAAGCCGATCGAGCGTGTCTTCGCCGAGGATGGTGAGGCGGCGTTCCGCGCCGCCGAGGAGGCCACGACCCTCGAGCTGCTCGCGGACGCAGACACTCGAGTGCTCGCGCTCGGAGGCGGCGCGATCGGATCCGAGCGCGTACGCCGAGCGCTCGCCGACCGCCTCGTGATCTGGATCGACGTCGACCTCGATACCGCCTGGGCCCGCGCGCACGGGTCGGGGCGCCCGCTGGCCCAGGACCGCGCCCAGTTCGAGTCGCTCCACTCCCAGCGCGAGCCGCTCTACGCGGCGCTCGCAGACGCGATCGTGCCAGCGAGCCGATCGGCCGCGATGGGCCCGGTTCTGGCATCGCTACAGGGCCTCCCGATCGGCTTCCGGATGCTGTGGGGCGCGAGCGCCTCGGGCGATTACCCCGTCTACATCGGCGCGGGGCTGCTCAGCGAGCGCAGGTTCTGGCCGGCGGCGATCGAGGGCCGTCGCTTCCTGGTCACCGACGGACGCGTGGCGAGGCTGTACGGCGACGCGGTCGAGCCGCTCGCGGCTCGCGTCTCGGTGATGCCCGGGGAGCAGTCCAAGACCGTCGCGCATGCGGAGGTCGTATGGACCGAGCTCGCGCGCGCCGGGATGACCCGCGACGACGTCGTCGTCGCCCTCGGCGGTGGCGTCGTCGGTGACCTCGCCGGCTTCTGCGCCGCCACCTACCAGCGAGGCGTCCGGTATGTGCAGGTGCCCACCACCCTTGTGGCCCAGGTCGACTCGGCGTATGGCGGTAAGACCGGGATCGATCTCGCCGAGGCGAAGAACTATGTCGGCGCCTTCCACCAGCCGGTGGCCGTGATCGCCGACACCGCCGTGCTCGCTACGCTCCCGGCCGAAGAAGTCGCCGCCGGCTACGCCGAGATCGTAAAGACGGCGCTGATCGCCGGCGGCGCGTTGTGGGACCGGGTCCGCGCGGGAGCCGATCCCACCGATCCCGAGGTGATCACCGCGTGCGTGCGCACCAAGCTCGCGATCGTGGCCAAGGACGAGCGCGACGGCGGCGTGCGGGAGGTGCTGAACCTGGGGCACACGGTCGGCCACGCGATCGAGACCGCGACCGGTTACGCCAGCTACCGCCACGGGGAGGCCGTCGCGCTCGGCCTGCTGGCGGCGCTGCGCCTGTCCGGGCAGGACGACCTGCGCCGGGAAGTGAAGCAGCTGTTGAGCGCGCGCAAGCTTCCGACCGTGCTCGCGGAGGCCGACCCGGAGGCGGTGATCCGTGCCACCACGCTCGACAAGAAGCGTCGCGGCGAGGGACCCGTGCCGTTCGTGCTGCTCGAGGCGCCGGGCGCGGCACGTCCGGGTTGCCATGTCGATCCCGGCGCGCTCCGGGCGGCGGTGCGAGAGTTGACGATGCCATGAGCAGCGACGGGATCCTCAGCGCCAACCGGATCGAGGTGATGCACGGCGTCAACCTCGACCAGCTCGGGCGCCGCGACCCGAGTCACTACGGCACGCTGACGCTGACCGAGCTCGAGCTCAGGATCTCCGAGGACGCCGCCGCGCTCGACCTGCGGACCCGTTTCTTCCACTCCAACCACGAAGGCGAGTTCGTCGAGCACCTGCACGGGCTCGACGGCCTCGCGGATGGGATCGTGCTCAACCCGGGGGCCTGGACGCACTACGCGTGGGCGATCCGCGACGCGCTCGAGCTGACGGGATTGCCGGCGATCGAGGTCCATCTCTCCGATATCGAGGCCCGCGAGGAGTGGCGCCGGCTCTCGGTGATCCGCGATGTCTGCATCGGCCACGTCAGCGGGCGGGGTCCCGACGGATACCGGGACGCGCTCGCGCGCCTGCGCGAGGAGCTGGCGCAGTGAAGGGGCGGGTCGAGCGGCTCACAGACCTTCTCGGAGACAAGGAGGTCGACGTGCTGCTGGTGAGCGACCTGGTAAACGTCCGCTACCTCACCGGCTTCGACGGCTCCAGCGGGGTCGCCCTCGTTGGGCCCCGCACGCGGGCCTTCGTGACCGACTTTCGCTACGTCGAGCAGGCGGCCGAACAGGTCCACGCCTCGTTCGCGCGGGTGCAGGCCTCGCCCGACCTGCTCGATGCGGTCATCGACCTGATTCCGGCGGGCGAGGTCAGGCTCGGCTTCGACGACGCGCACGTACCGGTGCGACAGCATGTGCGGATGCGGGAGCTGCTGCCCGAACGCGTGGAGCTGGTCGCGGCCGGCGGACTGGTCGAGCGCATTCGGGCCGTCAAGGACGCCGAGGAGGTCCAGCGCATCCGGATCGCCGCCCAGCTCGCGGACGCCGCCTTCGAGCGCATCATCCGCGACGGCCTGGTCGGGCGCACCGAGCGCGAGGTCGCGATCGCGCTCGAGCACGACATGCGCACCCGCGGCGCACGGCGTCCGAGCTTCGACTCGATCGTCGCCGCCGGCCCGCACGGAGCGCTGCCGCATGCGCAGCCGCGCGACGTGCCGATCCGCCCGGGCGAACTGGTGGTCATCGACTGGGGGGCCGAGCTCGACGGCTACTGCTCGGACTGCACGCGCACCGTCGCCGCCGGGGCTCCGGGGGACGAGGCCAGGGAGGTGTATGAGCTCGTGCTCAGCGCCCAGCTGGCCGGCCTCAAGGACGTCCGCGCCGGGCGCGGCGGTCGCGAGGTCGATGCGGTCGCCCGCGACGTGATCGCCGCCCGCGGCCACGGCGAGCACTTCGGCCACGGCCTGGGACACGGGGTTGGGATGGAGGTGCACGAGGCGCCTCGGCTCTCGCAGCGCTCCGATGACACGCTCGCGCCCGGCAACGTCGTCACCGTCGAGCCGGGGGTGTACGTCCCCGGCCGCTTCGGCGTGCGGATCGAAGACCTGGTGCTCGTCACCGAGAACGGCTCCGAGGTCCTCAATGGACTGTCGAAGCGCCTGCTGACGACGGACTGAGGCGCGTCGGCGGACTGTCGAAGCGCCCGCTGACGACACGCTGAGGCGCGTCGGATAGTGTGCGCCGTCGATGGCGAGCACTCCAGACCAGCCGACCGAAGGCGTACCCGCTGACGCGCTGGTCGTTTTCGGCATCACCGGCGACCTCGCCAAGAAGATGACCCTGCGCTCGCTGTACCGGCTCGAGCGCCGCGGCCTGCTCGACGTCCCGGTGATCGGCGTCGCGGTCGACGACTGGAGCGTCGACCGGTTGCGCCAGCACGCCTACGAGGCGATCGTGGCCACCGGCGAAAAGATCGACGAGGAGGTCTTCGCCCGTTTCGCGAAGCGGCTCGCCTACGTGTCCGGCGATTTCTCGGACCCGAGCACCTTCGAGTGCGTCGGCCAGGCAACAGGCGGCGCGAAGGCCCCGGCCTACTACCTGGAGATCCCGCCGTCGCTGTTCGGGACCGTGGTCGCCGCGCTCGACGAAGCCAAGCTCGTCCCGCGCGACGCACGGGTCATCGTCGAGAAGCCCTTCGGGCACGACCTGGCCTCGGCCCGCGCGCTGGCCGCCGAGCTGCACCAGCACCTCGAGGAGCCCCAGCTCTACCGAATCGACCACTTCCTCGGCAAGATGGGCCTCGAGGAGTTCCTCTACCTGCGCTTCGCGAACACGATCCTCGAGCCCGTGTGGAATCGCTACCACGTCTCGAGCGTCCAGATCACGATGGCCGAGCAGTTCGGGGTCGAGGACCGCGGCCACTTCTACGATCCCGTCGGCGCGCTGCGCGACGTGGTCGTCAATCACCTGCTCCAGCTCCTCGCCGCCGCGGCGATGGAGCCCCCGGCGGGGGCCGATGCGACCACGCTCAAGGATGCCAAGTACGCGGTGCTGCGCTCAATCGACGACGCCGACCCGGCGAACTACGTCCGCGGCCAGTACGAGGGATACCGGGAGATCGATGGCGTAGCCAAGGACTCGACCACCGAGACCTACGCCGCGCTGCGGCTCGAGGTCGACAATTGGCGCTGGGCGGGGGTGCCCTTCTTTATCCGCACGGGCAAGTCCCTGGCGGTGACCGAGACCGAGGTCCGGCTCGTGTTCAAGCACCCGCCACGGCTCGCGTTCATCGGCGACAAGCGCCGGCGGACCGCCGCCGACCAGCTCGTGGTCAGGCTCGACCCGACGACGGGCATCCAGGTCACGCTCGACGCGCTACGCGCCGACGCGCCGGGGCCCGCGCCGATCCATCTAGACATGGAGTTCTCCAAGGAGGGCGGCGAGGCGCCCACTCCGTATGAGGTTCTGCTTCATGCCGCGCTCGGCGGTGATCCAACGCCGTTCACGCGGCAGGACTCCGTCGAGGAGTCCTGGCGGATCGTGACCCCCCTGCTGGACGCGCCCCCGCCCGTCGAGAGCTACCAGGAGGGCTCGTGGGGTCCCGCCGGGGCGGCGCGCCTGGTCGCGGGTCTCGGCACCTGGCACGAGCCGTGGGTGCCGGATTGAGCGGCGCGCAAGCGCGTCCGCCCTCCGGCGAGCAGGTCTCACTCCAGCTCGGGGCCGGGCGCGCGACTTTCGTAGAGGTGGGTGGGGGCGTCCGCGCCTACGCCCTCGGCGGCTGGGACGTGATCGATGGCTACGGAGTCCAGGACCGTTGCAACGGCGGGCGCGGCCAGCCGCTGATCCCGTGGCCCAACCGGTTGCGCGACGGCCGCTACACCTGGGACGGAGCCGAGCGCCAGCTCGACCTCTCAGAACCGGAGCGGCACAACGCCATCCACGGCCTCGTCCGCTGGCGCAACTGGCAGGTCCGCGCCCGCGATCCGGCGCGGGTGGTACTGGGTCACGTGCTCCACGGCGAGCCGGGATACCCGTTCATGCTCGACCTCGAGCTCGAGTACGCGCTCGATCCCACGGGCCTGGCGGTCACCACCAGGGCCCGCAACATCGGCCCCGAAGCCTGCCCCTACGGCGCCGGCATGCACCCCTACTTCTCGCTCGGCGAGCCGTCGGTCGACAACGCGATCCTGACTGTCCGCGCCGCCCGTCGCCTGGTGCTCGACGAGCGCGGGATCCCGGTCGGCGAGGAGCCCGTCGACGGCGGCGCGGTCGACTTCCGCTCACCGGGCGAAATCGGCGCCGCGCAGATCGACACCTGCTTCACCGGGCTCGAGCGCGATGAGCACGGCGACGCCCGGGTCGAGCTCGGGACGCCCGACGGCTCGCGCGGGTTGGTCGTGTCATTGTCGGGCGAATATCAGTACGTGATGGTGTTCACCGGCGACACGCTCCCGGAGAGCCAGCGCAGAAGAGGGGTGGCGATCGAGCCGATGACCTGCGCTCCGGACGCCTTCCGCTCGGGCGCGGGACTGGTCCGCCTCGAGCCGGGCGAGGGGCATGTGGCGAGCTGGCGGGTCGAGGCGTTCGACCGCGCCGGCGCGGAATGAGCCTCTGGCGAATTCCGCAGGCTCTGCCGAAATTCGACGTCCGCCGCGTGCTTCACGATCCGCCACTTGCCCAGGCCCATGAAGACGCCATCGACGCCGGCGCTGCGCGCCTGGCAGCTGCGCGCGCTGGAGCTGCTGGCCGCCTGGCGTGATGGCCCCTTCCTGCTCTCGGCGGCGCCCGGGGCGGGAAAGACGCGGCCCGCGCTCGAGCTCGCGCGGACCGAGCTCGCGGCGGGGATGATCGACGCGGTGGTGATTGCGTGTCCGACCGCTCCGCTGACGCGTCAGTGGGCGGCGGCCGCCACCGGGCTCGGGGTCGAGCTGTCTCCGGACGCGGCCTCACCGCGCCCACCGCGCGGGTTCCACGGCGTCTCCATCACCTACGCGCGGATCGCCGCCGCACCGGTGCGCTGGGGCCGCGCGCTGCCCCGGCGCACGCTGGTGATCGCCGACGAGGCTCACCATCTCGGCGAGGAGCTGGCGTGGGGGGACAGCTTCGCCAAGGCCTTCGGCGAAGCGCCCCGATGGCTGCTGCTGTCGGGAACGCCGTTTCGCTCCGACGCCACTCCGATTCCCGGCGTCCACTACGACGCGGTCGGCCTCGCCGAGCCGGATTTCTCCTACAGCTACGCCAACGCCGTGGCTGACCGGATCTGTCGCCCGGTCTGCTTCATCGCCTACGACGGGACGCTGTCGTGGCGGAGCGGAGACGACGTGATCGAGTCGAGCTTCGAGACCGTGCTGCCGGCACGCGAGGCGGGCCGGCGCTACCGCACGGCGATCTCAACCGAGCTCCCCGACGGGCTGCCGCGAATCCTGCGCGAGGCCGACGCCAAGCTGCGCGAGGTAAGGGAGGCGGGTCAGCGCAACGCCGGCGGGCTGGTGATCGCGGCCGACGCGAGCCATGCGCGACGGGTGGCGGCCCTGCTGCGCGAGGCGACGGGACGCGCCCCGCTGGTGGTCCTGCACACCGAGGCGCGGGCCGCGGCCAAGCTCGCCGCCTTCACGCATTCTCGCGACCCCTGGATCGTCGCGGTGAACATGGTCTCCGAGGGGGTCGACATCCCCCGTCTGCGCGTGGGGGTTTATGCGACGGCGGCGAAGACGCCGCTGGTCTTCCGGCAGATCGTCGGGCGCTTCGTGCGCACGATGCCCGGCCGTCCCGTCGAGCCGAGCTGGCTCTACGTCCCCGCCGACCCGGTTCTGCGCGAGCATGCGAGCGCGGTCGAGACCGAGCTGCGCCATGCTCTTGCTCCGCGCGCCGAGACCGAGATCGACTGGGAGCGCCCCGAGCGCCAGCTCACCGAGCGAGGCGCGGCGCTCGAGTTCGTGCCGCTGAGCGCCGACGTGGCGCCGCAGCTCACCCTTTTCGGCCCGCCCGCGGCGTCCATCCCGCCGTCGCGGGGGCCGGGCGCGCCGCCGTCGAACCCGACGCCCGCGATCACGAACGGGAGCGGGGACGGGAACGGGAACGGGAACGGGAACGGGAGTGTGGATGGCTGGCGGGGCGCCCCCGCGTTCGAGCGCCGCGCGATGCTGCGGGGGGAGCGCCACCGGCTCGTCGCCGAGGTCCGCCGCCGCGACGGCTCGAGCCACCGCGAGATCAACGCCTGGCTGAACCGGCGGGTCGGGATCACGCGCGTCGAGGACGCGACGATCGAGGAGCTCGAGCGGTCGGTCGAACTGCTGGTCGGGAAACTGACGGGACGGCGGTAAGGCCCGCCTATCCCGCAGGTGGAGCGCGGGTCGGTCGGCGTCGGCCGAAAGGGCGTGGGATAGAACTGGTCCCCAGCATGAGAAATCGCCCACG
>Ga0302326_10013680_pt1 | contig 17190 bp, 10 predicted proteins | sample Palsa_T0_3_FD_202264 | JGI IMG/M metagenome (GOLD analysis project Ga0302326, IMG submission 202264) | Peat permafrost microbial communities from Stordalen Mire near Abisko, Sweden - Palsa_T0_3 | ecosystem: Environmental > Terrestrial > Soil > Palsa > Peat permafrost | place: Sweden: Abisko... | reverse complement strand
CATCTTTGGCGGACGGCGACTGCCTGGCAATCCATTTCTTTAATTCGTCTAGCTGCAGTGCAGCCACGCCACGGACCTCTGCTGAGGCGCGCTCGTTGCCTGCCAGCATCAACAGATGATCCAAGATGACTCCGTTGACGGTGCGCTGAATTGCTCCCTTATAGCCAGCGGAGGATTGGGCCTTCCATGTGGTGGCGAGCAGGGCGGCTAAGAGTTCGTCAAAACCGGGATTGCCGGCATCGAGCGCGTGATATTCGATCATGCGCTCGGCGCGTTCAGGCTGAAGGAGGACGTTGGCGATGATCTCGGTTGCCTCTTCGGCGGGCGCGAGCGCGTCAAATGCTGGTGAGGTCCGGCGCGCGAAATTCTCACGGCCAGTGGGATACTCCGGCGGGCGCGGCGGAATAATCTTGAGCAAAGGCTCGGGCAAAGCCAGGACATCGGGCGAGAGCGTGTCGAGAACGGCGCGAATCGACCTTCGCTGGTCGGCGGCGGGAACCATGGTTGGCAGCTTTTCGTGATCTTTAATTCCGCGAAGATTGAAGGAGTAATCGAGTCCGCCGATCGCCTTGGCTACGGCGGTTACTTGATAGCGGTGATAGAGATACACCGGAACAAGCACGTCTTCGAGAGTAGCCATCGGACTGTGGTCAGCAATGGCGTTCTCCGACAGATTCTTCAAGGCTGCGGCGCGCACGGCCATCACGCGCCTCAAGCCGTCGAGAGAATTGTTGCCCGTGTCCCAAAGGTGCCCGATAGGGCTGGCGGAGCCCAGTGGCCGTGCATCCTGATCGGTAAGGTAGAGAAGCCCTCGGGAGAAGGCGTCATCGAGAATTTTGTCGAGCGCCGGTGTCTCCGTCTTTTCCTGCGAACGACTGTCCTGCGAACGAATGTCTTGAGAAAGATCGCTGTAGCCGTACGTGATTGACACTTTGTCCCACTCACCGATACCCACCGCATAAGCATCGGACACATCGGGCTGCCCGTCCGCGGCAAGAGTTACGGTTGGCGGCGGGTAGTCCATCACCGAGCTGCGATTGACGATGCTGGCGGCGTAATTGTGCATCAGGCCTAAGGTGTGGCCGGTTTCATGCGCGGCCAGTTGACGAATGCGGGCGAGCGCCATTTTGTTAGCTTGTTGGAGCGCGTCAGGATCTGCACCGAAGGGATCAAGAAGACCTTGCGCGATCAAAAAGACCTGGCGGATTCTCAACGCGTCGAAATTCACATGGCCATTGATGATTTCTCCCGTACGCGGATCAACGATCGGAGTGCCGTACGCCCAGCCGCGTGTCGCGCGCGGCACCCATTCGATCACGTTGTAGCGTAGGTCCATCGCGTCCACGCCTTCGGGCAGCAGCCTTACTTGGAATGCATCTTTGTATCCGGCTGCCGTGAAAGCTGTGTTCCACCAGGCTGTTCCTTCGAGAACGGCAGAGCGAATGGGTTCTGGAATAGCCCGGTCCACGTAATAAATGATGGGCTTCACCGGCTCGCTGATTGCGGCTGAGGGATCTTTCTTGGCGAGACGGAAATGCGCAATGTAGCGCTTGACGATCGGCTGGTCCACGGGCGTGGCAAAATCCATGTAACTGATGCCAGAAAAGCTGCAACGCGGATCGTAGGCTCGTTCGCGAAATCCCACTGGAGGCGCCTGAATGAAAGAGAAGTGTTCGTGTACCGTGATGGCCCGAGGATTGGGCGTAACAGCTTCGACCCAAGGGCCGGGATTCTCCCCGACAAAAGTCAGAGTTGATTCCACGTCCGTGTTTTCCGGGAAATTCCTGGTGCGGGGAAGATAAATAGCGGAGCGCGACGGATCGACATGATAGGTACCTTGCTTGACGGCAGAGAGCTTCCCCGCGACCTCGTGCGCATCACTCAGGAAGAATGGTGTAGCGTCAACCAGAACGGACTCGCCGCTCTCATCCTCGGCACCGGCTTCAAAGCCCCACAGAACGGACTGCGCGAAGGCTTGCTTCACTCCCGATTGTTGATCCAGGTCGTCCGTAATCGCGCGATAGTTTTCATTTTCAGCGACGAGCAAAATTCTCGGACCGACGCGTTCGAAATGGACGACGGTTGTTTTGCCGGGCTGGCCGCGGTCGAGTCCGATGTCATTGGACCCCACGCCATTGGGAAGAGACTCGTAATAAAGGAACGGCGTATTCCATTTGTCGATTTGCATCCAGAGTTTTCCCTCGCGCGCGTCCCAGTAATTTGTGAAAAAACCAGGCCACTTTTGCATTCCGGCGGTCTTCTGGCCGATCGTTTTTCGGTCGGTCGTTTTCTGCTCAGCCGTTTTCTGCTCGATCGTTGGCGGCGTTTGGTGCTGCGTTTCTTGTGCGAAATTCTGAGCAGGGGCAACCGCCAGAAATATAAAGAATGATAGAGACGCGATTACGGTGCGTTTCATTTAGGTTTCCTCTGGAAGCGAACATCGCTTGGGCAGTCGCTATAGTAAATGGAACGGGGGGTTTCAGGCCTACTCCGGCGCTGAACTTGCTGCGACCCTCGGGACTTCGTTAGTAACAGGCCTTGTGGGGCGACAACGCTTCATTCGCCGAGGGTTTTGCTTCGGAACTGGATGATTTTACGGCGATCGCGCTTCGACGGTCTGGCTGCGGGTGACTGTCCAAACTGATTCATGGCCTTCCTCTCCGCCGCCACCTTCAGGCGCAGATCCCGACTCGATTCCGTCTCGCGGTAGAGCGTTTGCGCAACTGACGCTGGTCCGCGCACTTCGCTCAGAAGCAGGACTTCCACCTGAAAATCGCCGCTTTCATTGGTTACGAGCAGCATGTCCCCTGTATGGACATCGCGTGCACCTTTGGCCGGCTGCCCGTTTGATTGAATTCTACCGAGTTCGCAGGCTCGAGCTGCCAGGGAGCGCGTTTTGAAAAATCTCGCGGCCCAGAGCCACTTGTCCATTCGCACCGAGGTCATAATCTATTTTGCTACACCATTTGGATGTTCGGGATGGGAGCGACGCTCAATTGTAAGGAAAATCGATCGCGAGCCATATGGCGCGAAGAATATCGTTGAGTTGTTGCGCGGGCTCGGCTGCGGATGTCGGGCGCTCGCGGTACCCACTCAGGCAAAAAGCGCGATGAGCGGGCACCCGCCTAGAATGTGACGCGAGCTAGAATGTAACGCTAACGATCTTCGCCACTTTTTTGGAGAAATCGTAAGTAACGCGCAGGTTTTCTCCCAGGAAACGCACTTTACCATCGACCTCGCGATCGACGATTGGCTGTCCGGCGTGATCCGTAATGTGGACATTCAGGGTCATTTTGGTAGAGCCGCTGACGGTGGTTACTTCGCGCTTTTTCTGGCTGCCTTTGGTGAAGGCTCGGGCAGTGGTGTGCAGCGTGACCAGGTCGGATGCGCTCGCCGCATCCTTGTCGCCGCTGCGATAAACGTGCTGAAACTTTCCTGTCTTGGTTATCTGCGTAATCAGGTTTTCGTAAATCGCCATGCGGAATTCCGGCGGCATCGGTATGTCGCCCGGATCCGTGGGCTCAATTTGGATGGAAGAGGAAGAGAACTTCTGCGCGCTCTTCGAATCCCCCGAGCCCGTCTGTCCTGTGACCGAGCCGACCATCAGAAGGAGAGCGCAGACGAGTGCGAAGAGGTGAAGGACAGAGGGTGCCGTTCGGGCGTAATGTTTCAACGGTTTCTCCTTCTATTTGTTTGTCGCTGGCGGCTCTGCTAGGGGAACGCTAGCTTTCGCGCCCATCGTGACGAGTTGCTTTTTAAACGGAGCGGCCTGGCCCTGGGGAAGCACAAAGACAGTGCCATGATAGCCGCCACCGTCGTCCTTAAATTCCACCGTGAGGACGTCAACCTGATGTGAAAATAAACTCAAGACTCGTCCGCCCCCGTAAGGGATGGCCATCGTCGCGAAATGGGCCGCGCCGGTGATGTTCTGCCTGCTGTCCTCACTGGTTGAGATGTCTTGAATGGATGAGGCTTTCACTTCCACTTTTGTTTTGGCGGTCGCAAACTGCAGCGAGTTGCCAATCACCGAAAGTGTCCCTTCCGAATTGTTCTTGATCGTGTCGCCGCCGATCACCAGTTTGACATTGGCCTGTACCACGCTCGGAGCGGATTGGGACTCGGCTAATGCTTGACCGCGCGCTGGCGTCGAGAAAAACATCAAGGACGAGCCGAGAGTCATGAGGAACATGACAAAGATTCCTCGTGTCGACATGCGCGGCCTGGCCTCTCGGAGGAAATTCACTGCGTCTGGAACATCAAGGTTGACCGTCGAGTTTTGAGTGCTCATCAGTTTGTTCCTCAGGCTTGGGTTGGCCGTAGTTAAATGAAACAACCTGCGAATTCAGAGTCAGTTTCGACGACGCACGGAGTTTAAGCGATTAAAGCGGAGTTAGCAATCTGCAATTTCCGCAATTTCCGCGATTTCTACAATGTCTTCAATTTCGGGATAAACTCCGCGCAGGAATAGGTGCCGGCAGCGCTCGCCATCATCTGCTGTGACCGGCCTTCGGACGCGGCATCGAGACAACTTCGTAACCCGCGATTCCATCAACTGAAGAGCGGCAAGACGCTGCAAACCGAATCGGCGCTGTTCGCTGCCGGCCGCCGCGACGCAGTCCGTTAGCGCGGGAATACATATCCGTAGACGAGCATTATCGACGGACTCTCTCCGGAGAAGGTGGGTCCGGGCGAGAGTTTTTGATGTTAAGTATTACGCACAGCCAGCGAGCTGATTCCCATCGGAATGATGGTTCTCGGATCACAACGGAACCATCGACGAGTTTATCGAGCAGGTCTTCAACTACCCTACTCTGAGCGAGACCTACAAGTACGCAGCCTAGGCAATCTGGCTGGTCGCAAAATACGCGAAGGCTAGCTTCACTTCAGAATCCGCAAGGCGAAGATGAAAACGCTGCTGCCTCAGCGACAGCAGCGTTCAGGATCAATTTTTTTTGTCCCCTTCGTTATTACTGGGCGGTTGCTTCTTAGGTGGTGGGGCGCTCTTCGGTTTCGACGCCGGCGCGGGATGTTGCGCTGGGGGCGGCTGCTGTCGTTGAGCCGCCGGCTTCGCGGGCCGAGCTTCTGACTTCGGAGCGGACTTCGGCGCCGCTGCCGGCGCGGGCCTGGCGGGTTGCGGTCGTGCCGCCGGCTTTTCTGTTTGAGCTTTTGGAGGGATCGGCCTAGCTTGCGGTGCTGGATGCGGTGACTGTCTTTGAGTTTGCGGCGCAGCAGGTCTGGATTCCGGACGCAGAGCCGGTTGTTGCGGAGCGGGCCGCGATTCCTGCTGTCTTGGGGCAGGCGGTTGCGCGACTGGTCGTGATTCCTGCTGCCTTGGAGCTTCTTGTTGCGGAGCAGGCCGTTCCTGCACCTGCGTCTTCGGCTGCCCCAGAGGCGCGCTCTGTGGTTGAGCGCGATTCGGTTGCGCCGGTCGCGCGGCCAAAGCCGGACGGGCTGGAACTACGGGAGCGATCGGCTTGCCCACGGGGATGGGCTTAGTAGCTGCCAGAACGGCCGGTTTCCCCTGATTGACGGAGGCAAATTGCTGGCGGTTCTGTGCCGCCTCCTGCCGTTGCTGTAACTGCGTATTCATCGGTGGAATGCGCTGCTCACGGATTGCCGCAACTTCCGTAGGCAGCGGGCTGCGAGTGATTCCTCCCGGGCCGTTGTAACTGGCGCGACTGTTCGTGATGTTGACCGTGGTGTTGTTGATGATGACCGTGTTCGTGATGGTGCGGTTATACACCTGAACATTGGTGATATTCACGTTGTTGACCGACCGGTTATAGTCGAATCGATTTCCGTTCCAGTAGCCGCCCTGATAGCCAACACCGACGTAGCCGAAGCCATAATTAATGCCGCCGTAATACCCGATATGGCGGCCCCAGAATCCGTAGTGAAAGCGGTACCTGCCACCGAAAAATCCCCAATATCCCGGCGTCCACAGGAAGCCTACCTCGGGAGGTTGCGTCCAGGCGCCAGGCACCCAGTAGTAGCCTTGAGGAGCATAGCTCCAATATCCCGGCGTCCATAAGTAGCCATCGCCGGGGCAATCAGGTTGCGAATATTCCGGCATCGGAGGCGGGGGGTCGCTAGCCTGAAGCACGGGCTGGCCATAGCTCGAATCGTCGGAGTCGGAATCGTCATTATTATTGGAATAGGTTTGGTCCGGCGCAGGCTGCTCGTTCTGCTGTGTCTGCTGCGTCGCGGGCTGCTGATCGGTGGTCCCACTGGCCTGTGTCGTATCAGCCGCAGGCGCCAGATTGGCTGCAGCTGCGGGATCCTGCGACTGATCGGTTTGCGCAGGTGGAGTCTGGGTGCTCGTCTCCTGAGTTGCATTTTTCTGGCATCCTACAGTTGCGAAGGCGAGTGCGATCGATACGACTGTCAAAACCACGCGAAACAATGCCTCTTCGGCCTTCTTCATAAAAGTTTGTTCTCCGCGAGATCAGGATACAGGATTTTCACGAACCGATGCCTCGCCGGGCACGGAATGCGGCATGTGGCAACGGTTCGTGGAAAGGTATTGCGTTAGCTATGCATCGCGGATACTTAGGTAATCTTCCGCTAAAAAAGCGCCTGCCTGATAATAGTGCGGGGGCAACGGTCGATGAGTACAGGCGCGGCGCCGGCATTCTCGCAGGGAATTGTTTCCACTCGGAGTGTCCCTCGCTACAAGCTAACCGTACCCTTGGCGCTCAGCGTATTGCGCTCGGGCATCCCCAACCAAATCCCGGGATGCACCTTCGAAATCGGCGAGGGTGGAATGGGAGTTGTCCCATCCGCAGAACTCGTCGTCGGCGAGTCCGTCCGGGTCGAGTTTCTTGTTCCCCACATGACTTCTCCGGTGCGGGCGACCGCCGTGGTGCGCTACCAGCGTGAAGGAGGGTGTTTTGGCCTTCAGTTTCTCCGTTTGCCCGTCGAACATCAATCGACGGTCCGTTACTGGACGCGCCGCGAAGGCGAACTGTTACTGGCTGCACAAGCTCAAGCGGGTGCCACCTTGGAGTCGGTAGCAAAACCAAAGTTGCCTTCGAACTTCGAAAACTTGTCGCCTTCGAACTCCGAAGACTCCGAAAACTCACTCCGCAAGTTCGACCTTCGGCGCATGCTTGCGCTGGCCATTTTCATAACCGTGATCGCGGCTGCGTTCGGATGGTGGCATTGGCAGCAAGGATGGGCGGAATTGGAAGCGCAGATTCCGGCACAGAAAATCGTGGTCGTGCAACCCGATTGGAAGGTGCCCGCCGAAGTCATGGCGCGACGCGTGGTCCACCACGCCCTGCCCGAATATCCGGAGCCCGCGCGACAGGCAGGAGTGCAAGGAACCGTAGTGCTCGATACCGTCGTGAGTGTGGAAGGCGCGGTGACCCAAGTAAAGTTTGTCAGCGGGCCCGAGGCTTTGGCGCAAGCTGCCATGGATGCCGTGCGGTCGTGGCGTTACGAACCCTATCTCGTGAAAGGCCAACCGGTAACGGTTGAGAGCAGTGTGGTTGTAAATTTCCGTATCGCGAACTAGCGGGCCGGTTGTTCGCTACCAGAAGGTTGCTATCTGACGGCGCCCCAGCGGACGTGATCGATTGCCCTGTGTTCCTCTGTCTCCCCGTGGTTGCGCCACTTCTGCCCGGAACAACCCACCATGAGTCAACTCCTAGGGCGACGTGTTGCCGTTGACGGCATTAAGCAGAATTGTCATCGGAGCGACGTGCTCTGGTTTGACGTAACGATTCACTAAGAAGCGCTGGCCATCTTTGGCAACTTCATACGTAAAGACATCGCTGCTTGAAATCGGAGCGGGCCATGAATCTGGAACAGAGCCGCGGGTGTGCCGGTTGCGAAGATGTTTTCACCATTGACTGCGACGGCCATCAACATGCCGTTGGGTGCGATAAACCCGAAGGCAGGGACATACGTGCGCCTCATTATAGCGTGCGCGAGCCGCTACAATCTTCCTATATGCGATTCACGTTTGTCTTTGTCATCCTTATCCTCACCGCAGCCGTCATCGCCCAAACGGCGCCCAAGTCCCAGCCGAAATCCGTCACCGTGCCCGTCACCTTCGACCAGGGGCGCATCGTCATTGACGTAGCTCTTCTTCTTTCCGACGGCTCGACCGAGCGCGTCCGCGGTTGGGTCGACAACGGCACTCCCGATCTCTACATGAACGAGCGTGTCGCTGCCTTGATGGGACTAAGTCTCAGCTGCGACGGCCAACTCTGCTCAGGCACTCGGAAATCGCCCGCTGCTTCGTTCGAAATTGTGATCGGTGGAATGAAGATACAACTATCCGCAATGAGAGAAATAAAAGTCCCGCGCGGCAGGCCCGCCATTGGCCCCGGCGCGAGCGCCGAGATTAACATCCCCTCGACCGTTCTGCGCGATTACGACGTGCTTGTCAATTTCCCCGACCGCGAGTTCACCATCGCCCTGCCCGGCAGCCTGAATTTCAATGGCGTGAAAAGCAAGATGCTTCTGAATGCAAGCAACGGACTCGTCCAGATTCCCAGCAAGATCGACAACAAGAACTACGATCTTGGGCTGGGCCTTGGCTCCTCCACCAGCTTTCTTGCAGAAGAATTGTTCGACAAGCTGTCGAACGCGCACCCGAACTGGCCGCACATGGTCGGAGTTGTTGGCCCGTTCAATACAGGAGAACTCGCTGACGAGCCCACTTTAAAGCTGATGCGTGTGGATCGCATACAATACGGTCCGCTCTTCCTCACCGATGTAGCCGTGGCCGGACTTCCCCGAGACTTATCCCTCAACCCCATCAACGATCGAAGCACTCCTGTCGATGTGCATGCCACCATTCCGAGCGCTAACCTGCTCAGCTCCGAGGCTCTGCTCAACTACCGTGTGGGCCTCGACTATGCTCACTCGACTGTCTACTTCGATATCGGCCGCACCGTCAGGTTGCCCGACTTCGATGTCGTAGGCCTCATCCTTCGCCCTGACGACCGCCCTGACGGTGACCTCTTCACCATCGTTGGCGTTGCGGATTGCGACGGCAAACCCTCAGTTGCCGACGTTCAGGCCGGCGATCATCTCATCGCCGTTGACGATAATCCCGTGGCCGATTTCACACTGGGACAAGTGTGGTCGCTGCTCGAAGGCTATCCAGGCCAGGGGCGCAAGTTGACCATCGAGCGTGCCGGCAAACAGTTCAGCTTGGTCGCCAAGGTTCAGCACTTCTTGGGCGACGCGCCGCTGGACGAAGAACCGAAGCGTAAATCGAAGAAGAATTAAGCGCTAACCTGGCGGGACTCGGTTTCGTGTCAGAGCTCAGTTTCGCATCAGGGTATCGCTTTAGCGATACCACAATTCCTTTAAATCCTTGGTCCTTCAGGAGCTGGGCGTCGCGCTTTCGACTTTTTCTGCAAGCTCTTCGGCGCTACCACAGGTCCCTTGAAATCCCTCGTCCCTTTAGGCTTTTACAAGGCCGTTTATTTCCACCATGGTCCCTTATCGGATTTTGTACCGCGATAAAGGAAATCAGCAGATTCAGAGCTGTCAATCCAGATGAAAGATCTTTGCATTTTCTTGAAACCGCGGTCTGTACTTAGTTCTCGGGTGGTTGTATTGTAAAAAAAATGCATCTCAAGGAAGTGAAGTTTGAAAACGTTCAACACGCGGTCGGGCACGCTTCCAGTGACGTAATCAAGAACCGGAATTTTCAAGCCGCTGCGGCGCTCTCCTACTACTCCATCCTCTGTATATTTCCGGCACTGATCCTGCTCTCTGCCGTCATGGCCTACGTACCCCTTCCCAATTTCTTCCCGGATGCCCTGGGCATGATGGCGCGAATAGTGCCGCAAGGTACTATGTCGACCGTCTATTCCGTTCTTGTAGGCGTGCTCGGTGCAAATCTGCGCGCCTGGCTGTCACTCGGAACCTTGGGCACGCTTTGGGTAGTGTCTTCTGCCTTCCATGAAATGATCGACTCCCTGGACACTGCCTACGATGTGACCGATCATCGCCCCATGTGGAAGGCGCGCCTTCTGGCCGTCGGCTTAGCGCTCATCAGCGGCTTTCTGCTCATGGCAGCAATCGCAGCGCTGGTCATTGGTCCTAAGATTTGCGCGTGGCTCGCCGTCAGAACTGGCATGTCCCTGGTTTTTCTCTCGCTCTGGCCCATCGTTCACTGGACAATCGCCCTGGGCTCCGCGGTGTTTGCGTTGCAAACGATCTATTTGCTCGCTCCCAATGTGAAGCACAGGTTCCGATCTACTTTGCCCGGCGCCGTTTTTTCCGTCGCCTGCTGCATGGCCTTGTCGTACTTGATCGGCATCTACTTCCGATACTTCGAGAACTACAACCGAATTTACGGAACTTTGGGCGGCGTGCTGGCGCTCATGACCTGGCTTTATTGGGCATATTTCGTTTTCCTGGCCGGAGGCGAGCTGAACGCCGAGTTGGCCAAGGCATGGCGCGCCAGCGCGCCGCCGAGCCAAAAGCCGCGCGCCGTGATGACCATGCCGCATCGAGAAAGTAATGCGGCGAACTAGAACTTGATGAACCAGAACGGAAATCGAAGAAGGATTTAGTGCTAATTAGCGGGACTCGGTTTCGTATCAGGGTATCGCTTTAGCGATACCACAATTCCTTTCAATCCGTCGCCCCTTTGGGGGCCGGGCGTCGCGCTTTCGACTCTTTCCGCAACAGTTTAGCGGATGAACTAGAACTTGGTGGGTCAACAGCGCGAGCCTGACGATCGACCTACCGCTTCGGTCCTCGGGCAAGCAAGATTATTTACAACTGCTCCCGCAAGAAACGATTCCGGTACTCCGAGTCTCGAAATGCCTCGGTCCCTCCGGCCCGCGTAGTCGAAAGCGCTCCGGCGACGTTGCCGGAGGAGAGGCAACCCTGCAGTCCGCCGCCGCGCAAAAACTCATGCAGGAAGCCCGCATCGAAGCTGTCGCCCGCGCCCACGGCATCCACGGTTTTCACCCTCGTCGCCGAACCGACACAACGCTCGGAGCCCCGTTGTGCGAGCGCACCGTCCGCGCCGAGTTTCACGACCACCAGCGGCACTATGGAGGCCAGCTTCGAGACGGCCTCCTCAATATTCTCGGTTTCGGCAATTTTCTTCGCCTCGCGCTCATTCGGCAGGAAAATGTCCACGTAGCGCAAAGTTTCAAGAATATCGTTCTTCCATTCGTCATCCGGGTCGTCGTTTGGGTCGAGAGAGGTCGTAAGTCCGCGCTCTTTCATCCGGCGAAAAAGCTCTGCCGCACGGGGCCGCAAGCCCCGTTGCAAGTAAAACGAAGACAAATGAAAGTGCCGCGACGCCGCAAGGTAGTCGAAGTTAATGTGCTCCGGTTTCAAATCGTAGATCGTTCCCGGATAAGTGAGAATCGTCCACCACTTCTCGCGCTGTAGAATCACGCTCAGTCCGGTCTGAATGCCGGAGCGGCGGACGACTTCTTGAACCTCCACTCCACCCGCGCCCAGTCGTTCGAGCGCGATGTTTCCCAACGGATCGTCGCCGATGCAGGAAACAAAGCCCACGCGATCGCCGAGCGCTGCCAGATTGTGCGCCACGATGGCAGAAGAACTCCCGAGCGTCAACATCATATTGTCCGCCAGTAACTCGCGTTCGGGGGGCAGCGCTTCCGGAAGTCCGTAGAGGATCAAATCGAGATTAAGTTCCCCGGCAATGGTTACATCAAATCGCGTCAATGAACTCTCCTAGGATGCATGCGATGCATGGCGCTCCCCAGAATGAACTTGAGTGATCTCGATACCCGCCCTGCGCAAATGATCGATGTCCTTCTTGGGGGCGAAATGGTCCGTAATCACATGATGCACAGCCGACGGTGCCGCAATCAGAGAGAGACTTCGGCGGCCAAATTTACTCGAATCGCAAACCGCCACGACGACCCGGGCAACGTCCATCATGGCGCGATTCACCTTCGCTTCCAAAAGATTCGGCGTGCTCAGCCCATAATGAACATCGAAGCCGTCGACGCCCAGGAAAAGAATATCCGCATTCAATCGCCGCAATGTTTCCTCTGCGATCGGCCCCACCAGCGAAAAAGAATTCCTCCGCAAAGTTCCCCCCGTCAGAATCACATCCAGTGGCGTTCCGGCCAGTTCAGCCGCGATATTCACTGCGTTGGTGATGATCGTCAAATTCTGATGATGGCGCAACGCTCTCGCGATTGCGGTGGTGGTGGTTCCGGAGTCGAGAATCACCACCTGGCCCTCTTGCACCATGCGGGCGGCCGCGGCGGCAATCTGCGTCTTCTCCTTGCGATGGAGTTTTTCCTTTTCGCCCAGCGTGCGATCTTCGAGTGCGCCCTCGCGCGAGGGCAGAGCGCCTCCATGTGTACGATGAACTTTTCCAGCGGAGTGCAGGATCTCAAGGTCCTTACGAATGGTCACTTGCGAGGTGTGAAGGTGATGCGCCAAATCCCTGACCAGCACACGGCCCTCCCGACGCAAGGCCTCCAGAATCGCCCTTCGACGTTCTTCGATCAGCACGGGACTCTCTCGTCAGGTGAGAAGTGAGAAGCAACCACTCGCAGGCAATCCTTTCTATCGCTTTCGCGTCTCGTTTGTCCACGAAAAAGCTGAAGGCTCGCCGCGCACGCGTGATTTTGGGGCTTGACTTTTGCTGTCCAGACGTAAGTAAATAACGATGTTCGTAATAAATCGAAAGCATCGCAAAGGCGTTTGACCCCTTCCGTCGAGCCAATTATCCGAGCGGGAGTTCCTTATTTGAAAAATCGGCAGCCCCAGAGTCCGTGCTTCACCCGTACTTTTCAAGGAATTCCCGCCAAGGAATGCGCTAGCGAAACTTCTTGAGCTACCGAAAGAGAACAAGATCAGAAATGGCTTCTTTGGCGATTCAGCACTGCCGTTCGACGGTCTTGCTGACCGATATCTGTCACCTGAAAATCCGTGTTCCCGTTCCGGACGATTGTCGTCCCCCAGTGGATGTCATGTTCGGGCAGTTGCTGGGACTGTTCTTCTCCTTGCGCTGCAAATTGACGCCAGATCAGCCGGTTGTGGGCGACAGCCGCTGCAGCCCGCTTTACGGCTGCGAACCTAATTCCAGAAGCAGGTGATCCTTGAACGCCGTTGCTAATTTCGCCACGCCGCTAGCCCCAGCGTCGACCGTCCCCAGATCCTTGCCCTCGCCGTAGTCCTTTACGCGATACCTTCCCGGTTTCAATCCGCGCAACTCGACCTCGCCCCGCCAGCTGTCCGAGTTAAAAAAGGCGTAATACATTTTGCCGTCTTTCGCGATCGCAAATCCCTCGGGCATGTCATAGCCGGTCACGTAGAGATCCCTGAATTCGCCCTTCGAAAGCATTTTGTCGTTATACAAACCGATCCATTTCTTCCAGCGCTTTTCTTTCGCAGCGGTCAGATTAACGTCCTTGAATTTCGGCCCCGGATCGGGCCACACAAACTTCGTTCCCACTACGCCGCCGGCTCCAATCGTAGAAGCGAAATCGTCGCCGTGCTCCTTCCATTCGTTGCCCACCTTTGTCATGGCAGAAAGTTCGACGTGATCGCCATACACCGCCGCTTCCGGCCCCAACAATGCCTTATACATCTTGATCCTGCGCCGCACCTGATCCGCTCCCACCGGGTCCGCCGTCACCGCCTGGTCGATAAACGGCAGCCAAGCGAGCGATGGTGGCGTTCCGCACGGACACGCCTGCGTCACACTCTGCGGCTTCAGCGCGCGCGTCGTCTCGAAAATTTCCTTGTATACATCCGCCATTGCATTCACCGAATCTTGTGGCGACTTGTGGTGATGCGTCGGGTTGTAGCACTCCGGAACGCTGTAAATATTGTCCAGTTTGCTGCCGTCAAATCCCCAGTCGCGAATGAATTTTTCCGTCAGCCGCTTGTGATACGCCCGCACCTCGGGCACCGCCGGACACAGCACCGCCAGGCCGCGAGTCATGCGAGCATGCTTGCCATTCTTGTCCAGAATCAGCCACTCCGGATGCTCCTGTGCGATTTTTGCCTCTGAATATTTATGCGACTCGTACTTTCCCTCACCATCCTCCACTCCGAGCGGCAGCCACCACAGCTGCACCAGCATCCCTTCTTGATGGAAATCATCGGTCATCTTCTTGATCGAATCCCCGGGAAAAGTATCCGCCCGCGGGTTCCAATCGCCATAGACATCGAACCAGCGATCGTCAAGCGTCACCCACTTGATGCCCATCTCCTTCAGCTTCGGAATCGTTCCCAGCATCTGCGCCGGCGTCACGTCGGCCTCGTATCCCCAGCCGCACCAACTCACGTTGTAAGCTTCGCTCGACGGCTTCGGCAGCTCCCACCCTTCTTTCTGCAGCACGCTCGACCAGATCCGCAGCGGCTCATAAAAGTCGCCCGCAAAAACCGAAACGAAACTACGCGGAGTGGAGTAAGTCTCGCCCGGCTTTAGCGTGATGTTGGCCGCGTAATCGACTTCTGTATTCAGCCGTCCATCGGATGCGACTTTTGCAGGAATCGACGCTGGAATCGGAATCGTCTCCACGTGTCCAACCGCTTCGCCCACTTGGCGCGTCCAGAAAGCCACCACCGGAATCCCGCCCCCATAGCCTCCTTTGACCATTTCTCCCATAATGTTAGGCTGCGAAAAAGCGGGCGAAAGTTTCACCACATCATCTTTTCCCCAGTCGTAGCTCGAGCCGTGAAACGACCACATCTCCCAGCGCTGCGCGTTTGCGTCCGCCAGCCGCGCATTCAAACGGCGGCGCTGATTTACGCTTTTTTCGATGGCCACGGCACTCGCGCCATTGTTCTTGTATTCCACAGTGCTCAGCAGAATATTCGGGAACTGGTCATAGACTTCTAGCGCCAGCACGCATTGCAAATCCATTTCCGGGGATGGTCCGAGCGGAAGCGCCGGAATCTCCACCCGCTTCCCCACGCCCATCTTTCCGATCGCCTCGTGCACTTGCGCCTGCTGAAAGTCGAGCGTGAAATGCACATCCTTTCCGCTCACCCGCACAAAATCGCTGTCTGCGGGAGCGCCGACGCTCGGCTCGTCCAGCGATAACCTCCGGCCATCTTTGAGCAAGAGAGCCTGCACGTAACCGTCCGGCCTCACCTGAAACACAGCCGCGCTCGTAGTTAGCACGACCGGTCCACCCGCGTTCACCTCTACGCTGATCGTGGAAGGCTGGGTTGGTTGTGGCTTGGCGGTTGCGCTCCTGAGAGGCACATGCCGGGGCGATTTCGGCAACTTCGAACAAGCCGCCATAAAAAAGCTGAAACCGAGTATTGCACTGAGGAACGCACGCTTTAAGGCGATTCCGTGTTTACGGCTGATCATGAACAAGCTCCTAAAAGTTTTGCCCTCGATACTGCACGCGGACAGGCGCACGCCTCCGCATTCCGCAAAACATCGCTGTTGACCAACGCTATGAAACGAAAGTATAAGTAATCGTTCGTAATATTACACCGAACGCTCGGACCTCGCGCACCCGATTTTTCGCCGCGCCCATCAGCCGTCTTGGCGAACACGCGGATCGAGCGTCCAGGAGTAAGCCAGCCCGGGCTCGGCTTTCCCCTGGCAGCGCGCCCCCCCGGACAGATCCAGTTTGCGCTAAACTTTCACTGCTGATTGCAAAAGGGATACAGAGAAACTTATGGACTGCAATGTTTCGATCCTACGGAACCTGGGCGTAATACCGGCTGCAACCCTCATCCTGGTCCTCGTTTTGCTGCCGGCCCAGTCACTTACCGCCGGGGTTGCCAATAAGGTTGGGACAACGTATGAGGCCGAGTCTACCTATTATGTGTCGACCAGCGGCACCGATACGAATCCTGGCACCATGGCCGCGCCCTGGCGAACCATCTCGCACGCTTCCGAGAAAGTCACCGCCGGCGCCACCGTCTACGTCTTCGGCGGCGTTTACAACGAGTCTGTGAATTTTCCGAATTCCGGAACCGCCGCGGCTCCGATCACCTTCGAAAGCTATCCTGGACAGACTGCAGTGATCGACGGGACTGGCTTGACCGTAAACGGCACACAGGGTCTCATCAACATCGTCGGAAGCCGGAGCTACATCACGATCAGCGGATTCGAAATCCGCAACTACACTACCGACAGCGTAAACGACGTCCCGAGCGGCGTCTGGATCACTGGCTCGGGGACTGGAATACAGATCCTGAACAATCTGGTGCACAAGATCACGACCACAGCGGGAACGAACGGTAACGCTTTCGGCATCTCCGTTTACGGCACCTCGAAGTCTCCCATCACGCGGTTGGTCATCAGCGGCAACGAGGTCTATGACCTGAAGACCGGACAGAGCGAATCGGTCAACGTCGATGGAAATGTGACCCATTTCAAAATCACAAATAATCTCGTTCACGACAATGACAACATCGGCATAGATGCCATTGGATATGAGGGCGTGGGTCCCGTGGGCTACGACGAAGCCATGTACGGGGAAATCAGCGGGAACACGATCTACAACATCAGCGGAATAGCAAATCCCGGCGAGGGCCGCGAATACGACGCCGACGGACTCTACTGTGACGGCTGCGCCTATGTAACGTTCGAGCGGAACGTCATCATGCAGGCCGATTACGGCATCGAGACGACCAGCGAAAATCAGGTCTGCCAAGCTAACGGTACGGAGTGGTCGGGCCCAAATAATACAGGGACCGCCGCGACCGGCAAGTCTCCGTGTTTCGGAAGATACGCCACAGTTCGCAATAACATTTTCTACAACTCGAATGCGTGCGGAAACTCCATTGGCGGTTATGCGGCTGCCACCAAAAAAGGCGGCCACAGCAACGGAGGAGGCAGTAGCTATCACGATGTTTTCGTCAACAACACTCTCTACAATAACGCCACCCAACCCGGCGACGAATCTGAAGGCGGCTCGACCGGAGAATTCCAGATCCAGTACCAGGTCGGCAACGCTCAAGGCGATATCTACGAAAACAACCTTCTCTACGCCGGCGCCTACAATACCTGGGTCTTCAACTACGTTCCCTTCTTGGAGCAGTACCCCGCTCCGCCGGCAACACTCAATTGGAACCTCTATAATTCGGCCGCAGGCTATGTCGAAGGAACGTCAATCTGGTGGGGCAACGTAAATACCTTCCAGAGTTTTTCCAACTGGCAGTCGTCGAGCGGAGAAGATGCAAACTCCGTGAACGCGGATCCGCTCTTCGTCGACCTGGGCGACACGCCTCCAAACTTTGATA
>Ga0302326_10013678_pt1 | contig 17191 bp, 12 predicted proteins | sample Palsa_T0_3_FD_202264 | JGI IMG/M metagenome (GOLD analysis project Ga0302326, IMG submission 202264) | Peat permafrost microbial communities from Stordalen Mire near Abisko, Sweden - Palsa_T0_3 | ecosystem: Environmental > Terrestrial > Soil > Palsa > Peat permafrost | place: Sweden: Abisko... | reverse complement strand
CAAAAATCGTAGTCCCGCGATGCCGGACGCGCTCACAGTAAGCCACCCAGCTCCGCAGATGCATCCGCCGATCCACCACCGTCCGATTCCAAACTTTAGTAGTAAGCTCAATCCCCTTCCGGTCGCCCAGCCACCGAATGTAAGTCCAATCCGCGGTAATCGGATCGAACCGCGATTCCAACTCCTGCGGATGCGGCATCCACGATTGGTCCTGCAGCACCAGCGCCACGTGCCGCTCCCGCAAAAGTTCCGCCAGCCGCGCGTCCAGCCACTCCTTATTCCGAATCTCCACCGCAAACCGATGATCCGCCGGCAGCCGCTCCAGAAACGCCCCCAAGCGCCCCAGAAATGCCTCTCCATCCCGAAAAACGCACCGATCGAAAAATGGAAATTGCAAAACGATCGGCCCAAGCTTCTCGCCCAGCAAATCCATAGTACGCACAAACTCGTCCCACTCCGCCTCGCACCCCTGCAAAACTTTTTCATGGGTAATAATCTGCGGCACTTTCACCGAAAAAACAAAATGAGCAGGAGTCCGAGCAGCCCAACCCAGCACCGTGGACGCCGCAGGCGTAGCGTAATAAGTGCTGTCGATTTCCACCGTATCGAAATGCTCCGCATAAAAAGAAAGATACTCCGCAGCCTTCATCCCCGCAGGATAAAACGTCCCCGGCCAACCCGCCGCAGTGAACGCCGAAGTCCCAAGAAATATCCGTGGTCCGCTCATAATGTGAGCCAGCAGCCGCCCAATAGTATCGACGCAGCCACCGCGAAAGCAATGCGCCCCCGCCCGCCGGATCCGCCAATAACGCGCCTCTTTTTCCGCCCGCAAGTGCGCTCACCATCCGCAAACGCAAAGCCCTCGCGTTTGCTTGGTCCCGTCCTAACTCGAGCACCACCTGCTCTTGTCGGAAAAAACCACCAGCGTCTTTGGATCTGAGCCGCACGAGAGCAATCCCCCGTCTGGGGGGTGCGATGGGAGGCCGAATTGTGCGTTTTGGCGGCTACTTTTGGGCTCCTAATCGGGGATTTGAGCTTGTCGGGCTCTGTTTTGCCGGTCGGGATGGCTGCTACCTGCCTAAGTTGGGCGAATTTGGTCTCGGTGGTGGTCTCCGGATCGAGCATCTTATTTCTGAACGAGTGCCGGGTTTCGGGCATTTCCGGTTGTTTAGAATGAGGCACATGCGTGGGGGTATACTGCCGCTGTGGCGATTCGGAATCGGCGAGTTGGGAGGCCGATTCACGGCCGGAATCGACGGATTGGCTGCGGTCGTCCTGCTCTCGCTCTTCATCGGCCTCCTCGTCCTCGTATTCTTCGTCATCTTCGTCTTCGGTTTTGAAGTCGAAGACGAGTTCGGTGTCTCGGGTTACGGTGGTTTCGATTTCGGCGACGCGGTTGGGGAGCCGGGTGCGGACGGCGCGCTCAAGGCGACCGATGGCGAACATAATTTCGCGGCTGGTGATCTGGGTGTGCGCTAGCCTTTCCAGAAGGTGTTCGTAGACGCAGAGAATATTGCGGCGGCGTAGTTCGAACAGGTTGGTGGCGTGGGCGTGGTGGTATATGCAGTCGCGGTCGTAGAGCTCGAACTCTTCGGCGATGCGGAGGGGGCTGCCCCACTCGATGAATTTGAGTTCGATCCAGATGCGATCGGGGTGCCGGCAGATGCTGCATCTGCGGCATGCAAGACCAAAACAACAACAACCGCAAAATGGAGATCACCGGAGAAATCACCTCTGTCACCCCAGGTCAATCGGTAGCCCTAAAACTCTGGTCCGACGGAATGTTCGACGGCACCGCCGCCTACACCCTGGTAGATCTGGGCAACAACAAAACCGCATGGAAACCACCGGAACATGCCACTACCACCACACCTTCGCCCGTCTGCTAGAACCGTTGATCACCCCCCAAGCCAAGAAAAAAATGGAGTCCGACCTCCAATCCCTAAAATCCCGAGCAGAATCCGAACCAAAATAAGCCGAGTCGAAGTCAGCCCAAAGGTGCCTCACTCTTCCCGTCTGCGTAGCGCCGCCCCCGGTCCGCGTGGCGCAGACACTCTCGTCGGCGCGCAGAAACGCGCACAACTGTGCGGCCGGAGCACTCTAGCCTTATTGTAGCTGGAGGGCTCGGAACTGCGCCGTATTCCCGGAACCGAACGAAGTTCCCACAGATTTTGCGGAGAGCGCGCGCAACCGTTCACGAGCCGCGTAGGTGAGTGATTCAAGCGCCAGTTAGTTGCGGCAGTCGCACGCCCTGGAGTATGCTTTCCAACAAGCGGGAGTGGTACAGTGGCAGCACGTCAGCTTCCCAAGCTGAAGATGGGGGTTCGATTCCCCTCTCCCGCTCCAAAACTCTCTAGAAATCACAGCACGAGATCCGCGAAGCGATTTCTTGCGCGGTTTTTCTCCGCCAAGAGATTCACAAGGTACAACACTTCCCTCTACTTTTCAGGATGCAACTCGTCGAGTTTCCGAAGTAATGGCCTAGGCCAAAGCTTTCGGCACCGCTTCCTTCCACCTGCCCTGCGACTTCAAAATTAACTCCACCACCTCACGCGCCGCCCCCCGTCCCCCGCGCGCCTGCGTCACGTAATGCGCCGCTTGCTTAGTCTCGAACGTCGCGTCGCCAACCGCCACCGCCAGCCCCACTCGCTCCAGCAGTGGTATATCCGGCAGATCGTCGCCCAGGTAGCAGACTTCGTCCTCCTTCACCCCGGCCTTCGCCACGCACTCGCGATACGCGGGAATTTTCTTAGCCTGCCCCTGGTACACAAAATCCGCATGCACTTCGTTAGCCCGCTGCACCACCGCCAGCGAATTCCGCCCACTGATGAACCCCGTCTTAATCCCCATGATGTGCGCCAGCGTCAACCCCGCGCCATCATGCGCGTCAAACACTTTCATCTCCGCGGCAGCTCCCGCACCAGCCACCGCCAACAAGCAAACGTTGCCCTCGGTAAGCGTCCCGTCCACATCCATCAAAAATAGTTTAATTTTCTTCGCACGCTTCACCACGCTAGCCGGAAATTTCTCGCTTCGTGCCGCCATGTATTTTCCTCTCCCAAAAAACAGCCGCTAGCCCCAATTCTAAAAAAGTTGCAGCGTCCAAAGGTCGTGAATGTGCACCACGCCCTCCAGCCGCCGCTGGCCATCCACCACCAGCACCGAAGTAATCTTCTTCTGTTCCATGATCCGCAGCGCCGCCGCCGCAAACTCCAAACCGGAAATAGTCACCGGATTCGCGGACATGCATTCCCGCGCCGTCAAATCCAAAATATCTTTCTTGCGCGACTGCATCATCCGCCGCAAATCCCCGTCGGTGATAATCCCCAACAGCGCGCCGGAGTCGTCGGCCACCGCCGCCAGTCCCAGCCCCTTGCGGCTCATTTCATAGATCACGTCGGGCATGCGAGCCGCCGGCCCCACCTTCGGAAGGTTCTCGCCGGAGTGCATCAACGAAGCCACCCGCCGAAGTTTCATCCCCAGCTTCCCCGCAGGATGCAGCGCCGCGAAATCCTGTTCGCCGAATCCGCGCCGCTCCAGCAAAGCGATGGCCAGCGCGTCGCCCATCGCCAGGGCCGCCGCGGTCGAAGCCGTCGGCGCCAGGTTCAGCGAGCAAGCTTCTTCCTTCACCGCGATGTCCAGCACGATGTCGCTCGCCGCGCCCAGCGAAGACCGCGGCTTAGCCGTAAGCGCGATCACTCGAATCCCCAGCCGCTTCACGGTTTCCAGCAACTCCACCAATTCCCCGGTTTCGCCGCTCGCCGAAATCGCCAGCAGCACGTCGCCTCCCACCAGCGCGCCCAAATCCCCGTGCAGCGCGTCCCCGGCATGCAAAAAAAGCGAAGGCGTCCCGGTGCTGGCAAACGTCGCCGAGACTTTTCGTCCGATCAATCCCGATTTGCCTAACCCAGTCACCACCACGCGCCCTTTACACGCAAAGAGCATCTCCACCGCGGACGCGAAGCGCGCGTCCAGCCGGTCGATCAGCGCCGCGATCGCCTCCGACTCAATCCGCAGAACGCGTTTGCCGGTCTCAATGCTCATGGCGCGTCCCAATGCCGCGCCAGCGCCGCAAGCTGCTTCAATTTGTCCACCAGCGGCGAAAACTCCTGCAGCGGCAGCGCGTTCGATCCATCCGACAGCGCGCGCGACGGATCCTCGTGCACTTCCATAAATACGCCGTCCACGCCCGCAGCGACCCCGGCCCGCGCCAGCGGCTCGATAAACTCCGGCTGCCCGCCACTCGCCTTCCCTGCCCCGCCCGGCAACTGCACCGAATGGGTAACGTCGAACACCACCGGAAATCCAAGCCCGCGAAGAATCGCAAACGACCGCATATCCACCACCAAATTCTGATAACCAAACGAGCTGCCGCGCTCGGTGATAAAAAGTTTCGAGTTCCCACTCGAAGCAATCTTGTCGGCGCTGTTGCGCATTTCCCACGGCGACATGAACTGCCCCTTCTTCAAATTCACCACCCGCCCCGAACGCGCCGCAGCCACCAGCAAATCCGTTTGCCGGCACAAAAACGCCGGTATCTGAATCACGTCGCACACTTCCGCCGCCGGCCCCATCTGCGCCACTTCATGCACGTCGGTAAGAATGGGCAATCCGGTCCGCTCGCCGATCAGCCGCAGTATCCGCAATCCTTCCGTTAAACCCGGCCCGCGATACGATTCCAGCGAGCTGCGGTTGGCCTTGTCGTAAGACGCCTTGAAAATCAGCGGAATCCCCAACGAACGCGACACCTCCGCCAATTTCTCAGCCAGCCCCACCGCGTGCTTCTCGCTCTCGATCACGCAAGGCCCCGCAATAAAAAACAGCGGAGCTCCGCCGCCCACCGGAAGATGCCGTATCGAAAAGGTTTGAGCAGCAGCCATTTTTCCGCAACCAGCGTATGCGCGAACGCCCCGCTTTGCAATCCCAGCCACAGCCACCTAGGCTGTGTAGTCCGCAGCCTCACGCGGTCTAGACCGCAACCTCACAAACAGCCCAGCACTTCAATCGAATGGCTGTCGTGGCACAGCCAACCTCGCTGTGTGAACTCAAAAATGAAAGGAATTCCGAGGACCTACGAAGGATCGCTAACAGCCCGCACCCGGCTACCCACCGCCGAACTCCCATGCCCCTTACCCCGATGCGCAATGCTAGCAGCAATAAACGACGAAAACAGCGGATGCGGACTTAGCGGTTTCGACTTGAACTCCGGATGAAACTGGCACCCCAAAAACCAAGGATGTCCCGGCACCTCCACAATTTCCGCGTAAACGCCGTCCGGAGTTTTCCCAGTAATCGCGAACCCCGCCTTGATCAAAATACTCTCGTACTCGCGATTGAACTCGTAGCGATGCCGGTGCCGCTCCGAAATTTCGGTGGTGCCGTAAATCCGCGCAGCCAGCGAACCAGCCGCCAACTTGCAAGGCCACGACCCCAGCCGCATCGTCCCGCCCATTTCGTCCACGCCCAAAAGCTCGCGCAGTTTGTAAATCACCCGGTTCGGCGTGGACGCGTCGAACTCCGTGCTGTCCGCGTGCTCCACGCCCGCGGAACGCCGCGCGTATTCAATCGTCGCGCACTGCATCCCCAGACAAATCCCAAAGAACGGCACCTTATTTTCGCGCGCGTACGTGATCGCATGAATCATCCCGCCCGTGCCGCGTTTCCCGAATCCCCCAGGGACCAAAATTCCGTCCACGTCGCGCAATGCCTTGCCCGCAGCCTCGGGCGAATCGATATCCTCGGCCTCAATCCAATCGATAACCACTCGCTGGTGATTCGCCAGGCCGCCGTGCCCTAGCGCCTCGCGCAAACTTTTATACGCATCCTCCAGCTGAACGTATTTCCCCACCACGCCGATGTGCACTTCGCCCTGCGGGTGTTCCAAATTCTGCAGCATCGCCAGCCAAGGACTCAGGTCGCGCGCCGGTGCTTCGATACGCAGGTGACTCAGAATCTGCTCGTCCAGCCCCTCGGAAGCCAGCCCCAGCGGCACTTCGTAAATATTCGAAACGTCCGGCGCGGAGATCACGCAATTTTCCTGTACGTTGCAGAACAGCGCGATCTTGGCTTTCAGTTCGCGGTCCAGCGGACGATCGCTTCGGCACAGCAAAACGTCCGGCTGGATTCCAATGCTCAGCAATTCCTTCACGCTGTGCTGGGTAGGTTTGGTTTTCAATTCTCCGGCGGTGTGAATGAAAGGAACCAGGGTTAGATGAATGAAGACAACGTTTTCTGCACCCAGCTCCAAACGCATCTGCCGGATCGCTTCCAGGAACGGCAGCGATTCGATGTCCCCTACCGTGCCGCCAATTTCCACGATCACCACCTCCGCGCCGGAAGAAACCTTTCGGAACGCCGCCTTAATTTCATCGGTCACGTGCGGAATCACCTGAACGGTTTTGCCCAGGTAATCGCCGCGCCGCTCTTTAGAAAGGATGGATTCGTAAATCCGGCCGGTGGTCCAGTTGTGATCGCGGGTAAGCTTGGCGGAAGTAAATCGTTCGTAATGCCCCAGATCGAGGTCGGTCTCCGCACCGTCGTCGGTGACGTACACCTCGCCGTGCTGGTATGGACTCATCGTGCCGGGATCGACGTTCAGGTAGGGATCGCACTTCTGGAGGGTAACGCGGAGCCCACGACTTTCCAGCAAACAGCCCACCGACGCCGCTGCCACGCCTTTTCCAAGGGAAGAAACCACGCCGCCCGTCACAAAAATATACTTCGGGCCCTTGGCCAGAGTCAGTGTACTTACCCCCAGGAAGATAAACCGTACACCGCATTATCGCGGCAACCCGTAAGTGTGTCAAATCAAGATTTCAGTGTCCCCAACCGCACAATTTTCCCCACGAGCAGCATGGGATGTTTTGACTTCGGTTCTACGGTTCGACGCCGTTATCCTTCCCGGGTGCCCCATTCTTCTGCGACTCCAATATCTTCTCCACCCGCGCCACATCCCCCACCACATCCACGCTAACCGCGTCGTACTCCGTCTCCACCACCTGAATCTCGAACCCATTCTCCAACCACCGCAACTGCTCGAGCTGCTCCAGATGTTCCAGTTCCCCCGGCGGCAAAGTAGCAAAATCAAGCAACGCCTCGCGCCGAAACGCATACAGCCCGATATGTTTCCAGTGCAGCGCCGCCACCGGCTCTTTAGCGTCGCGCACCCACGGAATTGGCGCCCGCGAAAAATAAAGCGCGCGCCCATCGAAATCACGCACCACTTTCACCACATTCGGATCCATGATCTCGCCCGGCTCGCGAATCGCCACGCACGGCGTCGCGATGTGAATGGATTCGTCTTCCAGCATCGCTTCCACCACCGCGTCGATCGCCCCTGGATCGATCAAGGGCTCGTCGCCCTGCACGTTCACATAAATAACCGCGTCGGTATGCGCCGCCACTTCCGCGACTCGCTCGGTCCCGCTGCGGTGCTGCGCCCGAGTCATCACCGCGTCGCCCCCAAATCCCTTAACCGCCTGAACGATCCGATCGTCGTCGGTAGCGACCAGCGTGCGAGTGATCCGCCGAGCTTGCCGCACCCGCTCCACCACGTGCTGCACCATCGGCTTCCCGGCAATCGGGGTCAGCGACTTGCCAGGAAAACGCGCCGAGGCGTACCGCGCCGGTATAACCGCGAGAACCACGGGCTGCTGCGTGGGATTCACTCTAAATCCTTCATAGTTATGACTTTAAAATGCCCCGCAAGGCATCCATCGAAATTCCCAAAGATCGATCCGTTCCGTCTGTTCATCCCAGACGCGAACGTAACACCGCGCCGTTCCGCTGGCAAGTAGCGCGCCACTCCCGGCGGCAGTTTGGGCGCGTAGCAGCGCCATGCGATCGCGCAAAAACGTAATAAATCCAGTAGACCCACCCGCGCCGTTTACAATTTAGCGACATGCCCGAGACAGTATATTCACCCTCCGCACCGCTTCAACATCTTGCTTGCAGTTTCCGGAGTGATACAATCCTCGGTAGTTCAGTTGCACGCCCGAGCTGAGCCAGCGCTCCTCGGGTCCCTCGGAGTGCTTCTGTTGAAAAGGGTAACCACGCAGCCCGCAAAGATGTGGCTGATCGGTTTGCTCCCAGTGTGCCTGTGTGCCGTCGCCGTTGCCTTCCCCTCCCTAAGATCCTTCGCCCAGGACGATCTCACCAAAGCCCCAGCCACCGAGCCCGTGCAATCCCCCGCCGAGAAAGCCGCGAAAACGAAGCCCGTTCAGCAGGAAGTGCAAATGGTGCTGGTGAACGCCACCGTCACGGATCCCTACGGCCGCCTGGTCACCGGACTCGATCAGCACAACTTCCAGATCTTCGAAGACAACACCGAACAAGAAGTGGTGCATTTCTCGAGTGAAGACGTCCCCGTTTCCATCGGCATGATTTTCGACATGAGCGGCAGCATGGCCAACAAATTCGAGAAGTCCCGCCTGGCCGCGGTGCAATTTTTCAAGACCGCCAACCCCAAGGACGAATTCTTTCTGATCAGCTTCAACGACCGCGCCCAACTCAGCAGCGGCTTCACCGACAGCGTCGAGGAACTTCAGGAACGCCTGATGTTCACCTCCGCCAAAGGCCGCACCGCGCTGCTGGATGGAATCTACCTGGGCCTGAGCCAAATGAAGACAGCACACAACCCCAAACGCGCACTTCTCATCATCTCGGATGGGGGTGATAATCACAGCAGGTACTCGGAGTCGGACGTTCGCACCTTTTTGAAAGAGGCGGACATCCAACTCTTCGCCATTGGTATTTTCGAGCAGCCCGGCTACTGCCCCACGCCCGAGGAATGCAGTGGGCCCGATCTGCTCAACGACATCACGGCGATGACCGGCGGCCGCGTATTCCGGGTGAATAAGCTCGATGAGTTGCCGGACACCGCCACAAAAATTAGCATGGAGCTTCGCAACCAATATGTCTTGGGATACCGACCGAGCAATCACGCGCACAACGGCAAGTGGCGCAAAATCCGAATCCGGCTCCGCCCGCCCAAGGGCTTGCCACCTCTCACCGTCTACTCCAAAACCGGCTACCTCGCTCCGGGCCATTAAGGAACGCCCCGGCTTCTCCGCGGGTCTGTTGGTTTGGGCCGTCTGCGTTTTCCTGAGCGCGGCCACACTTTTCTCGCAACCACAACCGCAGTCGCCCTCCCAGGCCCCACCTCCCCTCCCAGGCGCCACGCCCAATCTTCCTCCGCCGCCGGGACAGACCACCGCGCCGCTCAACAACCGCATTCGCTCCGAAGTCGACCTGGTGGTCCTACGGGCCACGGTAGTCGGCAAGGACGGAAGCTTCGTCTCGGGCCTGAACCGCGACAACTTCCGAGTCTTCGAAGACAAAGTCGAGCAGCGCCTCACCGTTTTCCATCAGGAAGATACTCCGGTCACCGTTGGCTTGGTGATCGACAATAGCGGCAGCATGCGCGAAAAGCGCGGCCAGGTTAACGCCGCCGCCCTCCGCCTGGTGGAAAGCAGTAACCCCCAGGACGAAGTTTTCGTGGTGAATTTCAACGACGACTACTACCTCGACCTCGACAAAGACTTCACCAACGATCCCAAAGAACTCAAGCAAGCCCTGGATCGCATCGATTCCCGCGGCGGCACCGCCTTCTACGACGCCCTCGTAGGCTCTCTGGACCACCTGAAAAAAGGCCACAAGGACAAAAAAGTCCTCCTGGTAATCACCGACGGCGAAGACCAGGACAGCACAAAAACCTTCGAATACGCTCTCCACGCCGCCCAGCAATCCAGCGCGGTAATCTACGCCGTAGGCGTATACGGCGAGGAAGATCGCAAGAACGAAAGAGTAAGAATGAAAGCCGCGAAACGAAACTTGAAAACGCTGGCCGACGCCACCGGCGGCGCCGCCTATTTTCCCAATAATCTAGCCGAACTCGACGAGATCTGCACCGAGATCGCCCACGACATCCGCAACCAATACACCCTGGGCTACAATCCCACCAACGTAGCCAAAGACGGTTCCTTCCGCGCAGTCCAAGTCCAAGTCGTGCCGCCACGCAATTCGGGAAAGCTCACCGTGCGCGCCCGCAGCGGCTACTACGCCCCCAAATCCTCCAGCCCCGCGGATTAACATCGCACGCCGTATCACCTTGCCGCGTGGCAGTCGTCGCACCACCATTCGTGGTCGTAAGCTACCAGTATCGTTCGCGCAGTATCAAATTGTGGTGCTCCACGTGCCCGGCAATAATGTAAGCCAGCGCCCGCACGCTAACCCGATTCTCGCTAGCAATCCCAGTCCGCGCCCAAGCCTCGCCCGGCATATTCCGACACAATGAAATAGTAGATTCCCGCACCCGCCGAAACTCTTCCACATGCAACGCCCAAGATATCCCGTCCGCCTCCGCCCCAGCCGCGGCAATGTTCTGATCGTAACCGGCAGCGGCGTCTCGAATCCGCGGCCAAACCAAAGAGCCCGAAACGCAAACGCCCTCTCCGTATCGGTAACATGATTCAGCACCTGCCGAATGCTCCACTTCTCCGGCGCATAACGGTGCATCGATTTCTCCTCCGAAATCCCCAAATAGAGCGCCAACGATGTTTCCAGTTGCCTCTCGATCGCGCCAACCACATCATCCCCAACCACTCGGTCGATGTAAGTGAAGTAGTAAGCCGCAGCCTCATCCTTACGTGGCTTTCCGTTCATGAGCTCCCCTCATTTCTCCGAAATCAAATCCGCAAAACTTTCCCCATGCAAAATCCGGCCCCCAAAATTCGCCGCCACCGTCTGCCCCATGTCCGCCAGCGTAGACCTCGTCCCAAGCCCAACCCCCAGCCGCACCGCAGGTGTATACGCAACGATCGGAACATATTCCCGCGAATGATCCGTAGTAGGGTTCACCGGATCGGGATCACACCCGTGATCCGCGGTAAGCATCAAAAGGTCCGAATCCTTAAGCGCCCCCAGCAAAGGCCCCAATAGCAAATCGAACTCCTCCAGCGATCTGGCAAATCCCTCCACGTCTTTGCGATGCCCATACAGCATGTCGAAATCCACCAAGTTAGCAAAGATCAGCCCGGAGTCCTGCCGCGCAAGCGCCTCCGAAATCTTATCCATGCCGTCGGCATTACTTTTGGTAGTCACGTAATCGTCCACGCCGCGCCCGTTGTAAATATCGTGAATCTTGCCCACTCCCAGCACCGGTACGCGCAGTTCCGCCAACACATCCATCAGCATCGGACGCGGCGGCGGCACCGCATAGTCGTGCCGTCGTTCGGTGCGCCGGAAATTCCCAGGCGTGCCAACGAACGGCCGCGCGATCACTCGCCCCACCCGGTTCGGCGGCTCCAGCATCGCCCGCGCGATCTCGCACATGCGGTAAAGCTCAGCCACCGGAATAATCTCTTCGTGCGCGGCGATCTGAAAAACGCTGTCGCCCGACGTATACACGATCGGAAATTTGGTCCTCAGATGCTCCGCCCCCAACTCCTTCAGTATTTCCGTCCCCGACGCCGGAACATTCCCAATCACCCGGGTACCAATGGCCCGCTCGAATCGCGCAATCACCTCCGCGGGAAAGCCGTGCGGATAAACCGGAAACGCATGCTCCAGCCAGATCCCCGCCATCTCCCAGTGCCCCGTAGTGGTGTCCTTCCCCGGCGACACCGTAGCCGCCTTGCCAAAACAACCGGCAGGCGCCGCAGCCGCCGCGAGATGCACCAGCGGTTTTATATTCGCCAGCCCCAGCCGCACCAAATTCGGCAGATGCAGCGCCCTCGACCGCGCGATATGCCCCAGCGTATCGCGCCCCACGTCGCCATACTCGCCAGCGTCAGGCAGCTCCCCAATCCCAACCGAGTCCAGCACAACCCAAATGATCCGCTCAAAAGCCGCCATGAAGTTAGCTCCGCAAAAGCAACCTAGCACGACAAGCCCACAACGTGAAGCGCCTCAAGTTCAACCCTCATGGGTTAAACTTACGGCCGCGTTTTGCTCGTCTTACGGTTCTACGCTTTTACCGCCGACCTCCCCTTCCCCCAACCCGACCCCGCCGACACCGAAAAACCGGCGCCAGCCGTCCCAGAATCCGCTCCCGAGGCCCCAGATTCGAAAAGCAGCACCGTGCAGGGATACCCCCTGCCGATCCTTCTAATTCTAAAAGCCCGGAATCAACCGAATCGCGGCAGAACAACGATTCATGTAATCGGAAAAATCGCCCCCCAGCACACGTCCCATATTCTCGCCTGCGCCAGAAAGTCGCCACCGAATTGGTCAAAGAGGAGGAGCGCCGTCGCATCCCACCCGACTAGAATCGGCTTTTTCGTCGTCATTTCGCACTCTCAACCAGCAAATCCCAGTTTGCTCTGAATTTTAGGGAGACGTATAATTAATGGTTTCGGACGTGACGTTGAAAACTACAGATAAAGCTCCTATGAAGTCTGCCCATTCTGGGCGCTCCGGGCGAGGTGTGCCCGCCGTGCAACCGGCGGCGGACGCAGCGTTAGCCGCGGCCAAATCCAAATCGAACGCCTCCGGCGAACCTGGCGGCGTCTCTGGAATTATGGCCAGGCTCGAATCGGCGCGCGCCAGCGCGGCGCGCAACGCGGAGGCCACCGCTGGAACCGGAGGCGGCGCCGGCCCGGCAGTGGCCGTGGAATTCGCTGGCGGCGGGCTCGCCACCCAGCGGGTGCTGAACGGCGACGACGTCGAGATGATTCGAATCCGCGGCGCGCGGCAGCACAACCTGAAAAATATCGACCTCGAAATTCCGCACAACGCCATTACCGTAATCACCGGGGTCTCCGGATCCGGGAAATCCAGCCTGGCGTTTGACACCATTTATGCGGAAGGCCAGCGGCGCTACATCGAATCGCTCTCCGCCTACGCGCGTCAATTTCTGGAGCGCATCGAGAAACCCGACGTGGACGAAGTGAGCGGGATCGCGCCGGCCATCGCGATCCGCCAGAAAAACACCACCCGCAATCCACGTTCCACGGTAGCCACGGCCACGGAAATTTACGACTATCTGCGGCTACTGTTTGCCCGCGCGGGACAAACGTTTTGCGTGGAGTGCGGCTCGCTGGTACAGAAAGACACCGTCGACGAAATTGCCGACCGGGTGTTCCAGCATCCGGCAGGAACGCGCTTTTATATGGCGTACGAATTGCGATTCGGCGCCGATGCCGCGTTAGCGGCGCCCGCGGCGCTGGACGCGCGGCCGAAAAAAACTGCTCACCCCACCCAGGAGGCGATCCGTTCCGCGCTGGAGGGTTTGCAAAAGCGCGGATTCCAGCGGCTGTTGCAGGACGGCAAAGTCTACGAGTTCTCTTCCCCGGAATCGTTGCTGGACGTGGATTTCGACCGCCCGGTTTTCGTGGTGGTGGATCGCCTGGTGCTGGAACCCGAAGTGCGCTCGCGCCTGCGCGACTCGATCGAGATTTGTTACCGCGAGGGCCACGGCGAAGCAATCGTCGAGTTCGCCGCGCGCGAAGGCGAAAAAGCGCCGGAGCGAATGCTCTTCAACGACCGCTTCGAATGCAAGAAATGTGGACGCGTCCATCTCGAGCCCGAGCCGCGGCTGTTCTCGTTCAACAATCCCTTCGGGGCGTGCCCCCGCTGCCAGGGCTTCGGCAATACCATCGATTTCGACATCGACCGCGTGATCGCGGACAAAAGCAAATCGCTGGCCGACGGCGCAATCGATCCGTGGACCAAGCCGCGCTACCAGAAAATTGCCCTGGAGCTGAAAAAGTTTGCGCGCGCCAAGGGCATCCCCATGGATGTGCCGTTTCGGCTGCTCACCGTCGCGCAGCAGGACGCCGTCATCGAAGGCGATCCCCAGAGCGGCTATCCCGGCGTGAACGGTTTCTTCGCCTGGCTGGAAAGAAAAAAATACAAGCTGCACGTGCGCGTTTTCCTCAGTCGCTATCGCGGGTATGCCACCTGTCCGGACTGCCGAGGGACGCGTCTGCGCCCGGACGCGCGAGCCGTAAAGCTGGGCGGAAAATCGATCGTCGAAATTTGCCAGTACCCAGTTGTCGAAGCCCGGGAGTTTTTCCGCAACGTGAAGCTGAGCCCTTCCGCGGCGTCGATCGCCGCCAAGATTCTGGAAGAGGTCGAGCAGCGCCTGCGCTTTTTGGATGACGTAGGATTGGACTATCTAACGTTGGATCGGCTGACCTCCACGTTGGCGGGCGGCGAGGCGCAGCGCATCCAGCTCGCCACTTCGCTCGGCTCGCACCTGGTGGGCGCGCTGTACGTGCTGGACGAACCTTCCATCGGCCTGCATCCGCGCGATACCGACCGCCTGATCCAGATTTTGAAAACGCTGCGCGACCTGGGAAACACGCTGGTGGTGGTCGAGCACGATCCGGACACCATCCTCGCCGCGGATGTCGTGATCGATCTGGGTCCGGGAGCGGGCGAACACGGCGGAAAAGTAATTTTTGCCGGAACCCAGGAAGAATTGCTGAAGGATTCGCGTTCGCTCACCGCGCGCTACTTGCGAAACGAAATGCGCATCGCCGTGCCCGCGCAGCGGCGCCGGCCGCAGAAAAAGTTTTTGCGTGTCTTCGGCGCGCACAGCCACAATTTGAAAAATGTGGATTTGATGCTGCCGCTGGGAATGATGGTGGTGGTCACCGGCGTTTCCGGCTCGGGAAAATCGACGCTGGTCTACGACGTGCTCTACAAAGCGCTGCAGGCCAAGCGCATTGGCGGAAATTATCGCGAAGTGTGCGACCGCCTGGAGGGCGACAATTCGGTCCTGGAAGTCGAGATGGTGGACCAATCGCCGATCGGGCGCACCCCGCGGTCGAATCCCGCCACCTACATGAAAGCGTTCGACGCCATTCGCGAAGTGTTTGCGGCCACCCCCGAAGCGAAAAAACGGAATTACACCTCCGGAGATTTCTCGTTCAATATTCCCGGAGGGCGCTGCGAAGCATGCCAGGGCGACGGCACGGTGACGGTGGAGATGCGCTTCCTGGCCGACGTCGAACTGATCTGCGAGGAATGCCGCGGCACGCGCTACAAAAGCAGTTTGCTGGAAGTGAAGTATCACGGGAAAACCATTCACGACGTGCTGCAACTCACGGTGCGCGAGGCCCAGGCATTTTTCGCGGCGGTGCCGAAAATCGCCACCCGCCTGCGCGTGCTCGATGAAGTGGGCCTGGGATATCTGCGATTGGGGCAATCGGCCACCACGCTTTCGGGTGGCGAGGCACAACGGCTGAAACTGGCCGCGCATCTTACCCGGCAGGCGAATGCCGGAGTCCTCTACATTTTTGACGAACCCACCACCGGGCTGCACTTCGACGACATTCAGAAATTACTGAATGCCTTCCGCAAGCTGCTCGACGCCGGCGCTTCCGTCTTGATCATCGAGCACAATCTGGACGTCATGAAGTCGGCCGATTGGATTATCGATATGGGCCCGGAGGGCGGCGCCGCCGGCGGCCGGGTGATCGCGGCGGGAACCCCGGAGCAGGTGGCGCGCAACGCGCAATCGCACACTGCGAAATTTTTGGCGCGCGCCTTGCAGCAGTCCGCGCACTCGCCAGCGAACGGCCACGGGCTTTCGCCCGTTGGAGTGGCGGCTGCGGATGCGGTTGCGGGTGGGACCTCGAAATGACGGTGCGGCGAGAACCCGCGATGTGCAGCGTGGCGGCGCTAGCGATCGCGGCCATGGTATGCGGCGCTTTCTCGCAAGAGTTTGCCGCAGCGCGAAGCCAGGAAGCTCCCAGTGCCAGCCGGAAAAAAGTGGTTGGCGCGGAAACCGCGGAAGAAGCGGAGGCCAAGCAACTCCTAAAAACCGGAGCCGCGCAACTCGAGAAAAAAGATTTTCAAGGCGCGGTGGAAACTTTCGAGTATTACACCGACGCGGTACCCGACGACGCGTTCGGGCATTTTCAACTGGGCTACGCTTACACCGGACTCGGAGACTCCGACCGCGCGGAAGATGAATACCGGCAGGCGACCGAGATCGACCCCAACATGGGTGCGGCGTTTCTCAACCTCGGACTGACTCTGCTCGAGAAAACTCCGGCCGACGCGGTGGAACCGCTGCGCCAAGCGGTGGGGCTGATGCCCAAAGACGCTCGTCCCGAACTGCTATTGGGCGACGCGCTCGAGCGCACCGGACAGACGGCGCCGGCGATCGAAGCGTTTCGAGCGGCGATCGCACGCGACAAAGATAATCCGGAAGCCCACGCCGGCCTGGCACGCGAACTGCTCAAGACCAACGACGCGGCGGGCGCCGAAACGGAATTCCGCATCGCACAGGCGTTGCAGGCGGCGTGCGCGGGCTGCCAGGGCGGATTGATCGACTCCCTCTTGGCGCAGAAAAAGGCGGACGCCGCGGAGGCGGAGCTCACAAAATTCCTGCAGCTGCATCCCGCGGACCCGGCGGCGAGGCTTGAATTGGCGAGGCTCTTTGCCCAACAGGGCGACGACTCCGAAGCGATCGAGCAACTGGATAAAGCGGCCGCCGCCGCACCGGAAACGCTGGCGTCTCTGAAATTGCGCGCCTCGGTGCTGCTGCAAATGAAGGACTACAACGGAGCGGCGGCAGCGATGGAAAAGGCCGCGGCGCTATCGCCCAAAGACGCGGATCTGCGAGCGAGCCTCGGGCATGTGGAACTTCAGCGGAAGGACTATCCGGACGCGCAGCGATATCTGCTGGAATCGTTGCAACAGCAGCCGCAGAATCTGGACGCGCTGAAGGATTTGCTGACCGCGGAATATTTGGCAAAAAATTACCCGGCCACGCTGAAGCTACTGGATGAACTCGCCAAGCGGGAGACGCCTCCCATGGGATCGTGGTTCATTCGCGGAGCGTGCTACGATAAACTGGGTCAAAAGCCGGAAGCCATCGCCGCGTACAAGAAGTATCTCGAGTTGAACGCTGGAGCGAGCAACGATGAGTACTTTGAAGCCAGCTCGCGCGTCCGAGCATTGGAACGGGACCTGCAAAATAAGAGGAAGTAGCGCCGCGATGATCCTCCGGTTCACGCGCACCCTCTCCGTCGCGGGTCTCATCGCCTGCGCTGCGGCAAGTTTGGCGGCGCAAAACTCGATCGAGCAATACCAAAACCAGTTCAACCATGAAAGCAATCCGGTCCGCCGCGCCAAGATAATGCCCAAGCTAGGCCGCGCCGAATTCGACGCCATGCGCCGGCAGTTGGCGGCCGGGGACTACGATGGCGCGGTGAAAACCGTGAAGGAACTCGAGAGC
>Ga0302326_10013674_pt1 | contig 17192 bp, 10 predicted proteins | sample Palsa_T0_3_FD_202264 | JGI IMG/M metagenome (GOLD analysis project Ga0302326, IMG submission 202264) | Peat permafrost microbial communities from Stordalen Mire near Abisko, Sweden - Palsa_T0_3 | ecosystem: Environmental > Terrestrial > Soil > Palsa > Peat permafrost | place: Sweden: Abisko... | reverse complement strand
CTGACGTGCATCAACTGGCTGCGCCAGGAACCCTACGTCCGCGCCTGGTCGCGGGCCTACCGAAACGACGGGCTCGTCGTCATTGGAGTCCACACGCCCGAGTTCTCCTTCGAACACGAGATCGGTCGCATCCGGCCGGCGATCCAGGGGCGAGAGATCGACTACCCGGTCGCGGTCGACAACGACTACGCGATCTGGAACGCGTTCGACAACCACTACTGGCCGGCGCTCTACTTCATCGACCGGGACGGCATCGTCCGCGACCAGCAGTTCGGCGAAGGCCGTTACGAGCAATCCGAGCGCATGATTCAGCGGCTGCTCGGCACCGAGCGCGAACTCGTGTCTGTCGAAGGGCGCGGCGTCGAAGCGCCGGCCGACTGGAACCACCTGCAAACGCCCGAGACATATCTCGGCTACGCGCGCAGCGAACGGTTCACGCCGGCCCACAGTGGCACGCTCGAGCCCCGCGCTTACGAGCTACCAAAGCGGCTGCCGGTCAACCACTGGGCGCTCGCCGGCGACTGGACGATCGGGAGCGAGAACGTCGTCGGTGACCAGGCTGGCGGCAGCATCGCCTTCCGGTTCCACGCGCGCGACGCGCATCTCGTGCTATCCACCCAAGCACGAGCGCCGATCCCCTTCCGGGTACTCCTCGATGGGCAGGCTCCGGGCCCATCAGCAGGCTTCGACGTCGACGAGGACGGAACCGGCGTGCTCCGGGACGGCCGCCTATACCAGCTCATACGCCAACCCGACACGGTCCACGAGCAGACGCTTCAGATCACATTCCACGAGCCCGGCGCCGAGGCGTACGTGTTCACGTTCGGGTAGCCGCCAGCTGCAGTCGACCGTCACCACACGAAGACCGATCGAGGTCTCCCCTCACGCAACCAGGAGGTAGCCATGAGCGCCAGCGAAACAGACGAGCATGCGCCACACATCGACTACGAGAACCTGCCCGCCCCAACGGAGGGCATTGTGGTCACCCAGTTCATCACCGTACGCAGCGTGGCTCGATCCCGCGCGTTCTACACCGAGGTCCTCGGCGGCCAGGTGGTACTGGAGGAGAACCCGTGCATCGTCAAGCTCGCCAACTCATGGGTGCTGATAAACCCAGGCGGCCCCCCCACCCCCGACAAGCCCGACATCTCGGTCGTCAACTACGAGCCCGGGAACACGGTCTCGAGCTTCATGAACCTGCGCGTCGCCGACATCCAAGCGTGCTATGAGCAGTGGAGTGACAAAGGGGCCGAGTTCGTCACGCCACCGATCGATCGCGGTGCTGAGATCCGCTGCTACATGCGAGACCCCGACGGCTACCTGATCGAAGTCGGCCAGGCCACCGGAGCGCTCCACGGGGAGCTCGCCAAGAAGCGACCGGAAGACTTGCCCGGCTAAGGGCGACACGATCACCAGGCGTGCCGACGCCGACCGCGCCTGTCGGCACGGCCGAACCAAAGTTCTGAGAGACGTGTCGAGCTAGGCCGATCAGCCAGCGGCCCAGTTGGCCTGCTTTGCGTGGCCGCCCAATCCGATGCGCTTGCTGGGAGCTCGATCCGCAGCAACGTGCAAGCGCACTTAGTGTCGCCAGCTGACGGGAGCGGCAACGGGCGTCGGGCTCCGAGTCGCTGCTGGTACGGAGGAAACTCCGGAGCGCTCGGCCGCTCCTCGATGTCCGACTCGAGCATAGGCATCGGCCTGCGGAGCGTCGACGGCTATGCCGGCGAGGCAGGCTGTCGCAATCGCCCACAAGCAGGTGCGCCACCAGAGCCGGATTCGGCTTTCCGATCGCCGGGCTTGCGTAGGCAAACGCCGGATCCTGATCGCCCTCTCGTCCGCCCCGCTCTCGGCGATCAGCGCGGCTGAGCCAACGGGGGCGAAGGCCCGTTCTTCGTCGCCAAATAGGGCCAGCGCGCCGTTGGGTTCGAGCCGTCGGGATTGCAAGCACGAGGCGGGAAAGCGGCGACTTGCGCCGGGCAAGCGAGGTCGCCCCTTCGCCGCTGGAGCGGCCATCAGACCGCTCGGCCCTCAGACTGCTGGTGTCGGACAATCTGGGCAGCGCCGCAGCCTCGCGCAGCACGGCCCCTCTTGGTCTGAGAGCGGTGGCCGGGGCGGCGTCAGCAACCTCGGCAGCGGCGAGCAGCCCATCGCGGAAGCGAGCGACGCGTCGACGTCGGGGTGGCCCTCGGCCAGGACGCGGAATGTCGCCCTTTGCGCCCGCACGCCCGCTATGCCCGATGGAAAAGGCGATTCAAGGACACCCTCGGCCTCACGCTCGAGCGTCTGCGCGCAGCCCGGAGATGTATCTCGCTTAGGCCGATAGAACGCCGATGGCCCGTTCTCAGGAATCGCGGTGGTCGACCGGCAGCACGCGGTAGCCGGCCGCCGCGAGCCATGATCGCGCGCGGCCGCGCTGGCGCTCCTCGGAGAATGCGTGCCATCGCTCAAGCTCGCCAGGCCAGCGGGCAAGCTCGTCCTTGAAGCGGCGAAACGCGCCGCGGCCTCTGATCGCGATGGCCAGGCGCTCGGCCCGGCGAGGGTCCTCGACGGACGCGATGAACAGCTGCATGTCCCGGTAGCCCTCGCGTGAGCCCTCCCCGTGCACCGGCAGCCACCGCTCAGGATCATCAACGGTCCCCTCGTTTTCCTCTCCGGTCTCCAGGGCGTAATCGATCGCCGCCTGAGGCCACACCTCACCGGTCCGGATATCGATGCGGCCCCCGACGCTGAGCGGGTCGCCCTCGAGCATGCCGCCCAGCTCCTCGAGATCGACGGGCAAGCCGCGCAGCATCGCTGCCGGTCCGCTGCCAAGCTGAGCCTCAAGCTGCTCAGCCAGCTCATCATCCCCCTCCCAGCCTCGCTGCCGGAGAGCAACCACGAACTCGCGAGCCAGCTCGGCGGCTCCGTCCACGCGCTGCATGACCGCCGCGATGACGCCGTCGCCGGCCAGCTGCAACGACTCATCATCGGCACCGACGCCACGCAGCAGGTCGACGACAGCCGGTCCGTCACCACGGTATACCGCCGCCCGCAGGGCGGAGCGCTGTTCCTTTGAGTCCATCTCGCTCTACGTAGTGTTGCGCTGCTGGCGGAGTTCTGTGGATCTCACAAGCGGGACGTCCAGACACCTCAGTACGCCGAAACGCCTCGCCCGAGTCGCCCGTCTCCGGCCCCGACCCTCGCGGCGCAGCTGGCGCCCCGATCCCGCCGCGACGCACCTCTCCGCGTTCTCTGAGGTGATGGGGCCGCTTCTGGTCCATCCTTCTGCGGATTCTCCGAAGTCACGCCGCCACACCGCGCTGCGTCCGTTCAGGGAAGCGCGCCCCGTGAGCCGGCGGTCATCTCTCAGCAGCCGCCGGTTATGGGGAGCACACAGTTCAGTGGTCGCCAACAGTCACGACCACGCAGTCGACCTGACTGTCGGAATCGTGGCGAACCAGGAGTCTCACGCTCGATCAAAGCAGCAGCGCGACGACCCTCGGCAGCTTCGCCTCGTCCGGCTTGCGCATTGTCCGGGCGATCCAGTCGTCCCATCGGGCGCGGCGAGATTGCTGAGTGCGTGGCAAAGGCGTAGCGAGGCCCGAGCAGCCGCGAGAGCCGAAGCAGTCGTGGCGCGCTCAGTCCCCGCACGCCTCCATGTTCGCGATCGCGACGGCGCGACAGGTTTGCTTTGCGGCCGATTCCCAGCAAGCACAATCACGTGTTGCATGGGCACGGGCCGTACCGAGGGACCGCTGCGACCTCGAGCACACGGTTGTCGCTTGGCCAGGCGTAGCGGTCATCTCGTCCCTGCCGGCACACGCGCTGCTCTCTTTCGTCCAACTGGACAGCGGGCATTAGCTGGATCTGAGCAAGAACGGACTGCTCGGTCCGTGGCAAACCGATAGTGCCGCGGCCGGCGGGCGGGCGATTGCTCGGTCGCCAAAGCTGAAGCCACCGTCCATCGTCGCTGTGGAGCAAAGGCACTGGCCAGCGCCAGGCGACCGGCGCGATCGAGTTCGTGGCGATACAAGTGTCCCCGCTACCGCCTCGACCCTCGCAACCGATTTGCAACCGGTTTGCAACACCTCATCGGCAGAGTACGGCACGTCGCGCTCGCAGGCCTCCCATTTGCGGCGGCCCCCAGAGTGCGTAGCACCGAGCAGCCGGGGGTCGCGGAGCTTCACCGGGCGCTACCGCGGACCGAGGAAGGGTTTCGCATGAGACTGATGAAGAAGTTGAACCCGGCTCGCCGAGGGGGTCGCCGAGCGGACGTCGCCGAGGATGGCTGTTGACCGGACTCGCCGTCATCGCGATCGGGACGGTCTCGGCGACAACGGCAACGGCGGAGCCACCACGACTTCTGGCCGCACGGTGACGAACACGCTGAGCTCTGATTTCAGGCGCAGCGCGCGGTTAGCGACGCCGCTGGCCTCAACGACCTGTGGAGGCACGATCGGTCGAAAGCTCGAGAAGAGCTGGAACGGCACCAGCTGGTTGATCGAAACAACTTGTGGACGAGATGAGGAGGCTTAGATGGCGTCGGTGACCGATCCTCGCAAGTTTGCTGATCCCTTGCCCGTGACGGGTGCGGATGACGTTCTCGATGCGGCCGCGCCCTCCGGCGTGGAGGGAGACGCTGTGGCGAGCGCCACCGACGTCCCGCGTGGCGGGCCGCGAGAGGACTTGGTTGACGTCCATCCAGGCGAGGGCGAAGGCGAAGGCGAAGGCGAAGGCGAGGGCGAAGGCGAGTGCGAGGGCGAAGGCGAAGGCGAGGGCGAGGGCGAAGGCGAAGGCGAGGGCGAGGGCGAGGGCGAGGGCGAAGGCGAAGGCGACGTCGAGACCATCACGTTCACTGACGACGAGGCCGAGACGTTCGACTCCCAGGAACTTCTGGAGGAGCTTCGTGCATCGAAGGCGTCGTGCGCTCAGAGTGTGATCGATGCGAACAACAATGCGGCCGTGCTCGGAGTAGTAGGTGCGGTCATAACGGAATTTTTTGACGGGCCAATCGGTGTCGCCACGCTCGCTTGTGGAGGAGCACAGTGGATGATGGGCAATTTCGCGCAGCAATGCGTGAACGATCCCCCGAGGACCGACTTCCATACTGCGACCGTGTTCACGCCTCAGCCCACGGGGGGAGTGACGATACACCCGCTCCCCCACCCCATCCCGGCTCCAGTGGTCAGTCCGGTGATTACGCAGGCCCTCCAGACGGCAATCGGTCAGCTCACGTCGGCAACCGTCGACTGCGCTCGAGCGCTATCGGCCACGACGACGACGATCGAGCGCTTTCAGGGCGCCAGAACCGCGAAGGAAGCTGGCCAGGCCGGCGGCCTTCATGGTCTAGCGGTTCAGGGCCAGGCGCTAACCCACAATTCGGGCGCTTGTGCGAGCCAGCTCACCGCGGTGGCAAGTGCAGCGAGCAGCGTCGCCTCCTCGTGGGCGTCGGCCGTCTCGCCTATCGTGGAAAGAATAAACTCGTCGACGGGCGCTCAGCTGGGACAGGCCGTAACATCGAGCTGGCAGAACGCGCGCACTCAGATGCAGAGCAGCTTCGGCGTCTCAGCAGGCGATCTCGCGACGCTCGACAGTCAGGTCTCTCAGCTCGCGGCGCATCTGACGAGCGGCGCGATCACCAGCAATGGCGTCTCGTGGCGTCTCGATGTCGTCTGCGCAGGCGGTCAGCACGTCTTTCCAGTCGCTCGCGCGAGCATTCATTGCAGCGGCACGACAGAAATGAGCTAGTCGGGCCTACGGCCGCGGGCTTCTACGAGACGTTCTATGTCGGCGAGGGTCGATGCCAGTCGGGTGTCTTCGCGTGAGGCGCTCCGCGCTGCGATTGACGCCGTCGGTTTTTTGGATGGTGCGCAGACGACGGTGCGAAGTCGAGCTGGGCGACCACTGTCGTGGCTTCTGTACACCCCGGAGCTCACGCTGACGAGCGAGGGTAGCCGTCTCGCTGCCGAATGTCTGCTCCAGCTACTTCCCCGGTTCGGCACCACACAGCTTGCCGCATACGGACTCACCGGCTTACCACTCATGCTCGGCACCGTCATGGTGGCAGGCGGTCCATATCACGGTCTCATCGTTCGCGCAGCGCCAAAGGCCTACGGCTCGATGCGACAGATTGAGGGCCCAATAAACTGGGATGAGCCGGTCGTGGTGATCGATGACTCGCTGTCGTCCGGCGCGTCGTTTCGGCACGCAGCAAGGGCGCTAGAAGCGGCAGGCCTCAATGTGGCCGGGGTCGCATGCCTCGTCGACTTCCGGAGCCACGGGGGCAGAAGCTGGGCGGAGAGTCTGGGATATCGGGTCGAGGCCGTGTTCGACATTTGGCGCGACCTGCGGTTCTGGCGATCGTACGCGAATCCACCGACCTTGGTGAACACACCGATCGCGCTGCCGCCTGAACGACGGGATGAGTCCGAGCTCCATACGCTGCCGAACGTGGCACGCGCTGTGGCAACAGCGCTCCTCCGCGGAGACCGCATCTCCACCGTTGCTGTGGTGCCTGGTCACGACACCTCCGGCGGAGCATTCGTGAGCTTCCGTGACATTGTCACTGACGCTCGCCTCGTCCGCGACGGCTTCCTTTGCGTCGACACCGAGGGGCCATCCGCTGCGAGGTCCGTCGCCGCCGCGACGGAACGCTGCGTCGCACGAGCCCATCAACTTGATATTGCGAGGCTTGAAACGACCAAGGTCGCGGTCACCTGCGTGTCGCGCCTGGAGGAGGTTCTCCTTTCGGACCTTGATTCCAGTCGATACGGGTTGCTGATCCGCGGAAGCGAGCTTGTATGGAAGATGGGTGCCGCTCTGCCCAACACGCCAGAGCGTGAAAGCGAGGTCCAGCAGTACCGCGAGTGCCTGCGCAAAGCCGGAATGCGTCCCGACGAGCCACATCAGCTATACCGTTACACCGTCACTAAGGTCGTTGAGGCTGGACGACCGTGGCAGCCCTACGGAGTACCGGCCTCGGAGGGCACCGAGCCTCCCGAGTTTGTCGACTACCTGCGAGAGCGCTTCACTCGGGCCGCTTCGGGTGAGCCGATAGCGAGTTCGCCGACGGCTGCTCCGCCTGAGGTGCCATGGACCGTTCACGGGGTCGGGGTGAGTCTCTATTTTGAAGGGCAGCTTGTTGGTGTGGCGGTCAACATGTCTGCCTCGCTGGTGGACGCGCTGCATACCGCAGTGACCCATGCCTGGCGCGATGCGCTAGCGACGAGCGGCATGCGCATTGCAATTTGCGACTGTGCGGCGATCGTCTCGGTGCTCCACACGCCCCATGCGTTCGGTACGATGACCGACGAGCGAGCATCGCGCTGGTTTCGGCCGAGCGAGCACTTGGTGTTCGCTAGCAGCGGTGCGGTGGCCGCCGCCTCGCTTCCGCATTTCGCTTGCCATCACGGCTGGGATGCGCTGAAGACCGCCAGGCTAGTGATGCGCAAGGGCGGCTTCGATAACGACCGCCCACCAGCATGGACGAGCTACAAGACGAGCTCGTGGCTAATGACGGCGAGCAGAGCCGATCCGATAGTCGGTGGCTTTCGGCGAAGGGAGAACACTGAGGCGATCGACGCCAATGCGATGGCGGCCCAGATTGCCGGATACATCCTTCGGCAATCCGCGCGGGACGGTCTCCCCACCTACACCTGCTCGCCATTCGCTGCGACCTCAGCAGTGGGGGGAACCGCCAGTCGAATCCTTCTCGCGGCCGCGGCGTTGGCAGACGCCGCAGAGGTCCTGCACCGTTCCGACTTAGTTCGTGGCGCCTCCACTGCCGCCGAGCGCGTCGCCAATGGTCTGCAGGTCGGTCCTGACGGCCTGACACGGCTGACGCTGAGAGAGCACAAATGCGGAGCGCTTGCGGATTGCCACGCACTCGTGCTGCTGTCATCATCCGCGCATAACGCGCTTGGAGACGCGCGCGTTGAGCGGTTGGCCGATCGGATCTGGAGGCTGTTCCGGCCGGATGGCATGATCAGCGACCTGCCGGAGGGGAGACGCCTAGGAAGCGATTGCGATGTCCTTCCGGGCGCCGCGCTCGCTGCGGTCGCACGGTATTCCGAAGCCAATTGCGGCCAGCGACTTCCGGGGACGCTAGACGAGCAGCTGGCATGGTGCCGACAACGCTTCCGCTCATACCCGACCTGGATCGGAGCTGGCTGGTTGATGCAGGGCTGGGCGGCGATCTGGAGGCTCTCCGCTTGCCCCTCCCATTCCGACTTCGTCCTTGAACTCGCAGACTGGGCAATACAGCGCCAGTTTGCGAATAGTGGTGGCTTCATGACAGACCTGAGCGATAGAGGTCCCGGGTTTAACACGGGATTCATGGCGGAGGGCATCGCGGAGGCTTGGGGGGTGAGTCGCGCGCTGTCGGAGGACTTCCGGACGGCCAGGCTCGCAAGTTCCTGGTCGGCCGCCATCCGTTTCATGCGCGCTCTGATGGTTGAGAAGAGCGACCTATATTGCATGCCCGGGGGTCTGAGCCTCCTCGGTGGCGTCAGGCATTCCATATACGACTCCTCCATGAGGATCGACTATGCGGCCCACCTGCTGAGAGCGCTCATCGGAGGTATCAGAAACGGGGCAACTCCAGTCTCAGCAACGGTGGCGAGCTCCTGCTTGCCTCCAACATCTCAGAAGCCGCGGCGCCGGCCACGATCCTCGCCTGCCCTGAGCGCCTAACGCCGACAGCGCCAAGGCAGTGGTCCGCCGGGCAGCCGAGCTGGCGATTTTGCCTGCGTGGCGAGACGATCGTCCGGCGTTACCGGCGCGCGTGATCGCCTTGTTGCCATTGCGATGGCGCACCGCGAGAAGGTCCGAGCGTCAAAAGCGATCGCAACGGTGGCTCGAGCCGTGCGGTCGCGTGCAGTCAGTCCCGCTCGAACCGCGGGCCGCGGACAAGCACCCACGATCGCGCGGTATCAATGGCTCGCTCGATGCGCTCAAGTCGGCCGTCCGCAATCACATGTACACGGACGCCCGGAGTACCAAAATCGCTCACGTAGATGCGGTATGAGGTTACGGACCCGCGTTCCCCAGCGCAGAAGACCTCCTCAAATGGGCCGACTACGTCACGCGCAAGATTGTCGAGAATCCCGGACGTTATGACTCACACCTCGTACCGCGATGTCGAGGGCCAGGGCATGTCCCTCAAGAACGTCAAGAATCCGCCAGCCGCTCTGGTGGGAAGCCATCGCCTCCCGGACCGTTCTCGCCACCTCCGGAGAAGTACCGGTGCGTGCTCCTCGACGTCGAAAGCAGACTGCCCCAAGTCGTTCGGAGCAGCACTGAGGTCTCGCCGATATCCCGTGCTTGTGCAGCTCCTGGTGAAGCGGCAGTCGAGCGTCAGAGTGTGCCGACCGGCGCGGTTGGGTGCTCATCACGATCGAGCCCTGACGTCGACTGCGAGACCGCCGCACTCCGAGCCGCGCGGCGTGGAGGCTCTAAGGTTCACGCAACGTGGCCGGCTGCTGCCGCTCAGGCGCGGATCTGCAGTGACTATCTCGGCGGTGGTTCCCGGCGAGGAAAGTAGGGCTGGGGCGCTGCTAGCGGACCCAGAGTTGGTCGAGCAACACGCCGAAGGGTGCCGTGAGGCTGAACTGGGAGTTGCCCACGCGCGCGGAGACGAGGTGGCTGTTGCTGGGGATGTTGAGGGGGATAGCCGGTGCTTGGTCGGTGGCGGTCCGGTCGGCCTGTGCCCATAGTGCGGCTGCGTCGGGTGAGTTGTTGCTTTGAGCCGCGAGCGCGCTGTTGATCTGCGCATCAAGTCGGGGGTCGCAGAACTCCGCGGTGTTTGCGTTTCCCGGCGAGTCGGGGAGAAACGATTGGCAGGCCAGGTTGGTCTGGATGATCGCGGCGGGGGATGGGTAGGGAGAAAAGCTGCCGGTTAGGGCCGCTTGGACTCGTGTGCGCGAGTCGGCGACTCGCCTGGTCGCGTTGAAATATTCGTTGTCGTCAACAAACTTGATTGTGGTTGGATAGCCGAGCTGGTCAAGGAGCGAGGTCAGGTACGGCTCGATCGAGGTGTAGTTGGTGTCGCCGTCGCCGAGGTTCCAGATCGTGATCGGCGTGCCGCGCGTGTGGGTGGCGGCGATCAGGCGTTCGGCCTTGGCGAGGTTGGGCGCGGTCCAGCTGCCGGACGGGTTGGGGTTCAGCGTGTAGGGGCAGTAGGGCCGGTAGCCGAGGATGAGGGGCGTCAGCATCTGGCAGGTCGGCTGGCCGCCGGTCTGGAGCAGGCGGGTGACCTTTCGGCGGTCGATCGCGTAGTTGAGCGCCTGGCGCACCCGGAGATCGTTGAACGGCGCAACGCGGGTGTTCAGGATCAGCCAATTCACGTCGTCGGAGGGGGTGGTGTACAACTCCCTGGCGAACCGCAATTCCAGCTCTTTGACGCTCCCCGCGGGGACGCCGTCCACGCCAACGTCGGCCCTGCCCTGCTCGATCGCGGTCAGTTCGTCCGCTTCAGTGGGGGCGTGCCGTAAGACGATCTGATTCGGGTACCCGTCCGGTTGCGCGGCGTGGGACCACTCGTGGAAATAGGGGTTGCGCACTAGTATCGCCTCGTCCAGGGAGATGACCGCCCACTTGTAGGGGCCGGTCGCGGGCAATGGGTGAAAGCCGATGTTGTGCAGAGGCGTGTCGGCGGGCACGGCGAACGCGTCCGGCAGCGTCAGCCGCGCCAGGAAATCGGGATCCGGCGCGACGAGGTGAAACGTCACCGTGTTGGCGGCGTCGTCGGTGACCACCCCCCGTGAGAGGTCGCAGCGGCCGGGGTGCGCCGCGCACGCCGCGCCGCCGACGACGTCGGCGAACACGTCTCCGTAGTTCGAGTTGGGTCCGACGATCAGGTCGCGCTCGAGCGCCCGGCGGAAGTCCTCCGGTCTGACCAGCTCACCGTCCGAGTAGCGGATCCCGCGCCGCAGCTGGAATGTGTACGTGGTGCCGCCGTCGGTCTGGAACGGCAGCGACACGGCCAGATTGGGCACCAGCTGCACCGACGCGCTACCACCCACCTGCTGATACGCGGTCAGGCCATCGTTGGTGAGCGGCAGCACGCCCTCGAGTTGCGCCGTAACGTCCGGGTCGAGGCTGTCAATCACGCCTGAACCCAGCACGGTCAGCGTCCCGCCGCGGTGGCTGGTAGCGGCGGCGCGCGTGCCGACCCACACCAGGCCGTCGGCGATCGCTATCCCCTCAGGGAGACTCCCGACGCTGAACCTACGCGTCACGGTGTCGGTCGCCGGGTCGATCCGCGCGACTGTACCGGCGTACTGGTTCGCTACCCAGACCGCGCCTTGACCGATCGCGATCGCGCCGGCGCCGTCCCCGACCGTGATCGTGGCCTGCACGGCGCTGGTCGCGGGGTCGATCCGCGACACCGTCCCGTCCAGGCTGTTGGTCACCCACACCGATCCGAACCCGACCGCGATCGCGGTCGGGCCGCTGCCGACGTTGATCGTCGCGACCACCTCGTCGGCCTGCGGGTCGATCCGGACCACCCGATCGCCGGCCTCGTCGCTCACCCACACGCCGCCCGCGCCGACCGCGACATCCGTCGCGCCCGCACCGCCCAGCGCGATCGTGTCCGTCACATCGCCGCTCACCGCATTGATGCGGCTGACCGTCTGATCGCTTGCGTTGGCGACCCACACCGACCCGTCACCAACCGCTACCCCGGTTGGGGCGCTCCCGACCGGGATCGTTTGCACCACCCGGTCCACCGACGGGTCGATCCGCGACACCGTCTGACCGTAGTAGTCGCTCACCCACACCGCGCCGGACCCGACCGCGACCCCGGTCGGGCTCGAACCCACCTGGATCGTCTGCACTACCACCCGTGCCGCCGGGTCGACCCGCAACACCGTGTCCTCGTTGGGGCTCGCTACCCAAACCGCCCCGTCCCCGCTCGCCACCCCCGAGGGGGAGCTTCCCAATGGCACCACGGTGCGGATCGCACCGCCGGACGGGCTGATCGCGCCAACCGCGTCACCAGGGATCACCACCGGAGGCGCTCGACCGCCGCTCGAGGCGACCACCACGGCGATCAGCACGAACGCCAACAACAAGACCCCGAAAGCCAGCGTTACCGGCCGCCGGTCCCGGCGGCCGGGCGCAGCCGAAGGCCCCGGCCGCCCGCGGTCGCTCGCCACTGGCGCCTTGGCCGCGGCGGGAACGTCGAGCGCGGCGTCGCGGGCGAGGATCGCGAGCTCGAGCCGCTGCAATCCCCGGCCGGGCTCGAGCCCCAGTTCCTCAGAAAGCGTCCGGCGGTAGTCCTGGTAGACCTCCAGCGCCTCGGCCTGCCTCCCCGACCGGTAGAGCGCCAGCATCAGCTGGCCGCGCAGCCGCTCCCGCAACGGATGGCGCCCGACCAGATCGCGCAGCTCCCCCACCAGCTCGCGAGCCTCGCCAAGGACCAGATCGGCCTCCACGCGCTCCTCCACCGCCCCGAGGTGAAGCTCGTCGAGCTGCGCGATCGCCGCCTGCGCAAAACCGTCATAGCTGAACTCCCCGAGCGGCGGGCCGCGCCAAACCGCCAGCGCCTCGCGCAACAACCTGGCCGCGTCCGCGGACCGGCCCGTCGCCAGCGCGTCCCGCCCCCGCTCGGACGCCTCGGCGAACCGGTCGAGGTCGAGCTCACCCGGCAACACCTCAAGCACGTAGCCGTGCCCCCTCGTAACCAGCACCCCGTCACCGGGCTCGCGCTCCGAATCCCCGCCCATCGCAGCCGCTGCGCCGTTAGCAGCCATCGCGCGGCGCAGCTTGGACACATAGGCGCGCAGGGTTTGCCGAGCACCGGGCGGCGGCGCCTCGCCCCACAACTCGTCGATCAGCCGGTCCGCGGAGACGACCTCATTGCGGTGCAGCAGCAGGATCGCGAGCAGCGCCCGTTGCCGGTCGCCGCCCAGCACCAACCGTCGACTGCCGTCGCGCACTTCCAGCGGACCGAGGATCCGGAAGTCCATAGCTCTGATGTCCCGATGCGAGGCCGTGACCGTCCCCCGGCAAGCGCCCGGCAGCGGCCGATTCGCCCTTCGCGCAACACATCGTTGCTCGTTTGCAACCGGGATGCAACCGCTCGCGTTCAGGGTGCTCGCGGGTTCTCGACGAGAGGAGTCTCAATGGGGAAGCGCAACGCAAAGCTGCTGGCGCCGCTGGCGCTGATCAGCGCGGCGGCCCTCGCCGTCTCCGGTGGGCTCGCGTCAGCCGACGGACCGTCGACCGCGGGCGCGGTCCACATCTACGAGGCCGACACCGCGCTCGCCGGCAACGTTGGACACGACATCCTCACCGGAGCCATAACCGATCACGGCATCGACCACCAGGGCGTCGCCGACGGCGGAATCTACAACCGGCTCGTGCTCTCAAAAGGCTCGTTCGAGATCAGCACCGTCAACCTGCAGGCGAATTTCCCGCCGCTCAACCCCACCACGTGCTCATCCGACGGCACCGAAACCGTCCCGGTTCCGATCGTCGACGGCACCGGGACGGGCGCCTACCACGGCATCAGCGGCACGTTCCACATCACGGTCACGTTCGCGTCGATCCTGCCACGACTGGCCAACGGCCAATGCAACACAAACGCGACCAAGTACCCGGGGATCGAGATCTCACGCGGGGCCGGAACCGTCTCCTACAAGTAGATAGCGCCCTGGGCAGCCCGGACCCCTTCGCAACCGTCCTGCAACAGCCGCTTGACTGCTTACGGCAAGCGCGCGCCGCATAGCGGCCAGACCGCGGCCAACTCTCAAACATGCAACCCGCAAATGGCGACCGACTCGAACTCAGCCCTCACCCTTGGCCAATGCGCGCACCAATGGTCCGAACGGCGTGGGCGCCGTCGGCGGGTGAGTCGGCGCCGGCGCCATATGCTCGCACGCTGGCTGCGGCGGACTGCGAAGCGTGCGGCCCGCACGGACCCGCTCGACCGCCACCACGAGGCGCTCCTGTGCGATCGCGTTAGGAGCGTGAGCGGGGAGCTAATCGAGATCGCGTGGCTACTCGAGTGCTCCACAGATCCAGACCCCCGACCCATGGCTGAGCTCCACAAGCTGTTGCAGGACGGCTGCGAGAGCCCCCTCTACAACCCCGACGTCCACGAGTCCGAACTACACGCGACGGTGCATTACCTGCGCTCAGCACTCGCGACCAACGACCACAGCTGCCCCCGACCGTGCACCCGCGTTCAACCATCAAAAGAGCATGGAAGGAAGACGATGAAACCCCCGCGCAGTTTTGTACCCGGGCTTGTTGCGCTGGTGCTGGCCGCCGCCGCGGCGGGCGTCGCGCCCGGTTCGGCACATGCTTCCGGGTGGTCGATCGAGGCGACGCCAACTCTCAGCGACTACACACTCGATAGTGCTCTTTCGGCGGTGTCGTGCCCGCTGGCGACGATCTGCATCGCGGTCGGGGACTACGTGGACCCTTCAGGTGTGCAGCAGCCGCTGACCGAGGTCTGGAATGGCAGCGCCTGGACAACCCAGCAGACTCCTAGGCTGGCCGGGGGCGGTGCCCTGCAAGGCGTGTCGTGCACCTCGCGCACTGCTTGCACAGCGGTAGGCGAGTACGTAGACAGCTCGGGAGCGCAGGCCACACTGGCCGAACAGTGGAACGGAACCGCGTGGTCGATCCAATCGACCCCCGCGATCACCGGGGCCGGCAGCGCAGTCCTAAATGACGTCTCCTGTCCGTCGGCCGGCGCATGCACGGCGGCCGGATACTTCGTCAACAGCTCAGGCGCCCAACAGCTCCTGGCCGAAGCCCGGAACGGGAGCGCCTGGACGCTCCAGACCAATGGCTTCCCCGCCTCGGGTGGCGAGCTCACGAAAATCTCGTGCTCGGCCCAGAAGGCGTGCACGGCAGTTGACGGCGGCACGACGCTGGTTGAGCGCTGGAACGGCACCGTATGGGCCAGCCAGACCGTGGCCATCCCCCATACTCCGGTGCCGCCTTCGACCCAACTCTACGGCGTGACGTGCACGACCGCGAACCTCTGCACCGCCGTCGGGTACTGGCACTACACGAAGGTGATCTGCAACAACGGACAGCCCACGTGCAGCTGCCTCCGCCTTCCCTACTGTCACCTCATCAGTGGAAGTTCAACGCTGGCCGAGCAGTGGAACGGCAGCGCATGGGCGATCGAGACCACACCTGGGAGCGGCTACCTTTACGACGTTTCCTGCCCGACGGCGACCGATTGCACCGCGGTCGGCTGGGATGCGACGTTCCTGGGCGGGAGCGGCAACCCGATCGCCGAGGAGTGGAACGGCAGCACTTGGAGCGCCGACACGATCCCCGAACCAGCCTCCGGCAGTCTGCAAGCCCTGTCCTGCACGGCCGCCGCCAACTGCGTCGCCGTCGGCAACGCCAGCAACGCGACGCTCGCCGAGGGGTGGAACGGCACCGGCTGGTCGACCCAGCTCACTACCAACCCGCAAGGCTCGCCAGACCCGCAGCTCACCGGGGTGTCCTGCCCGACAGCGGCCAGCTGCATCGCGGTTGGGCAATACACCACCGATCTAGGCACAGCTGTACCGACGCAGGTTCCGCTGGGCGAGGGGTGGGACGGCACCAGCTGGGAGCAGCAGGAGCAGCAGGATCCCGTAGACGACGACAACGGCTTGTTCTCCGGCGTGTCCTGCTCCACGGCTACCAGCTGCATAGCGGTCGGCCCGGGTTTCGGTCCGGATGCGCCATTTACGGAAATGTGGAACGGCGCCATCTGGTCGCTGCCGCCGTCGCCGGCGTTCGGCAGCGGGGTCCTAGCCGGCGTCTCGTGCCCCGCCGTCATCTGTATGGCCGTCGGACACGACGGCGATACGCCGATAGGCGACCTATGGACCGGCTCAGGCTGGACGCTCCAGACCATTCCCGTCCCGGCGGGAGCGAACACCAGCGCGCTGTCGAGCGTCTCGTGCCCGACGACCACCGACTGCACCGCCGTCGGCGACGAGGGACTCTCGGACCCGTTGGCCGAGAACTGGAACGGGACCGCCTGGACGGTCCAAACCACTCCCGGAATGGGCGCGCTGACCGGCGTGTCGTGCCCCACCACTGATCTCTGCTGGGCGGTCGGCGGCATTGGCTCGATGGTGGCGGAGGAGTGGACCGGTTCTGCCTGGACCCGTCAATCCCTTCCGGCACCCACAGGTGCCACGTCAACCTCCCTAACTGGTGTCTCTTGCCCATCCGCGAGCGACTGTGTCGCCGTGGGCAGCTACACCGACAGCCAGGGCGGGGCGATGACTCTGGCCGAGCAGTGGACCGGCACCAGCTGGTCAATCCTGCCCACACCCAATCCGTCCGACGCCAGCGCCAGCTATCTCACGAGCCTCTCCTGCGCAAGCGTCCAGGCCTGTACCGCGGTCGGGTACTACGAGAACACCTCGAACCTGGACCTCACGCTCGCCGAGACCTACTCCGGGTAAATCACCCGCATAACCATCGCAGCGGCCGCACCGCCGACGGTAGAGCCGGATCGCTCGACCGAGCGCTGCGGTATCGGTGCACTCGCGCCAACCTGGCCTCGGTGCATCCGCCAGGCAGCCGGGGCACTCCACCGAGCAAACGCGCCGAGGCTTCCGCTCCCGGCGTGAAGCAGCCGTCTCGGCGAGCACTGACAGCGCGGCCCGGGTGGCCGCTTCCGGACACGAGCAGCCACGACGTCGTGGCCAGGAGACCCCCGCGAGAACGGAAGCGGGTCTCGCCCCGCGCGTCGCGACACACCTCCTGTTCGCCGTGCGACGCGAGGTCGCACGCATTGAGTGAACTACCGGATTGGAGATCGATGCAATGAGTTGAGCGGTAGTTCCAGGTCCGTGCTCGATGGCCTGTCCCCGCCCTGACGTGCGTCGCCGGTAACGGCGGGGTGCGAAGCTCAGGGAAAGCCGAAGCGTCGCCGGTTCCACCCCGGCGGCGTGGGCGAGGGGAAGACCGGACGGGTGAACGTGATTGAACCCCTGTTGATGGCCCGTGAAGGAGAGCCCTGCATGGTGGGATGTCGTGGCGGGGTTTAGGGACTGGTCGCTGGGAAGCGGCGGGTGCCGGTCGGGGAGGCGACCCGGCCGGGTGAGCACCACTTGTCCTCGGGTTATAGGGGGCACCCACCCCGGTCACAGCTCGTGCGTGCGGAACGCGGTAACCCCGTCTGGGTCCGGCCCGTGTGGGTCGGTGGGCCGACCGTGAGGAGAGCCGACCCCCTGGCGGGA
>Ga0302326_10013671_pt1 | contig 17194 bp, 16 predicted proteins | sample Palsa_T0_3_FD_202264 | JGI IMG/M metagenome (GOLD analysis project Ga0302326, IMG submission 202264) | Peat permafrost microbial communities from Stordalen Mire near Abisko, Sweden - Palsa_T0_3 | ecosystem: Environmental > Terrestrial > Soil > Palsa > Peat permafrost | place: Sweden: Abisko... | reverse complement strand
CCGTCGAACTCGCTCCGTTCAATATCCAGGTGAACGCAATAGCGCCCTCTTTGTTCGAAACGCCGATGATGGCCGGCAGCCGTGCCGATTCAGAATCACAACGATACTTTATGGACCGTACGCCCCTTGGCAGAAGGGGGCAACCGGAAGAGATCGTTGGAGCGGCTATCTTCCTGGCAGCAAGCTCTTCCAGCATGGTGACCGGCCATACGCTTGCAGTGGATGGTGGCTTCCTCTCAGCATAGGGTCGGCTGCGAAGCAGTCGCACCGCTCAGGCCACTCTCCACACTCTCAGCAGGACGAGTTCGGGATGTCGTTCAGCATCTCCCAGGAAGATCGACTTTTTAAGCCACTCGTACTTTCCATCGGGAGGGTAGAAGCGGGGCGCCGTTCTAAAGTAGTACTGGCTGGGGGAGACTGGCTCGCCGGCTGCGATACGATCCAACACATCCTGTGCGCCATGCCGGATTCCAGGATTGGTCACCTCGATCCGGACCGCGTCTGCCGTCTCAATGACATAGTGTGCATCTACCAACGTAAGTCCGTCACGGTCGACGAACTGCCAGTCGGACCCTCCCGGCAGGACGCGACCGGAAATCCCGGGCCCACGAAAAGTCCCACCGGTGATGGGAACTGTGCGCCTGAGGCCGAACGAACCCCATCCGAGTTGGAATACCGGTCCAACAGTTACCTCCAGTTCGAGGGTGAACTCCAGGCGCGGCGATACCCTTGCTTCAACCATGTGCCTCCAAGGCAAGTGTAGATTTAGCCCAACTTCCGTCCATTCGAGCAATCTTAATCCCTCATCGCATATCTTGATCTTTGATTCCTAATTCAGCAATACATCCTGATCCGGGCAATCCAGCGAAAACGTTGGTATCTCAATATCAAACCGCTCACCCCTGTCGCTCTCCATCTGGTAACTTCCGCCCATCATCCCTGACGGCGTGTTGAGTGGCGCGCCACTCGTGTAGGTATAGCTCTCGCCCGGCTTGAGGAATGGTTGCTTCCCAATAACACCCGCCCCCTTGACCTCGGTAAATTCGCCGCGCGCATTCGTGATCATCCAGTGCCGGTTTAGCAGTTGCACCGTTTCCCGTCCCTGATTCTCGATAGTCACTCGATAGGCCCAAAAATACTGCGAATTACCAGGCGATGAATTCGCCTCAAGGTAACTAGGTTCAACGCTTACCGCTATTCCTCGTGTAATTGCTTTATACGGTGTCCGATCTACCATAAAGAAAGGTTAGATCAAAGTCGAGGGATGAGCCAGCATTTGTAGTTTACCCTCCCCTCCTACCGACGATGAGGCCGCCAACATGGAGAAGCCTCCCCCCGCCTTCGGATCGATTGTGGCTGGCGCGCCAGTCAGCGCCGTAAACTTCTTCGAGTCGAGAAGAATGTCGTAAATGCGATGCGGATTCACCTCGAGGATTCATGCCCAATGGTTGCGCTCCCCACCGATGTATCGCGCAGCGGGAAGCCCGCAAAGGCTGCGTTCGAAAATGTGTTTTCCGCGATGGTAAAACTTTTGGAGCGCAGCGTTAAGACTCGCCCGTCTTCACGTCCTGCTCAAGCAAGAGCGATAGCTGCTTTGTGGCAGTTGCTTGGTGCTGCTGATCATCGTAGTCGTCATCGTAGGCTCCATAATTCCCAAACGTCACACCGCATCTCGGAGCGCGATGTTCCGAGAACTTGGTGTGAAGGATGCTCAGAGGACATGGAGATACCGTATGCCAACAAGCGTAGCGCAAGAAATCAGGGACGGCGGTGTCAGCCCCAAAATACTTAAGGCGGCGCGGCCGGGACTTGAAATGGTACATGTCTTTGTGGTCAGCAGAGCTGATCTGTCTAAAGTGTTGCATGATGTCAGAGAACTGCTCGGGCCCAACGGAGTCATTTGGGTGTGATGGCCGAAAAAGGCGGCGAAGGTTCCTACGGATGTTTCGGAAGATGTGGTTCGGGCCGAAGCACTTCGCGAAAAAAAGCGCGATCGGCGTCAGCATCTTTGCTTGAGATGACTACATGTGTTCCAAAGATCACTGACATCCTCCCTAGTACTTTATGGGCTATGAGACAAGGTTTCTTCAGCGGCTCCCAATAATGGTTGTTCCATCCCCACTCCAGATGGTCAAACTCACCCTCGGGAATCCTATGTGGTCTTGAATGGCTTCTGTGCTGGTTTCGTTCCTCGGATTGCGGTATCTGTTAGCGCCATGGGTCCCTCTGCGGTGGGGTACAGGCCCGTACCTCACATTTTGGGCGACTGTCCCCGCACTTCCGCGAACCATTCTGAACCAATGATTGGCGTAAGTTCATGATTTTGTTGAGTTCAAGGTAGTTCGAGGTGGTCCAGGAAAGTCCGCTAAGGTACGGTGTTGGTTGCCCCCCAGGCAGCCATACGGATTGATTCCAAATGATTTGAATCGTACAGTCGACAAGATACCCCGTTTTATACCCCAACATTTTTGCGGACGAAATCGCACCATTTTGAACTACTTCAGCCTTGTTCGTCGCAGCCGTGTTTTGACCTCTAGTGAGTTCGATTCCCCATCCGCGAACGGACCCGCGACTCTTGAAATGCGACTTATCGAGCATGATGCCATCATCCCTCCTCTTCCCTGCACCATCTGGCGCTCAGCTCTTGTCTTACAAGTCCACACTGACACATACTTCTGACGACCTACTGCGTTGCAACCAGGCGCGACTCGGGTTTTAGCGCTTCGAACGCTTCTTCGATGCCGGAGCTCTATTCTCCCAATTGTCATAAGCAGTGGCCCCGAATCGTGTCATCACCATGCGCACGTATTGCTCGATGACGTCACCCTCGCCCTCTCGCAGGAGATGGATAATTCGCTGATGTGCCTCGAGGTCCCTATCCCACACCGACGTGCTCGGCCCGCTTGCCAGGACCCTGATTCGTACAAATGCAAACAATGGCAGGAGTATCCTGCGTGAGTGTTCCAACAAGTAAGAATTCCCCGATAGACGGCAGAGCTCCAGATGGAACTCCAAATCCGCGTCCAGCGGATCCGCGCACCGGTTCAATAAAGCGGCCAACCAGAATGTGACCGGCACGCTGAAGATGGGTTCCGAATTGTCGGTCGACCACCCGGCACAGAGCGTTTTCCAAACTTAATGCGACCTCACAACCACGGAGAATGTCTTTGGCGGATGCGAGGCACGTTGCGCCGGACCGTGCGCCTGCTTCAGCCCTCGATCCGGAGGTTCAGACGTGCGCATGTCCGATCGCGCTTCGCTTCTTGTCTGCGCTTCGAATTCCGAGCACGTTTAGAATCGGCAGCGGAGGGTCGCAGCAGAAAATGATTCCAGGGTGGCCCGAATCGCGGTATGACAGTTGCGCTTCTGTAGACTACACAGTTTTCTTCCCCAGAACCAGACAGGCGTCCATGGAGCACGGAACTGACGGTTCGCCGCTGTCCCGAGAATGATCCCGCATCGATGCCTATCCGAAGACGACCCTGGTCGCAGTAGGCCGTTAAATTCAACCAGTCTCTTCCTACAAAGAAGAGTTTTCCTGAAATAACTTCGAGCGGAGGGAATAAATTCCGTTTTCTACGGAATAAAGTACGGGGCGCCCAGTTAACAGGGTGTAGGAGCAGAAACAAACATGAAGCAATCGCATAACCACACGCCTCAGAGCAGCAGCTCAACTCACTCAAAATTGACCGCCGATATTGCCCCGAAATCATCTCCGTTTACCCATCCCTGGTGGATCTATCAAGCGAACCAAATGAAGATACGTGACAATCACGGAGCGCCATTACTCGCGCAAATCGATTTCCCAGACGAGTTCCCCACCGACTCAGAAGATCGACGCTAACAAAGCCTTAATCATTAAAAACGCTCGATCAACCGGCCCTACGGGGAATGGATATCATGAATAATCAAAAGAAGACAGCAATCAGCCGCCTTGGCCAGTGCAGGCGAATACTCTCTCAACGATTCAGGCCGCCAGTTTTCTCGCTGGCGATTTTACTGTTATTCACTTCGGCAGCCTTAGCGCAGCTGACCACCGCTGACATTCTTGGCACGGTGACCGACCAGACGGGCGCCAGTGTCCCAAATGCCAGTGTTACCCTCACCAACCTCGGAACCAACGACCAACGCAGCGTCCAGTCCAACGGCTCTGGCGACTATACCTTCACGCTCCTTCCGGTCGGACGTTACTCTATCTCGGTGAAAGCCGGCGGATTCCAGGAGTCGATCACCAAAGACCTTGCTGTAGAAGCAGGCGACCGTGCCCGTGCCGACGTCCACCTCCAAGTTGGTTCTGCGTCCGCCGTCGTCGAGGTAACCGCGAACACGCCCTTGCTACAGGCTGACAGCGCAACCGTAAGCTCCACCGTGACGGCAAAGGCCGTGCAGGACCTCCCATTGAACGGCCGTAACTTCGTTCAGCTGGTGCAAATTGTCCCCGGCGCCAACGAGGGCCCAGGTAACGGACTGACCAGCGGCGGCCGCCCCGACGATCGTCGCCAGACCGCCAGCTTCTCGGTAAACGGTCAGGATGATACTCTCAACAACTTCACCATCGACGGTATCGACGATAACGAGCGCATCATCGGAACGATCGGCGTGCGCCCGATCGTCGAAGCCATCGACGAGATCACCGTACAGACCAACAACTACACTGCGGAAGCCGGCCGTACCGCCGGCGGCGTCGTGAGTATCATTACCCGTGCCGGCACCAATCAGTTTCACGGCACCGCGTATGAGTTCTTCCGCAACGACATCTTCGATGCGCGCAACGTCCTGCAGGCTACCGGCACGAAGCCCGAACTCCGTCAGAACCAATTTGGCGGCAGCCTCGGCGGACCTATCTACAAAAATCGGACCTTCTTTTTCGGGGACTACGAGGGCTTCCGGGAGGTGAATGGTCTTACCTACACCAAAACAACTCTTACCCAAAACGAGTACAACGACGTCAATAGCCTCAATGGCGGGTCGCCTCAGCTCCTGCTCAATGCCGGAAACGGCACGCAGGGTTTCGCTATTGACCCAATCGCTTTGGCCTACCTGAAGCTGTACCCCGCTCCAAACGCCGGCGCTGCCGGTGCGCTGTCTAACAACTACATCAGCAGTCCCCAGCGGACGCAGTTCTCCAACAGCTTCGATGTGCGCGTGGATCATAAATTCAACGACCACAATCTCTTCTTTGGCCGTTACGATTACAACAAGGTCAATACCTTCACTCCTCCGGGTCTTGGAATCAATGCAGCGACCGGACTCGAGATCAGCGGCGGCCAGTTTGACTTCGACGGTCCGGCGACGGATACCGCGCAGCAGTACGGCTTGGGCTTTACCCACATCTTCACCCAGAACCTCCTGGTGGACCTCCGCGCCGCCTTCACCCGAATCAACAATCTCTCCCTCCCCCTCAACTCGACTGGAGCCAAAAGCGCCGATGCCATCGTCTCTGGAGGTTTGGGTACGTTCGCGTCCAACCTGAACAGCCAATCTACCAACCTGACTCCGATCAGCTTTCCTGGTCTGAGCGACATCGGTGACGGCTCGTTCGTTCCCTTACAAGACATCGACAACAACTTCCAGTACCTCGGAACCGTAAGTTGGACCAAGGGTGAGCACAATATCAAGTTCGGCGCCGGCCTCATTCGCCGGCAGGCCCGCAATGTGCAAAGCCCCTACGTCGGTGGTCAATATACGTTCGGGCTGCCTACCGACTCGTCACCTGCACCAGGTTCAACCGTTCAACCAAGTCCGACGCAACAACGCGACAACGGTATCGCATCCGCTCTGACCGGTGCCTTCAGCGGTGAGCAACGCCAGGTGGACCTCACCGCGCCCGACTATCGCACCTGGGAGCCGAGCTTCTTCGTCCAGGACTCCTGGAAAGTCACACCGAAGCTGACCGTGCTGTATGGTGTTCGCTATGATCTCTTCACCCCCTTCACCGAGGCGCACAACCGTATTGCGAACTTCGACTTCTTCCAGGCCCTTAGCCTGAATCCCTCAACCGTCACCAGTGCCCTGAAGATCGCCAACGTCAATGGCGTGGATGGTCACGCTGGGATCTCAACCGACTACTCCAACCTGGCGCCGCGCCTCGGTTTCGCCTACTCGGCTGCCCCTTCGACGATCATCCGCGGCGGTTTCGGTATCAGCTACTTCCCCGGGAACTATACCTCCAACACCGATCTGAAGAACGTACCCTTCCTCTCCAACTTTCAGCCCAACTGCCAAGCGGCGGTGGCGATTCAGATAGAAACCAACTTTCTTGGCGCCGGCCATAGCGTTGGCAATGGCCAATGCGCCGCGGCTTACAGCTCCTTCGATCAGGGTCTGCCCATTCCCACGGCACCCAATGTCTCGAATCTGCAGAACCTCAACCCGCTCTCTTTCAACACCGAGAGCGCCAACTTCAAGTCCGGTGTCATTGACCAGTACAACCTGCAAGTCGAGCAGCAGTTCGGCCCCAACGTATTCACCATCGGCTATGTCGGCAATATCGGGCACCACCTGCCGCAGGTGATCAACGATATTAACCAACCCGCACCGTACAGCACCAACCCCAATAGCCCTCTCTACCAGCCGGGTACAGCCATTCGTCCCAATAGCGGGCCGCGCAAACTGGACCCTCAATTCCCCGGAGGCAACCTCAGCGGGGTAGGCCTGGTGCAGAGTGAAGGCATCTCCAACTACAACGGTCTCCAAGTTGCTCTCCAGCGGCGCTTCACCAAGGGTTTGGCCTTCGATGCGAACTACACGTGGTCGAAGGGACTTAGCGACAATACGGGCTATTCGCAAGAGGGCAGCCAGGAGGGCTTCAGCGATGCTGACCCAACGCGGCTTCGGCAAATTGAGTATGGTATTGCGGAGAATGATATCCAGAACCGCTTTGCGCTTTCCTTGAACTACCAGTTTCAATATGGCAAGACCTGGACGGGGATAACAAAAGAGGCGCTCACAGGTTGGGAGTTCAACACCATCGCAGTCTTTCAGAGCGGTAAGCCTTTCACGATTCTCAACAATGGAGGCAACGCCGGACCGGGCAACAACGACACCACGACGTATATTAATCCTGCCAACGGGCAGTCGGTCACCGAGTCCTACGCTGATCGCGCTGTGCCGAATAACGGCGGTGGCAGGGATCGCCCCGACACTCTCTTCGACCCTCGTGGAAACAGGTCGAAGGCCGAATTCTTCAACACTGCCGCCTTCGCCCCTCAGCCTACCGGGGAAGTCGGCAATACGCCGCGCAACTCGCTCTTTGGCCCCGACTTCCGTCACGTGGATCTGTCGCTGTTCAAGAACTTCGCAGTGACGGAGCGCGTGAACCTGCAGTTCCGCGCCGAGGCCTACAACTTCACCAACACCCCCAGCTTCATCTTCCCGCTGGGGGACGGCAGCACTGAACTTGGCAGCACTAACTTCGGAGTCGTTAGCAACTTCGATCCGAACTATACCCCTCGTCTCTATCAGTTCGCTCTTAAAGCGCAGTTCTAACCCCAGGCAACGATCCCGTCAGCGAAGAGAATCCTCTTCGCTGACGGGTTACCCCATGTGACTTGTACCTACACGTATTAGCAGGGCTCGCAGCTAGTCCTCTCTTGCCGTCAAACAAACCCTTAAAGATCGCGGCGAATGAAAGCCTGATCGGGCAGGATTCGCCGACGCAAACCGTTGCAGCAGAGGAGCGGTGATTTGAAACAGCGGCCATGTGAATGAGCCCAGCCGCTACACAAGAGTGCGGCCGCGCTCCCAGGTAAGATGGCCACCATCGCGACGCGTGACATCCAACTGATTCGGGCAGGAGCAGCGATCAGGGTCGTGGTTCGCCGCGATGATGCTTAGGATGACTCGCTCGCCCTTATGAATGAAGTAACCATTTAGATCGATGTCAGTCGTAGCTGGCCCGTATAAAGGGCACGCCACACCGGCAGTTGAGCGGGTGAGAGCGCCTCCATTGTCCCCGCGCGTCTTCAATCGGAGGCTTTCGTCGGACGGCTCGAAACCTTCTTTGGACCTGGAGGGGCAGAGGCTCGAAGCACGAAACGCGGCCAGGATATCTGCATGCCTGCTGAGAACCCATGCGTTGAGAAGCTTATCGAAGTAAGGAGTTTCAATCTCAGGCGGGCAAGAGGAGTCCAGCTGATCTCGGCTCCACGCGGGTATAAGAGGATCGTCTCGTCGGGCCGGCATCGCATATCACCACAACGTTAATTCAACCTATCTTTGTTAAGAGGGCGATTGCGCCCGCAGCAAAGTAGCCACTAGCGCATCGAGATCGGCGGGGTTGACGTCGCTGACAGCGACGATCTGCAGATCGTGCGTTGCCGCTGAGTGAATAGTGAACCCCGAGCGGACTCCGGGCAATGCAACTAAATTCGGATCACCGGATCGTTGGGTAAGAAAGACTGAGACCTGATGTTTGTGAATCGTGAACAGTAGCAAGGCAGCCGGCTGCCCATGGAGATAGGCAAGGTCCGCGCCTTTGAGGGTCGTGTCCGGTGGAAGGGCCGGGGCGTCGGGAAGATTGAAGCTGAAAGGGAGGCGACCCTGAAACCAGGGTTTCACGGTGTGGCGGTCGCTAGAGATGACCTGCGGGGCCGCTGCGCTGGAAAGGGTCGCGAGGTGCTGGTCGAGTAGTTCGGCGGCGAGGGTATTGGTTTCGTGCAGCTGGCGCCAGCCGATGAGTGACACGGCCAGCAGCATCGCCGCGGCGAGGCTCGCCCAGGCTACGCGACGAGTGGAGTGGATGCGCAAGCTCCCCCGCGGCTCCCGATGAAGCTGAGCCGTAAGGCGTGCGAGCGTGCCGGGTGGTAGTGCAAAGCGCCGACCAGCCCGCGCGGTTGCGGCTTTCAGCTCGGTGGCGGAGAGAACTCGAAGTGCGCAGACGTGGCAGCCGGCTAGATGTTGCTGAATCGCCTCTTGCTCGCCGTCTGGGAGCTCGCCGTCAACAAAGGCGCTGAGCGTGTCTGGGTTTAGATGTTCGATTGCCTGAATCATTGGGATTCTCCGAGCTGCAGCTGCAACAGTTGGCGCAGGGCGCGACGGGCGCGAGAAATGCGTGACATGACAGTCCCGATAGGGATATCGAGGATGAGGGCAATGTCTCTGTACTTAACCTCTTCTACGTCGCACAGAAGGAGAGCTTCACGCAGCGGTGGCTCAAGCTGCTCCAGGGCCCTCTGCAGCGCGGCCTGGTTGTCAAGACGGATGAGGTTGTCTTCGGGGGTCGAACTGGTATCGGGGGTTTCGAGGGCGTGCGGATGATCTTCCAGAAATACGGTACGGGACGCGGCGATGCCGCTGCGCGAGGTAAAGAAGGTATTGCGCAGGATGCGGAAGATCCAGCCTTTGAAGTTAGTGTCCGCCTGAAAAGAGTCGAAGGCGCGGAGTGCTTTAGAGAATGTTTCCTGTACCAAGTCTTCAGCCTCCGCGTGATTGCGAGTGAGCCAGAACGCGTGATTGTAGAGCGACGCCAAAAGCGGCAGCGCAAGCTGTTCAAAATCTGCGCTGCGCGCGGCCGACACCACGTTATCAAGTGTCTGGCGCTGACTGGAGCCACGGAATTGGATAGGCACGCCGAGCAAAGCTTCACTTCGGAACATCACTACCCTTAACCGGATAACAGGCAGATTATTCCCCGGATTATTTTGCGAGTGCCAGGAATAAAAGCCGGTTAGGCCAGTTTTCTGATGCAGAGGTAGTAACGATGAAGCGGGAGATCGATATGAAACAGAAGAATAAGGTGGAGACGGCGCAGCAGACGAACGATTTGAAGGCTGCTGGAGATGGCATCGACCGGCGCAACTTCCTGCAGTGCATGGCATGGGCGGGTACGGGGCTTGTCTGGTCGATGGTTGCAGGCGTACCGACTTCGAAGCTGTTGGCGGATACGACAAATTCAGGGAAGAAGAAGATAGTCGAGGACTTCTCGTTCGTGCAGATCAGCGACAGCCATATCGGCTTCAATAAAGCCGCCAACCAGAATGTGACCGGCACGCTGAAGATCGCCATCGACAAGATCAACGCTGGACGCGCGGGGATGAAGCAGCCGGATTTCATGATTCATACCGGCGATATCACCCAGAGCTCAAAGCCGGCGGAATTCGATACCGCAGCAGAGGTAATCAAGGGCGCAAAGGCGGGGCAGGTATTTTATGTTCCCGGAGAGCATGATTTTTCGCTTGACGATGGCGAACAGTACAAGCAGCGCTTTGGCAAAGGGACGCTGGGAAATGGCTGGTACAGCCATGACTATAAGGGAGTTCACTTTGTTGGACTGAACAACTGCGTGCAGGTGGACGCAATGGGCAACCTGGGTGCGGACCAACTGGCATGGCTGAAAGCTGATTTGGGCGGGCTGAGTGCTTCGACGCCGGTCGTGGTGTTTGCCCACATCCCGCTGTGGATGGTCTATGAGAAGTGGGGTTGGGGCACGCAGGATGGGGAGACTGCGCTGAGCTATATGAAGCGTTTTGGATCGGTCACGGTCCTGAACGGCCACATCCATCAGATCGTGCAGAAGGTTGAGGGCAACGTCAGCTTTCATACGGCCATGTCAACCGCATTCCCGCAGCCTGCGCCGGGAACTGCGCCAGGACCGGGCCCCATGGCGGTTCCCGCCGGTAAGTTGGAGAGCGTCCTGGGGGTGACCGACGTCAAGGTCGTTCGCGGGCATAGTCACCTTGCTGTCGTCGATTCTTCGCTGGCGGAGGCGGTGTGAAGCGCGCTTGGATCCTGGCCGTGCTGGCCGTAGCCTCGGTGACGGGGTTGGGGTATGTGCATCCCTTTGGCAATCCGCGTGTCGAGCCCGCAAGAGGACTCGGCACGCTGCTCCAGGGCGCCAACCTGCCACCAGCTGCAAAGGCGGTGTTGGTGACCAAATGCGCGGATTGCCACTCGAGCGAGACGCGTTGGCCAGTCTACGCCCGCGTTGCTCCAGGATCCTGGCTCATAGAGCGAGACATCGTCGAGGCGCGCAAGCACATGGACCTCTCCCGTTGGGAGCTGCTGTCGATGGAGCGGCAACAAGAACTCTTGGCCAAGATTAGCCATGAGGCAAAGAGTGGAGATATGCCGCCCCCTCAATACGTGGCACTCCACTGGGGAGCCAGGCTTTCACAGGCAGATGTGCACACGCTTTCGATGTTGAGTAAGAACGCAGGCGCCAGTGAGGCAGCGTTGGCAGGGGCTGGCGATGCCGCGCGGGGCAAACTGGTATTTGACAAACGTTGCACAGGTTGCCACTCCATGGAAATCAATGGAGAAGGGCCCAGGCTATCCGGAGTGTATGGAAGAAAGGCTGGGAGCATCCCGGGTTTTGACTACTCCCAGGGTTTGAAGAATTCCGGGCTGACCTGGAACGATGCGACCCTGGAGAAGTGGTTAAGCGGTCCGGATTCGGTGGTACCGGATGCCAAGATGGACTTCTATGTACCCAAGGCCGGCGAGCGGCGGGATCTGATTGCCTATTTCAAGCGATGAACGACAGGGCCACTTTTAGGCCGCTACGTTCGTTGATACAGATTGGCTCAAGCTCATGGCCCATCATCCATACTTGTGCCCGTTTTCACAAGCTCACCTGTGTGGCTGCGTCGTCCCGTTTGTTTGGCAAAAGTTCTGAGCGAAGCAAACGAAGGTGCGAAGCAACCACAGGAAGGACCAAACTACACATGAATGCGACGTCTTCTTTAGAAAGGTACAACCAACTTCTGGCTCCAGCGAGGGAGCGGTTTGAGACGAGCCCCGGCCTCAATGCCATTCGGTCGACCAACGATCCGAGGTTGCTGGAGGCCTTTCTCCTCTATTTCTGCGCCATCGGCGCACAGATGACGGAACCGGTGGAGAGGTGGATTCGCCGGGCGGCCGATCGATGCGCGGTCCTTGGACTCTCAGAGCTTGCGCAAGCATTGACTCGACATGCCCGGGCCGAAGCTGGTCATCACCTGATGATGATTGCCGATCTTCGGTCACTGGCGGGTCACTGGAACTTACGACATACGCCTCCAGTGGATGCCGAAGAACTGCTGCGTCTTGCGCCCAGCTATGGAGCAAGTGCCTATTGCCTGGTGCACGAGGAGAACATTGCTGGTAACACGCCCTATGCACAGATTGCCATTGAGTACGAAATCGAACAGCTTCCCCTTCGCTATGGCGGATTGTTTGTAGCTCGATGCCTGGAGATCTTTGGACCGGAGATTCTTCCCGGCTTAAGCTTTGTAACCGAGCACATCGACCTCGATATCGGGCACACAAAGTTCAATGCGCAAGAACTGGTAAAACTGATCGACCGGATCCCCGAAAGCATGCCAGTCCTGGTAGCTGCAGGGAGCTCGGCACTGGATGCCTACGCGCAATTCCTCACTGATTGTGTCGAGCTTGCTGAGAATCATTGCCAGGCTTTCGGGATCCTCTCAGAGGCGCCTTCTCAGTTCTTGTCATGGCAATTACGCTGCCCTCTCCGGGACTCGATGAGTAGCGCCGGAGAGTCATCGGCGGCATGGTTAGACGAGGTAAGATCGCTTCGCGGAGCCGTTCTCTTTGACAACGGCAGACGCCCTAAGTTCAAAACCGGCGATGGGTGCTATGCAGACTCTGACCCGATAGACCTCTACGCCTGGCATGTGCTGGCTTATGCTGGCGACAGTCTTGCCGGTTGTGTGCGAGTTTACCCCTTGGACGGGAATAGTCCTGCCTGCCTAACGGAAACCCTGCTGGGCGAGAAACAGTTTCGGGAAACACTGCACAAGCTCGGTTCCCATCGTAGCGATGTGATTGAGATCGGAAGATGGGTGGTAGATCCCGCACTCCGAGCACAGAATGGTCTTGCGCCTGGCATCGGCCTGCAACTCGCCGCCAGTGCCGGAGCGCTCGCCCTCGCGCTGGTGAAGCAATCGGAGGCTCGAAATGCGATGGCAATCTTTTCCGCCGGAAGCCAGGACAATCAGTACCTGATGCTGTCTCGTCTGGGATTGAAAACTGTTTCCGGAATCGAACCTGTGATTTCCACCGAGTATGACGACGTAATACGAGTGATGTACTGTACGCGGACTCAAAAGCTGCAGCGCCACTTTCAGCGCATGATGGACGCGATGGCAAACGTCATGGGAATCGATCAGATGCTTCGCGTTTCGGCATTCAACTCCCCCTAAATTGCGTGATGGCTATTCAGCCAGGTAAGCCAACGCGCTGCACAAGGTGTTGGAAGCGCGGGTCCGAGCGTAAGGGATCGAACGCCGTCCGTATCAGCACACCGGGGTTAAATCGTTCTGCGTAGCCTTTTTCGAGCCAATTCATCGCTTCATCCTTATCCCCGAGCGACGCGTAGATCGCAGCAACCTCTGAAGCATGCGAATTCCTGGCGGTTGAACTACTCTTCAGGTCGTTCAGCAGCTTCATCGCTTCGCTCCTGTTGCCGGACAAACTATATGCCCGAGCAAGATTAGCGATGCACGTCGGGCTATCTCCAGAAAGCTGGACCGCCTTTTGCAGTTCTGCGATCGCTTGGTCGTACATGTGCTTCTGCAGGTACGCCTGGGCCAGTTGATTATGTGCCATAGCAAAGTTAGGGTCCATTTCGATCGTCTTGCGGCTTTGTTCTATGGCTTCGTCATAAGAGTGTGCAAGGACAAGCAGCTCCGCCAAATCGGCGTTAATAATAAGAGATAACGGATCCACACTTTCCGCCTTCTTCATTTCCGCAATCGCCTTGTCATACTGGCCCAATAAAGCCAGGTGCCAAGCATACCAATGGTGAGCGGTTGCGTAGCCTGGGTTGAGTTCAATGGCCCGCCGGAATTCCTTTCCGGCAGCATCCAAATCCCAATCAAACCCGTCCAGCACGAACGCCAGCGAGTTGTGGGCTTCACCGAGCGCGTTGTCCAACTTCACAGCTTTGAGCGCCGCGGCCTTTGCTTTCGGGTAGGCCTCCTTGGGGGTCATTGCGGCATACTGCCAGTCTCCCAGCAAAGCATACGTGTCGGCTAAGCCGGAATAAGCCTGGGCATAGTTCGGGTCTTCTTCGATCGCCTGGTTGAAATAAGCAAGGGCGACCTTCAAACCACCTGCTGTTCGCTTACTCCAAAAATATCGGCCTTTAAGATAAGACTCGTAAGCTTGCGGATTAACAACCGTCGCGCTTTTCAGCGCAGCTTGTTCCCATGGCGTCAAATTGATTTGAATTTGCCCTGCAATGGCTCTTGCTACTCGGTCCTGTAGCGCCAGGGTATCTCGCAACTCGCCCTCATAGCTTTGGGACCAAATGTGCTTGTCAGTAGAGGCATCGATCAACTGCGCCGTGATGCGGACCTGGTCGCCGGCACGGAGCACGGTGCCTTCTACCACCGCGTCCACGTTTAGCTCACGAGCGATCTGCGGCAGAGACTTGTGCGCACCTTTATATACCATTACGGAGGTGCGGGAGATTACCCGTAGTGCGCTGATCTGCGCCAGATCAGTGATCAGCTCGTCCGTCATACCATCAGAGAAGTAATTCTGTGCAGCATCGCCAGAGAGATTCTCTAACGGAAGCACCGCCAGAGACCGGATGGCGGTGGGCCTGCGGCCACGCGAACGAACGAGCAAGACGGAAAGAATTGCCAAACTCAGTAGGACCGCCAGGGCCAGGATGACGCGACCCGTTGGTCGCAGCCGGCGTTTGGCCGGAACGGCCAACCCGGGGCCCTCGAGCTGAAGCTCGGGCTCTGTCACAGACGGAACGCCCGATCCGTTTCCTCGGAACTGGTTCCCAAGCTCTGTCACAGGCGGAACGGTCAACCCGTTGTCTTGGAACTGGTGCCCAGGCTCTGTCACAGGCGGGTCTGTCGACGCAGTTTCTGGTCTTCGGATGCGGCCGCCCGCGTCGACAAACGACACGTCCGCAATGAAACGATAGCCTCGCTTTGGAAGAGTCTCGATATATCGCGGATTCTCAGCCGAGTCCCCTAACGCACTGCGGAGCTTCGCGATTGCAATGTTGACCGCTTGGTCGAAATCGCCGAAACTCTCGTCGGGCCAGAGTCGGCTGCGTAGTTCCTCCCTGGTGACGACTTCCCCCGGACGTTCGAGCAAGACTTCGAGCAATTTCAGCGGCTGCTGCTGGACCCTGATTCTCACACCCGCTTTGCGCACCTCTCCCGACCGGAAAGAAACCTCATAGGTTCCGAATCGCACGACGAAGGTATGCCGCAGTGGTTCCATATTCGGGCTTCGCCCCGAAGTCTAGCACTTTATCCGGCAAGGGAATCGTAAGGATTGGAATGAGAAGCCTCCATCCCTACCCATGTACCGGCCGGGCTCGCACACCGGGGCCAAGGATATGTGCAGAGCTAACCCATTAGCGATCATGCACTTGGCAGGCAATGAACCGGTTATGAGGAGAAAAGCCTGGGTGAATTGATGTCTCGCGGTATGGCGCGCACTGTTGGGGTGCGATTCGGGGAGAGGCAAATGAGACGTCTTGGCTTTAGCCCACGGGGGATGGTCCATTTTGGGCCTTCATCCTCACAGGAAGATAGATCGTTGGCCGGGTTTGAAGAGTTGGCCATACCCTTGTTCGATTCCCTTTATAACTTCGCGCACTGGCTTGCCCAGAATCAGAACGATGCCGAGGATCTCGTACAAGAGACTTACTTGAAGGCTTTACGCAGCTACGCATCGTTTGAGGCTGGCACCAATTTCCGACCATGGATATTCCAAATCCTCAAGAACACGTTTCTAAGTTCGCGCTCAAAACTCGAGCGGCGCATGACCCTTGCAGTGGAATCGGAGGAGGATTTGCCCGCAACTTCCGCCACTCCTGAGTCGCTGCTGATCGGCCGTTCCGATATCGATGCGGTTCGATGGGCAATCGAGCAGCTGCCAGTCATCTTTCGCGAAGTCATTTTGCTATGTGACGTGGAAAATGCCTCTTACCGGGAGATTGCGGAAATACTTTCGATCCCCGTCGGAACCGTTATGTCACGCCTGGCCAGAGCCCGGAAGATGGTTCGTGCGTCACTCCGCAGCACGACTGCACCAGGATTGGAAGGCTTGTCTCATCCGGGCCTCACTACAAGAAACGGAATATTGCCCACGCTGGGACACGCCGGATTTACATAACCAGCAGAGTTGGAGAGGTAGATGGTTCCGCAGTAACGCAGCGATCGCCGTTAAATGATTAAAAACACAAAGGCCATCGGCTGCAAGCGTACGAATTCCGTTTCTTGAGGCACCCGCAAAGGGGTGCATGGCGATGCCGAAGCAGAGAAGGGCCCTTCCCTGCTGAACTTCGGCAATCGCGGATGGGAGGGGGTTTCAATGCTGGAGCGGGCTGTGTGTAGGCGGCGGTTATTGCCGGCTGAGTCGTTGCGGAGCATACCATTGGATTTACCAATTCTGGAGCCATTTTCCGCCGTAAGCAGAATGGTCGCCCACGTTTCCCACGATCTTCGCCTTCCCTTAACCGCCATCCTGGCAAATGCGGAATTTCTCACCCAGCCAAATATCAGCGAGCTGGAAAGGAACGAGCTTTACCACGAAATCCGTTGCTCCGTCGACCGGATGACTGAGTTGGTCTCCTCTTTGTTGGAGTGCTCCAGGGGTCGTGACACGCTTCGGCCTGGCGCACGAAACATCGTTGACACCGTCGAGCGGGCGATCCGGATGACAAGTGTGAAACCGGAGTTCCGCGGCATCACCATCAAGCATCATCATCAAGGGACGGCCGTGGGTTGGTTCGATTCCAACCGCCTCGAACGAGTGGTCGCCAATCTTGTCCTCAATGCTTGCCAGGCGGTTTCTCCAGCCTCGGGGCAGATCGTCATAACCACCACCGGTGATCGAACCTGCTTGCAAATTGGCGTCTGGGATAACGGCCCCGGCATTCCCCCGACGATTCGGGACTCCGCCTTTGAACCCTTCGTAACCTACGGAAAGGCCGAGGGGAGCGGACTGGGCCTTGCGATAGCCAAGAAGATTGTCGAGGATCATGGTGGAGAGATCTACCTTGATGGGAGAAACGAGACCGGAACTTTATTCAAGATCACGATTCCGTTTGCCATTCCGGAGGGAGCACTCATTTCTGTGGGTCCGATCCACCCCACGCGCAAGTCAAGAAGCATGGCGAATCGGGTTAACACGCCCTAATGAAGTGAAATTCGCCATTCCGTCTTAGCCCTTGCGACACCGGCGCCTAACGGCGCCAATCGAGCGGAAATCTTGCGGA
>Ga0302326_10013668_pt1 | contig 17196 bp, 13 predicted proteins | sample Palsa_T0_3_FD_202264 | JGI IMG/M metagenome (GOLD analysis project Ga0302326, IMG submission 202264) | Peat permafrost microbial communities from Stordalen Mire near Abisko, Sweden - Palsa_T0_3 | ecosystem: Environmental > Terrestrial > Soil > Palsa > Peat permafrost | place: Sweden: Abisko... | reverse complement strand
CGAGAAAGCCAGCACCGCCGGATCGAGCGACACTTCCGCCAGCCGCGGCAAACTGGCCGGGCCGAATCTCCTCACGAACTCGATGCCCGCTTCCGCCAGCACCACACCCAGAACGCCGCCGCTCCCGGCCAGCAGCAGATTCTCCGCCAGAAGTTGACGAATCAGCCGCCCTCGGCCCGCGCCCAACGCCGCCCGCACGTCGAACTCCCGGCGCCGCCCCAGCGCGCGCGTCAGCACCAGCCCGGCGATGTTCGAAACCACAATCAGCAGCACCAACCCCACCGCACCCAGCAGCAACAGCAGCGGACGTGTCGAAGGCCCGACAATCTGCGTTCGCAGCGGTACTGCCCGCGAACGCGACCATCCCTTGGCGGTTGGAAACATCCTCTCAAACGTTGCCGCAAAGACGTCCAATTCCGCCTGCGTCTGCGAAATCCTCGTATTCGGCCGCAACCGTCCCACCACCGCTAATTCACTCGGTCCCCGGTCGCCGGGAGCAATCGCCAGCGGCGCCCACAACTGCGCCTGCCGCGGAAACTCCAGGCTGTCGGGCATCTCTTCGCCGTGCGGAAATGCAAACCCCGGCGGCATCACCCCCACCACGTTGTAGCTGAAGCCATTCAGTTCGACCGCGCTGCCGACAATGTCCCGCCGCGCTCCGAAGCGCTCGCGCCACGCTCGATCGCTCAGCACCACCACGTGCTCATGTCCCGGGCGATCCTCATCCGCCCCAAACCATCGCCCCATTGCCGGCTGAATGCCCATCGCCGGAAAAAATCCCGAGGTAGCAAGCACGCCTTCGAGCAATACCGGCTCTTCCGACCCCGTCAGATTAAATGTCTCCGGCTGGAATGCGCCTAATGACGAGAAGGTCCGTTGCCGATCCTGAAACAAGCTGAAATCCAGCCGGCCCCAAGGGTACTCGTTCGCGCCGAAACTGCTCCCAACCGGCGCCAGCCGCCACAGCATCGCAACCCGGTCGGCGTCCGGATAGGGCAACGCCCGTAGCAGAACCCCACTCACCACGCTGAACACCGCCGTGCTGGCGCCTACCCCGAGCCCGATGGTCAGAACGGCGGTGGCGGCAAATGCCGGCGCTTTCCGCAACGTTCGCAATCCGTACCGAAGGTCCTGAACCAACGATTCCAGCCGATTCTGCCCCCACATTTCGCGCGTCACTTCCTTCACCAGACCCACGTTGCCGAAGGCTCGGCGGCCATCGCGTTCCGCCTCTTCCGGCGTCTGGCCGGCCTCCATCCTCTGCCGAGCCTCAATCGCCAGATGCGCCTGGATCTCCTCTTCCAGTTCGTCTTCCCGAGTGTTCTTCCGCCGTCGCCGCCACATGCGCTTAACCGCTTTCCCCCGGCCGCATCACGCGCGCCACAGTCCTGACGATGGCCGCCCAACGTGTCTGTTCCTTCGCCAGTTGCCGTTTGCCGGCCGCCGTCAGCTTGTAATATTTCGCCCGGCGGTTCGCCTCCGACTGCTTCCATTCCGACGCCAGCCATCCCTGCTTCTCCAGCCGGTGCAGAGCCGGATAAAGCGACCCGTGCTCAATCTGCAGCGCGTCTTCCGACCGCAGCCGGATCGCCTGCCCAATCCCGTGCCCATGCCGCGCGCCCCATTGCAGCGTCCGCAGGATCAGCATATCCAGCGTCCCCTGCAAGAGTTCCACTTGATCCCGGTAAGGTTCCTGTTTCATCGTCTAGAAGACATCCTACCACACCTCTGGCAGACAGTCTTCTAGAGGCAAGATGCGACCCTCGTTGTCTTCGGTTGAAGCTGAAACCACGCCGATACCGAGCCGCGACCGTGAGGGAGCGGTCACGATAACGAACTTCGTTTCTGCCGCCAGAGACGCTCCCGGGGCACTTAGCGCTCCGTGATCTCCGCCGCCTCCGTGATCTCGCTGCCTTTGCCGTTTGTTTTTCTCCGTGTCTCCGTGCCTCCGTGGTGAACTGATTTTCCCTTGACTCTCATCCGCATACTGTTTTACTCTATGCATAGTGGCAAAAGAGAACCGTAAAGACCTCTTCCCAGGAGCCCTCGAAATGATGGTCCTCCGCACCCTTCAGCGCACTCCGCTCCATGGGTACGCCCTCGCCCAACAAATCAAGCGCTCTTCCAAGGACCTCCTGCAGATCGAGGAAGGCTCGCTTTATCCGGCCCTCCAGCGCATGCTCAAAGACGGCTGGCTCAAGGCCCACTGGGACGTCTCCCCCACCGGACGCCGCATCCGCGTCTACCAAATCACCGCCGCCGGCGCAAAGCACCTCGAACACGAAGTCTCCAGCTTCGAACGCATGCTCGAAGGCATTCGCTTCGTCCTCGACCCGGAGCAAGCATGAACTTCCTCCAGCAGTTGATCCTCCGCCGCAAACTCGACCGCGACGTGGACGACGAAATCTCCGAGCACATCGCCGAGAAAGCCGCCGAGCTCGAAGCCCGAGGCATGCCGCCAGCCGCCGCCCTCCTCGCCGCCCGCCGCGAGTTCGGCAACCCGGCACTCACCGCCGAGCAGAGCCGCGAAGTCTGGCATTACGCGCCCGTCGAAGAGCTCCTCGCCGACCTACGTTACGCCCTGCGTCAACTCCGCCGCGCGCCCGCCTTCGCCGCCGCCGCCATCGTCACCCTGGCCTTAGGCATCGGCGCCAATACCGCGGTATTCAGCGTCGTCAACGCTGTCGTCCTGCGCCCGCTCCCGTTCCCCGACTCCCATCGCCTGGTATCCGTGTTGGTGCGCAGCACCCAGGGAGGAACGCCCCACCCGGAGGAACTCTCCTACCCGCAGTTCTTCGAATTTCGTAAGCACACTGCCGCCATCGAGCACCTGGTCTCCTATCACGACACCAGCATGGCCCTCAGCGGCGCCGGCGATGCCGTCAACGTGCCTTCCGAAATTGTCTCCTGGGACCTCTTCGACGCCCTCCGCGTCCAACCGCTCGCGGGACGAGCCTTCCAACCGGATGATGAAGCCGCCGCCGCCCATACCGTCATCCTCGGCTACCAACTCTGGCGGGCAAAGTTCAACGCCGATCCGTCCATCGTCGGCCGCACCGTTTCCCTCAATCGCGAGCCCTACACTGTCATCGGCGTAGCCCCGCGCGACTTCGTTTTCCCCCTGGGAAATCGCGACGTGCAACTCTGGACCACGCTCGCCGTCGATGCGCGATCCAACACCAAAGAACCCATGACGGAGCAGGCCGGCGCGCGCTTCCTGCAGGCCATCGCCCGCCTCCGGCCCGGCATCTCCATCCCGCGCGCCACCGCCGAGTTGGACTCTGTAGAGGCTGCCCTTGGGCGCCAGGACCCCGATAATTACCTCCAGGTGCCCAGCACCTGGATCACGCCCGCCGTCGATTCGCTCGTCGGCGATTCCCGCCGCCCCATTCTGATTCTCCTCGGCGCCGTCGGCCTCGTCCTGCTGGTCGCCTGCGCCAACGTCGCCAACCTTCTCCTCGCGCGCACCGCCGAGCGCGAGCGCGAATTCGCCGTCCGCGCCTCCATCGGCGCCGGCCGCGGCCGCATCGTGCGCCAGTTGCTGACCGAAAGCTTCACCCTCGCGCTCGCCGGCAGCGCCGCCGGCATCCTCCTCGCCATTGCGGGCGTGAAGGCCGTCGCGCGACTCGCAGCCGGCAGCATTCCGCGCATCGAAGAGGCCAGTATCGATGGGCGCGTGCTGGCGTTTTCCATCGCCCTCGCCTTCGTGACTACCGTGCTCTTCAGCCTCGCGCCCGCCGTGCGCCTCGCCCGCATGGAGCTCATCTCGCCTTTGAAAGAAGCTGCGCGCGGCAACGCCGCCGGCGGAGGCAAATTTCGTAGCGCCCTGGTGGTCTTCCAGATCGCTCTCGGCCTGGTGCTGGTGAGCGGCGCAGGGCTCCTTGCCTCCAGCTTCGGCCAGCTCATGCGCCGCGATGTCGGCTTTCGCCCCGACGGTCTCCTGACCTTCTCCATCGGCCTACCCCGGTCTCTCGCCAACGTTCCCGCACACCTCGCCTTCGAGTCGCGCGTCATCGACCGCCTGCGCGCTCTCCCCGGCGTCACCGATGCCGCTCTCGCCGTTCCCCTGCCCCTTGCTGGCGACGAGCTCTCCATCTCCTTCAACATCGAGGAACGGCCCTCTGCCCCCTCCAAACATCCCGTCTCCGATATCGCCTTCGTCACCCCAGATTACTTTCGAACTGTCGGAATTCCCTTGCAGGAAGGCCGTGGATTTACCGAGAACGATAACGCCTCATCAGAGCCCGTCCTCATCGTCAATCGCGCCTTCGCCGACAAGTTCTTTCCCGGCGAGAACGCCATCGGCAAACGCATCGAGCCCGGCGCGACCACCGACGACGCCCGCAACGGCATGCGCCAAATCGTAGGCATCGTCGCCAACGCCAGCCAGGACGCCCTCAGCAGCGCTCCCACGCCCATCTACTATTACGCCGCCAAGCAGCTTCCCTGGTGCTGTGCTGATTATGTGGTCCGCACCACCGGCTCGGTCGCCGCGCTAGCATCGTCGCTCCACTCGGTGGTAGCGTCCATCGATCCCAGCGCGCCTGTCTACGGGGTCCATCCCATAAAAGAGACTTTATCGAAGGCGTTCACCGCGCCGCGTTTTCAGTTGCTGCTGCTGGGAGCGTTCGCCGCCATCGCGCTCCTGCTCAGCGCCGTGGGCCTCTACGGTGTCCTCGCCTACGCAGTCCTCAGCCGCACCCGCGAGATCGGCATTCGAGTAGCATTAGGAGCCAATCGCGCCATAGTCCTCCGCATGGTGCTCCGCCAAGCCGCGCTATTGGTGGCCGGCGGCGTGGCCATCGGAGCCCTAGGCGCAATCGCGGGCAATCGGCTGATCAACACAATTATCTACGCCCCGCCGATGCCTCAATCCATATTGCTAACCGCCGCGGCCCTGATCTTAGTGATCACCGCCGCCGTGGCCGCCATAGTCCCCGCCCGCCGCGCCGCCGCCGTAGACCCCATCCAAGCACTCCGCACCGAATAACGTAGATCTGAAAGCCTTATCCTCCGTGGCCTCCGCCACCTCGGTGAGCTCCAGTCTTGCCTTTGACGTTGTCTTTTCTCAGTGCCTCTGTGGCTCCGTGGTGAATCTTTTTCCGCGCCTATTCCCAAACCCTCTTAGGAACCCCAGCGTCCCGATCCTTCACCCGATCGTACAAGTAGAACGTAGACACCGTCCCCAGCGACTCGTTATACAGACTGTCCTCCCCGAGGCCTTCCCGCAGGTCTTCCTCGAAGTTGTGCAGTGCCTTCAACTCGTCCGCCAACGCCGGCTTGTTCTTCCCCGTCGGAGTCCGAAAGAACTTCTGATACCCGCCGTCCACCAAATTGCCGATCTCATCGCCGATCAGCATCCCGGCCTGCCCTGGGCGCACTTGCCCGTTCTCTTCCCGGATGTCCACCGCGCAATTATCGCGCATCGCGCGAGTCGTACCTCCGGGCAGGGTAGTCACGGTCAATCCGAGCTTCTTCAGGTTCTCCAAGCGGTCCGCAAATGTGGGATTCTTAGGGCGCTCTCGGCGAAAAAACATATGAACAATATTATAGCCCGGTCTTCTTCAGTAACTTCCCATAACGCGGATCGCCGCGCAGTGGATCCAGCGCCGGATGCACCTTCAGAAACCAGACAATCCGCCGTTCGTAAGCCCGATCCAGCCACTGGAAAGCCGTATCGCGATCGCCCAATGCCGCATAAATCGCCGCCAGATCGAAAGCGTTCACCGCCACGCCCGCCTTCGGGTGTTCCAGTTCCTCCAGCTTCTTACGAGCCCCCTCGCGCCGCCCTTCTACCGCCAGTAGCATCGCAATCCGCGAATTCACCGCGCCCGGAATCTTGGGCAACGCCAGTTCGTATTCAGCCATCGCTTTTTCGTACTCGTGCTTCTCCTGCCACACCGCACCGATCAACGGATGAATCGCGATCAGGTCGGGGTGCAGATCGCGCACTCGCACAAACGCTTCCAGCGATTCGTCATACCGCCGCGCCACATAATACGCGAATGCCGACCCCACTGCCGGCATCAGGGGGTCCATACGCTCCGCCGTCTGCTGTTCCCGGATGGCCTCATTGAACCGCCCCCGCACCAACAGCACCGTCCCCAGCGAATTTCGATCAGGACCGTTCTGTGGCATCAGCTCGACCGCCCGCCGGAGTTCCCGCTCGCCCGCGGACCAATCGAGCAGAATCATGCTGTCCACCAATCCCTGCGCAGCTTCGGCCCGTGCGTTCGCCGGGTCCAGCCGCAGCGCAATGGCCGCGTTCGCCTTGGCCGCCCGCGCATATTCCAGCGGTTCGGGCGCCAAATTCACCGCGCCGCTGGCATACGCGCTCGCCAGGCTGGCGTAAGCATCGGCGAATTGCGGATCGTGCTCCACGGCCTGATTCAGAAGCGTGACCGCCTGATCGAAGGCCTCCCGCGTACCCTTGCCACCGAAAGCGCGAGCTTTCAGGTACAAATCGAAAGCCTGCGGATCGGGCGTCCGGCGGCTAGCCAGCACCGTCCCCGGCCGTAGTGACGCCACCAACGGCGGGACCATTTCGTTCTCGAGCCTGCCGAGATCCTGCATGCCGCCCTCGATACTGCGCGATAGGATGTGGTACCCGTTACCGGTGCGATTCACCTGCGCGGTCAGCCGGATCTTGCCGTCCACGTATCGAACGCTGCCTTCCACCACGGCATCCGCATCCAGCCGCCGACCGATATCCCGGATGTCGGCGTTCTTGCCCTTGAACTGAAATGACGAGGTGCGCGCCACCACTCGCAACGTGGGAATCTGCGCCAAGGCATCGGTGAGTTGCTCCGTGACGCCGTCTGACAGGTAGTCGTTGTGCGGATCGCCCGTGAGGTTGGCGAACGGCAGCACCGCCACCGAGAGGATTGCTCCCGGGTTAGAACGCCAGTACGCGGCCGAGAGAATCGCCGCCGCAATCACCACCGCCAGCGCCACTGCCAGGAAAATCCTTCGCGGCGGCGCAGGCACGGCCACGGCCGGCGCCGTTTGCGACGGGGCCCGTTCTTGCGCCGCCATTATGGGCACATACCCGCGGGCCGGCAAGAGTATGCGCCAGGGGTCCGCCGCTCCGGCACCTTCGTAATGTTCGCTCAGGCTCTTTCGCAGCCGGCTCATCTCCGCACGAACTGTGGCCTCGGTTCGCGGATCGAAGGAGGTTGGCCTCTCGAACACATCGAGAGCGATTCCGTACTCCGTGACTTGGTCGGCGTGGCCTGCTAGTTTCTGTTCCACCAGGTAACGAAGCAGTTGTCCGCGGCGGCGAGAGGCAAAACCCGGTTGAGCCAGAAGATGCTCCAGGTAGGTGCGAAAACTGCCCACTTGGGCGGGATCCAGCTCCCCGGAACTGGCTCGCTCGCTGGCTTCCATAAGCTCGAAGTGCGTGCTCCTGGCATAGCATATCACATTGAAATTGCAGCCCCGAAACGTTTGGTGCCTACGGAAACTGGAGTTTTCCGCGCGCCTGGTGGCAGCATCGAGTACGCGGAGGAAGCGAAATGTCACGAGCACCGAGAGGCACAAATCTGGCGGCCGCAGGTCTCCTGCTTATGCCATCGCTATGGGCTGCCGGAATTCCCGGCTCGTTTCTGTACAGGAGCAATGGAGGCACCGGCGGAATCGTCGTCGTCGATGGAAGCGGGAGCACTTATTACCAGATCGTGCCGGCCGGTGGTGCCGGCTTTCAAACCACCGAAAATTACGGCGGCAGCGTCGTCCAGGAGTTCGGCCCGGCGCGCAATGGAACTAGGATCGCTTTCTCATCCGCCCACTGGGGCAATATCGAGAATGACCTTCAAGTTACCGCCCTCCCCAGCCAGCGAATCTTCATCATGAACGGTGACGGCACTGGCGTCCGGCAGCTCACCTATCACAATCCCGCAGCCGCCGAAAGCGAATCCGACTACAGCCCGAAGGCCTCCCCCGACGGCACCAAGGTCGCTTACATCGCAGGCGAGACCATTGCTCCTACGGGAACGATCTCCGGAAACGGCACCAACTGCAGCGGTCAGGAAACTCAGGCGGTTTGGGTGACGAACTCCGACGGCACCAACGCCCACGTGGTCAGAAGCACCGATTGGGGCATCGTGAGCTATTGTAATGCGGGCGCCGCGCAAGAAGTCGCGTGGAGTCCGGACGGTACCAAGCTGCTGGTGCGCGACACGTTCGGCTCCTGCTATGGTGGCCACGAAGTCGGCATCATGAACGCAGACGGTTCGAACTACCAGTCTCTGAGCTGCATTGCTGCAAATGGCGGCCCGACTCTCGGACTGGATTGGTCTCCCGACGGCACGAAAGTGGTAGCGCTGATTGGCGGGGCTTCCTCTTCGGGCTACCAGGTTTGGGATGTTTCCGGCGTGACTCCAGTCGCGACCTCGTCATTCGCGAATACTCTGCCGAATGGCTCCAACAACGCCAGCGACTGTATCCGCTTCTCACCGGATTCCACTATGCTGGCCGTTGCCGATGTCAACAACGGCGGCAGCATTTTCATCTTCGACCTGAACGGCAACCTGCTCTCTACCATCAACACCCTCGGTCATGAGAATATGAGCGGCGGCGCCGACGCCTTCTGGTGGTCGTCCGCCACTCCCGGAACGCTGCATAGTATGACTTTGCCTGAGCAGTCCATCTATGTCAATGCCTGCGCGAGTTACACCGTGACACTGCTACCATCTACTTTCAACAGCTCGGGTACGTTGCTTACACATGGATTCAGCAGCGCCAATGTCAATATTACTTCCGGCGATGGCGATGCTTTCTATGTCGACCCGTTCGGCACCATCCAATTCAGCCAGACCCGCAGCGCCGCTGCCGGTACGGTTCAACTGAGTAATTTCACCGTGTCCAGTAACATGGTTCCACTTACCGTCGATTCCGCTTGTAACTGCCAGACGAAGGCCGCATCGGGACTAACCGTCAAGCGAAGCGGCCTACGGTACGTAGTCGCATCCGAGGATCAGATGGTGCAAACGCTGACGGTGACCAACTCTACCGGCGCGCCGGTTACAGGTCCGATCGAGATCGTGATTTCCAACCTGACCTCGGCCGTGAACCTCACCAACCTCGGCGGGACCTCAGGCTGCAAGTCAGCGGGCAGTCCCTATATCACCGCGATGCAATCGGGATCACTTGCCGCGGGCGCCTCCGTGTCGGTGCAATTGCTGTTTCGCGATCCCCTCCGCTCGGGGTTCTCTTACACGACGGCAGTTACTACAGGCGCTGGCGCGCCCTAAGGAGACGACATGAGCATAGCTACTCGTTTAATCTTGATCGCGACCGTCGCTGCCGCATTGGCAGTGGCGGACACCCACGGCACCGTGACCGTCAACACCTCGGCTCTGGCGAGCAGCGCCAGCGGCCCCTTCACGCTCGATCTGCAATTTATCGAAGGCAACGGCGCTGGCGACTCCAACAACACCGTCACCCTCTCCAACTTTTCGCTCGGAGGGGGCTCAATCGTCACGCCGGCCGTCTCCACCACTGGCGGAGTCACTGTCTCCGCCAGCCCGCTCATGATCGTCCTGGTTGACAGCTCCTTCTTTCAGGACGTGCAGTTCAGCTTCACGCCAGGCAGCGTCTTGAGCTTCCAATATGACTCGACATCCAACGCCGACATCGTCGCGCCCGATACATTCACGCTCGCGATCCTCGACAATACTGGGAATGAGATTCCGACCAACAATCCGAACGGTCTGAACTCCTTCGTCGAGCTGGATCTGCCCACCACTGGCAGCGGAACTCAGATCGCCACATCCAACGACACTAGCGCAATCGGCGTGTCCTCGTCGTCCACTATCATCCCGTCGTGCGACGTCAAGGGCAACCCGACAGCTACCGTCTCCGACGTCCAATCGGTCCTGAATCAGTCTCTCGGCATCGCGCCACACTCCAACGACGTGAACGGCGACGGTGTGATCAACGTAGTAGATATCCAGCTGGTCATCAACGCCGCTCTGGGCAAAGGCTGTCCGGTGTCGTAGCGCGGACCGGTAAACGCGACGTGCCGGTGCTGGGATACAGTCCGCCCTTACCGAGCCGCGCGTAAGCGGGCTTGTCGCTGCCGCGAGTCCGCGAAGGCTCGTAAACGCAAGGTGCCGATACCGAGATACCTTCCGTCGTTACCGAGCCGTGCATAAGCGGGCTTGTCGCCGCCACGAGTCCGCGCGGCCCAGAAACGCAATGTGCCGCTACTGAGCCACAACCGAAGGAAGCGTGATGCGAAACTTCATCCCTCCCGAAGCGACCTCGCCGGATCGATCCGTGCCGCGCGAATCATCGGCAGCAGACTGGCCAGCAGTCCGACGCCCACCAATGCAATCGGCGGCGTCAGAAAACTGAACGCATCATGTCCGCCGATCCCATAAAGCAATGACGCGATCCAGTGAGCCATCGCCCACGCAGCCGCCAGTCCCACGGCCGCTCCGCCCATCACTTGCTTCAGGCTGGACCGCACCACCAGCCACGCGACCTTCCCCGGACTCGCGCCCAGCGCCAGCCGCACACCCAGCTCGCGCGTGCGCCGCGACACGCCGTGGCTCACCACGCCATAGATTCCCGCCGCGGCCAGCGTGAGGGCGATGAACGCGAAACCACCCACCAGCCACGCCAGCGAACGTGGGGCTGCCGCGGCGGCTGAGACCACTGTCGCCATGCGCGCCACCTTACTCACCGCGCACGTAGAACAGACTTCGCGCGTGAGCCGCGGAATGCTCTGTTCGAAGGCTGAAGGGTCATTGCCCACCAGCGCCACCAGCGCGAGTCCCTGCGGCGGCGCGGACACCTGTGTGAGCGGCAGGTAAATCTGGCCATCCACCCAATCGGGCGGGCCTTTGAGCGTGTATGCTTTTACGTCGTCCACCACACCCACGATGGTTCGCCAGTCTTGTTGCCAGACCATCCGCAATCGCCGGCCTACCGGACTCCTGCCCGGCCAAAATTTCTCGGCCATCGACCGGCTCACCAGAACCACGAGGCCGGTATCCTTGCTGTCGGCCGCGGTGAATCCCCGCCCCTGCAGTAGACGCATGCCGAGGGTCTCCAGAAGCTGCGGCGTCACACCGGTAGTCCACAACACGAACTGCGGAGCCGCCGGCGGACGCGGATGGTCCTCAATGGCGCAACTGTTCGCGATGAGTTCGACGGAGAGCGGAAGTTGAGTCATGGCGGCGACGTTGGTCACACCAGGGTACGACCCCAGCTTGCCGCGCACGGCGTCAAACAGTGCGAGGGTCTTATCGAGCGACGCCGCGGTTGTGCGGTCGGGACTCAGCTGCGCCGTGACAACCGATTGGACGCGATATCCCGGATCGATATGCATCATCGTCCAGAAGCTGCGCAACAGAAGTCCGGCGCCCACTAATAGAACGGTCGCGAACGCGGCTTCCGAGATCACCAGCACGGCGTCGGTGCGCGTTCCCATCCGGCTAAGCCTGGGGCGCAGATTCTGCGAGCGTGCCCGCCACGCCGGCAGCGTGCCAAACAACAACCCGCTCGCCAGCGACACAGCCACGGCGAACAGGACGATGCCGCGGTCGATGAAGACTTCCGCCAGCCGCGGCGTGTCGGCGGGCAGCAGTTGCTTGAGCAGCGCGAGAAATCCGAAAGCCAACGATATTCCCAGCACTCCGCCGGCGATGGCGAGCATGAACGACTCGGTGAGTAACTGACGAGCCAGACGGCCCGGCGTTGCGCCCAGCGAGACGCGGAGAGCGAATTCCGCGCGCCGCGCAGCTGTCTGCCCGATCATCAGGTTGGCCACGTTGACGGTGGCGATCAACAGCACCAGCACCACCGCGCCCAGCAGTAGCAGGCTGCGGTCGCGCACACCGGCCACCAATTCGTCGCGCAAAGGCTGCAGCGTGGTGTCCGCGCCCCAGGAATCGGGCATGCGCCAGGGAAACATTCCGTGGACGCGGGTGGTCCAGGCGCGCAGTTCGGACCTGGCGGCTTGCGGAGGTACGCCATCATGTAGGCGCGCGAACGTCCAGCACACGCTGATGCCCCAATAGTCACCGATGGCGCGCGGATCGAGCGTCATGGGAACCCAGAACGCGGCCTCCGGCGAGGGGAATCGGAAACCGTCCGGCATGACGCCGACGATCTCATACGGCACGTCGTTGAGCACCATTTGGGTGCCCAGAACATCGCGCCGCCCGCCGTAACGCTCCCGCCAGAAGGCGTGGCTCAGGATGGCGGTGTGAGTGACGCCGCGGCGGTCGGCGTCTGGCGCGAAGTCGTGGCCGAACTGCGGAGCCATACCGAGCACTCGGAAAAAATTCGCGGAGACCTGCGAGCCGCTGATGCGCTCCGGCCAATCGCGCCCGCGCAGATTGAATGTTTGCACACCCATATAGGACGCGTAATCGGCGAGCTTGCTCTGCGAGCGCATCACGTCGAAGTGGCCGCGCAGGTTAAGGAAGGTCGCGAAGTAGAGGCGCTCGGGCGCGCGGAACGGTAGCGGCCGTAGCAGCACGCCGTCCACCACACTGAAAACCGCGGTCGTGGACCCGATGGCTAGCGCCATGGTAGTGAGCGCCATTGCCGTGAAGGTTCGATTCTTGAAGAGCAGGCGCAGACCGAACAGCGCGTCTTGCCGGAAGTGCTCCCAGAAGGCTGTCCCGCGCGAATCGCGGCAGTCGTCTTTGATCAGCTCGATGCGCCCCATGGTGGCGGCGGCGCGGCGGCGCGCATCGGAAGGACCGAGGCCGCGGGCGATCAGGTCGCGCGTCTCGGCATCCAAGTGAGCGGCGAATTCGGCCTCCATCTCGCGCTCCACCCGCGAGCGAAAAAGGACGGCGCGGATTTTCAGCAGGAGTTCTTGCATCCAGCGCATCCTTTCCTCCCGCTATGCCGATTTGAGGATGCCGTTGACGGCGCTCGAAAGCTTCGTCCACTCGGCTCTTTCCACTTCCAGTTGACGGCGTCCGGCGGCGGTGAGCGAGTAGATCTTGGTGGGGCGGGCGCCGTCGCCCGTCTGCCACTTTCCGCGGATCCAGGCCTCGTGTTCCAGCTTGTGGAGGGCTGGATAAAGCGACCCGTGGCTCGCTTGCAGCGTTTCATTGGACATCTGGCGCAAGCGTTGCGAGATGGCCCATCCGGTGCGCGGGTCCAGCTCCAGAATTTTCAGGATGAGCAGGGTGAGAGTACCCTGCACGAGGGTCGGCGATTTGCTCATGCGATTCAGGGTACCAGAATATGTCGGATACCTGAATGTTAATTCGAAAACCGCTTGCTTACGCGCGCGGCTCGGTAACATAAGCTCTTACCGAGCCGCGACCGTGAGGGAGCGGTCAGATGGAAGGCTGCAGCACAGCCTGGCCGGGATGCCAGTTACAGGGCGTAAGATCGCCGGTCTCCAAAACGCGCAGCACTTCCTGCGGATTGCGGCCGACCGAAAGATCGTTCACCGACACGAATCGGATCGTGCCCTGAGGGTCGACGATGAAGGTGGCGCGTTGAGCGACGCCTTCCTTCGGATCGAGAATGCCGAGCATGCCGCAAAGGTCGCGGCGGATGTCAGCCAGCATGGGGCAGGGCAGATTCTTGAGATCGGGATGATTCTGCCGCCAGGCCAGGTGCACGAATTCCGAATCGGTGCTGCCGCCGAGCAGTTGCGCGTTACGCGCCTTGAATTCCTGGTCCAGTTCGCCGAATGCGGCGATCTCGGTGGGGCATACGAAAGTGAAATCCTTGGGCCAGAAAAAGAAGACCTTCCACTTACCCGGGAAATCGCCGTCGGTTATCGTCTTGAATGTTCTGCCCTTATCGGTGCTTACCGTCGCCGTTAGGGAGAAAGAGGGGAATTGTTCGCCTACGCCTAGCATACTTCTAGTTGTCCTATTCGAGTTTGGGGTGTTATTGTCTGTAGGACTCAATTATAACGCGGAACGGAGTGTGATCGCCGGATCGAGCCGCGAGGCTCGATCAGCGGGCAGATATGAGGCCAGTACTGCCACGGCTCCCAGCGCGGCGCACGAAATTGCGATCACTGCCGGATCGTTCGGCTGCACACCGAAGAGGAGGGCCTTCATGTACCGGGCCAATACCAGGCTGGCCAACGAGCCCATAAGCACGCCCATGAGGGCAAGCCGCACCGCTTGCGAGACCACCAAACCGCGAACCTGATTCGGCGTCGCCCCTAGCGCCATGCGGATCCCGATTTCGAGCCGTCTCTGCCGAACCGCAAAAACGACTAATCCGTAAATGCCTATGGCCGCCAACAGCAGCGATGCGCCGGCAAACGCGGCGAATAACTCCGTGTCGAGGTCGCTGCTCGCCGTGGATTGGCCAATGACCTCGCGCATGGAGCGAATGCGCGCCAGTGCCAGCCCTCCGCTGGCATCTTCGAGCGTGCGTTGGATCGGTTCGCGGAGCGAGTACGGCGGCGCCGCGGTGCGCACGCTCCACGTCAACGGCAGAATGCCCGCGTCGATGCGCGTCATCCCATTGGGCGCTTGAGCTTCGGGGATGTAGACGAGCGGCGCGGGCGGCTGATTGATGCCTGCGTCGTGGACGTCGCCCGCGATGCCGACAATCTCGCGCGGAGGCGCGTAGAAATCCGGGCCGAGATGCTTGTCGAGCGTGATGCGCTCGCCGATGGGGTTGCCGTTCGGCCAGAACTTCCGCGCCATCGTCTCGCTAATCACCGCGACGCTCGGCGCATCGGCGGCGTCGCGAGCAGTGAAGAACCGTCCGCGCCGCATGGGAATGCGGAAGACCGCGGCGTATTCCGGCGAGACAGGACGCATGAGCGCACCGCCGTGTACCGGGCTGTCCCCGAGCGGCCGCCCTTCAATAATGAAGCTCGATCCGAAGGCCGATTCCACCGGCAGCATCCAACTGCTGGCCACCGACTCCACGCCGGGGATTTGCTTGATGCGTTCGGATGCGCCTTCCGCCAGCGTAGCGACGGTGCATATCCGAGAGCAACTCCCTGACGCTGGATAGCGGAGGGTGCGGAATTTGTGCGAGCGCGGGACGCTGTCCAAAGGCATAGTCCGCGAACGTAGTCGGGAACACGAGCGAGCCGTTGATTGACAAGTTCTCTGAATGGAATCGACCGTCGGCGGGCGACAAGCGGACCACGTAGTAAGCTGGGCCTGCGAGCGACGGAGTCGACAAGCTGACCCGGAACTCGATGATTGGATCTGGCGCGACAAGCGGTGAAGCAAATTTGCTTCCGCCGCGAATACCTTCCCACGCCTCGTTGTTCGCGAGTTGCGGTCGTCCATTGAGAATCTCGTCGACCGTGTACCCGTAACCGATACCTTGCAGCACCCGCAACGCTTCCAGGAAATTTGTCTTTCCACTTGCGTTGGTGCCGACGAAGATATTGAGCGGACCGAGATCGAGGGAGACTTTCTCCAGACTCTTGAAGCCTTCGATCTCGATGTGCTCGATCACGCCCCGTCCCTCCGCCATACCAGCTTACCGCCCACTACCGTGGCGATCGGACCGCCACGGAAGGTGTGGCCGTCGAAGGGGGAGTTGCGACTGCGGGACGGGGACTGATTCACGTCGTACGTCCAGTTCAGGTCGGTGCTGAAGATCGTCACGTCGCCAGGGGCGCCGGTGGCCAACGTGCCGCGGCCCAGGCGCATCACCGAGTCCGGGCCTGTCGTGAAAAGTTCTACCATGCGGGTGAGGGTCAGCTTGCCGGTGTGGACGAGGTGCTCGAGGGCGAGGCCGATGGCCGTTTCGAATCCGATGATGCCGAACGGGCAGCGCTCGAATTCCTGCATCTTTTCGCTACCGGCGTGGGGGGCGTGATCGGTGGCGATGGCGGTGATGGCGCCTACGACTAGCGCGTCGGTCACCGCTTCTCGGTCGCCGCAGGCTCGCAGCGGCGGCTTCATCTTGTAATTGCTGTCGTAGGCGGCCATGTCAAGGTCGGAGAGCGCGAAGTGATGAGGAGTTACTTCGCAGGAGACGGCCAGGCCCTGTCGGCGGGCGAATGCGACCATAGCGGCGGCGTTGCGCGTGGAGATGTGGGCCACGTGATAGCGCGCGCCGGTCAATTGCGCGAGCACCAGGTCGCGGGCGACCATCACGTCTTCGGCGGCGGCGGGGATTCCGCGCAGTCCCCAGCGGACGGAGGCTGCGCCCTCGTGCATATCGCCGCCGGCGCTCAGGTTGAGGTCCTCGCAGTGCTGGATGATCGGGAGATCGTACGACTTGGCGAACTCCATGGCGCGCCGCATGACGCGGGCGTTCATGACGGGCAGTCCATCGTCCGAAATCGCGACCGCGCCGGCTTCCTTCATGCCACCGATCGCCGAGAGTTCTTCGCCGGCGCTGCCCTTGGTGATGGCGCCGATGGGGAACACGTTGACGACGGCGCTGCGGCGGGCGCGCTCCACAATATAGCTGGTGACGGTAACGCTATCGTTCACGGGCTTGGTGTTGGGCATGCAGCAGACGGAGGTGAAGCCGCCGGCGGCCGCGGCGCGCGATCCGCTCTCGATGTTCTCCGCGTGCTCGAAACCGGGCTCGCGGAGATGGACGTGCATGTCGATGAAGCCGGGCGCGACGATCATGCCAGTCGCGTCGAACACCTCGGCGTGTGACGACGAAAGATTCGGCGCGACGCCGGCGATCAGGCCATCGACGATGAGTACATCCGCGATGCGGTCGGTTTGCGATGCCGGGTCGATGACGCGCCCGTTCTTAATGACGATCGACATGGGCTATCCAATCACCTTTTCGAGCACCGCCATGCGGACGGCGATACCATTTTCCACCTGATTGAGGATGACGGAACGCTGGAAGTCGGCGACTTCGGAAGAGAGTTCGCGGCCGCGATTGATCGGGCCGGGATGCATGACGATGGCGTCGGGCTTAGCGAGATCGAGATGCTCCAGGCGGAGGCCGTAGAACCTGAAATACTCGCTGGCGGGGAAGGACGCTTCGTGCTGCCGCTCGAGCTGTACGCGAAGCATCATGATGACGTCGGCATCCTTGATAGCCTCGCGAATGTCAGTGGTGAGGCGAACGCCGGGGGCGAGCTGCGCGAGTTCTTTGGGGAGCAGCGAGGCAGGTCCGCAGAGTACGATATCGACACCGAATTTCGAAAGCAGGAAGACGTTGGAGCGGGCCACGCGGCTGTGGGCGATGTCGCCGATGATGGCCACGCGCAGACCTTCGAGGTGGCAGGCGCGATCGAGAATCGTGCGGGCGTCG
>Ga0302326_10013667_pt1 | contig 17196 bp, 15 predicted proteins | sample Palsa_T0_3_FD_202264 | JGI IMG/M metagenome (GOLD analysis project Ga0302326, IMG submission 202264) | Peat permafrost microbial communities from Stordalen Mire near Abisko, Sweden - Palsa_T0_3 | ecosystem: Environmental > Terrestrial > Soil > Palsa > Peat permafrost | place: Sweden: Abisko... | reverse complement strand
CTGTGTGTCGGCAGTTGCGCGCGGTAGCGCACCCACCACTCCTGAAAGTGGATGGCGCGCTGACTGTCGTCGGCGGGATCGGTGATGACGACATGCGTTTCGCAGCGGTCGTCGCTGACGGGGAGTAGCCGCGCACCTGGCTGCCAGCGGTCGCACAACGCGGCGGTCACTTGTGACAGGGGATAGCCGGCTCGCAGCATCTGGCTGCGCACCAAATGGGTGGCCAGGTCCCGGTCGCCGAGCTGGAACCAGTCGGGCTGCACTCCGTAGCGGGCGAGTTCTTCCTTGGCGTGCCAGGTTTCGTCGCGATGGCCCCAGCCGCGCTGCGGGTCGACACCACCGCCCAGGGTGTACATGCAGGTGTCCAGGTCGGGACAGATGCGCACCCCGTGCATCCAGGCGTCGTCACCGATGTTGACGATCGCGGTCAGCTCGTGGTCGCCGGGCGATTCAGACGCCGAGGCGAATTGGCCCAGGCAGAGCAGTCGCTGTACGCCGAGCAGGAAGCGAGCGCCGCCGACCCCGCCGACCAGAACCGTGACCTTCACACCGCACGACAGTACGCGCGGCGATGGTCGACACGCGGAGCTGGACGGGTCCGGCGGGCGCTGTGAGCGACACGCCAAGGCGGCATTGGCGTCAGTGTCGCAAAGAAACGGTCACGAGATGATATGGAAATCGCTCGAATCGCTTGCAAAGAGCTCCTTCCCAGTGTGTAATCACATCAGTGTCATTTCGGTGAGCCGGCCGGTTTTGGTGTCGCATACCGAGATTCGATCATTTGTTCGAATCGAGATGGCCGCATATCAGAACAGTGGTGACATTCACGATCAACGAAACCAGGTGAGGAGGCGGAGTATGTCCTATGAGTACCTTCGGGGACTAATGGGGGGCACACCGCACACCACTACCGGCTTGCCGATAAATGGGGTAATCGCAAGGCCTCATTTGAGTTTGGTCCCCGTCCCCGATGCGGTCGAAGACTTCGACATCACAGAGGACGCGGCTGACCAGTGGCAGGACCGTGCGTTGTGTGCTCAGACGGATCCCGAGGCGTTCTTCCCCGAGAAGGGCGGCTCCACCCGCGAGGCCAAGAAGATCTGCCTTGGCTGTGAGGTACGGAGTGAATGCCTCGACTACGCCCTGGCTCACGACGAGCGCTTCGGCATCTGGGGTGGCCTCTCCGAGCGGGAACGCCGCCGCCTCAAGCGCGGAATCATCTGACGTCACTTCCGTAACGTCCGCGGGTGACCCGCCGCGCCCTGTTGTGCCGCGCTTGCGATCACCCGCTATTCGTCATCGATCGTCGGGTCGATGACCGAGGGTTCGACGTCCAGGTAAATGGCCACTTGGGCCACCAGAATTTCATGCAGCAATTCAGCCAGCTCGATCGTGTCCTTGGCGCGCCGCTCAATTGGCTTGCGGAACAACACAACTCGTGCTCGGGTGGCGCTTCCGCGCGTATCGACGCCTGCGCTGATCAACCTGGCCAGCGCTATCGGCCCGTCGGCGACCACTTCCGGTGGCCACTGCACGTTGCCGGGGTCCTTCGCCGAGATCCGCGGGATCTCGTCGACCGCCACGTCGAGTCCCGACAATCGCTCCTGCCATCGCCGCTCGATGGGTTCGTAGGCTTCGAGCACGGCCATGTCGAAGCGCTCTGCGCGACTGCGCCACCCAGGCACCGTGGGCGGCAGCAGCGGCCCACGCATATCGCGGCCGCGGCGCGAGAACCGTTTCCCCACCGAGCGGCCGTCGCGCGGAGAGCTGCTCGAATCGCTCACTCGGCGATGGTAACGGTTGGGCATCCCGGCCAGGACCAATGCGCGTGTCCACCGCCGCGCAGAGGTTTTCGCACGATAACCTCTCGATCGTGAACGTTCCGCGTCGCTGCTGCCGACCCGGGTGTCCGCATTACGGGGTGGCGACGCTGACCTTCGTGTATTCGGATTCGACGGCCGTCGTCGGTCCGCTGGCCACCGCCCATGAGCCGCACTCCTGGGACCTGTGCGTCAGCCACGCCGGCCGCATCACCGCGCCGCGGGGCTGGGAACTCGTCCGGCACTCCGGCCCGCTGGCCACCAACCCCGATGAGGACGATTTGATCGCGCTGGCCGAAGCAGTGCGGGAGGGCCGCGACGTCGTCGGCGGCGCCCCGCCGGTGAACGGATTTCACGATCCGGTGGCCCACTACGGCGGTGCTCACGCCGAGGCACCCGCGGTCGGCGTTCTGACGTCGGCCACTCAGCGCCCCGCCGGCACCGGACGCCGACGCGGTCATCTCCGGGTGTTGCCCGACCCCGCCGACTAGCGGACCGTGCCGGTCCGCGTCGTCGCCCCGCTAGGTCTGATTATTGCCCGGCTCCTCGGCGGACCGTGCCGGTCCGCGTCGTCGCCCGGCTAGGCTTACGGCACAAATATCATCGTCGTCGTCAGGAGCCCCTCGATGTCTCGGCCCGCCGCGACAGTTCACCGTGTGATCAAGGCATATGACGTGCGAGGTCTGGTCGGTACTGAGATCGACGAGTCGTTCGTCGCCGACGTCGGCGCGGCGTTCGGCGCGTTGATGCGCAGCGAGGGGGCACGGCAAGTCGTCATCGGCTACGACATGCGGGACAGTTCGCCGTCGCTGGCGGCAGCCTTCGGGACCGGGGTTAACGGCCAGGGGCTCGACGTGGTGCGGATCGGCTTGGCGTCGACCGATCAGCTCTATTTCGCCGCCGGGATCCTGGACTGCCCGGGTGCGATGTTCACGGCTAGCCACAACCCGGCCGCCTACAACGGCATCAAACTGTGTCGCGCAGGCGCCAAACCGGTCGGCGCGGACACCGGTTTGACTGCCATCAGCGACGACGTCATCGCCGGAGTCGCGGCCTACGACGGGCCCACCGGAACCGTCGCCGACAAAGACGTGCTGGCCGAATACGGGGAGTTTCTGCGCTCGCTCGTCAAAACTTCTGGGCTGCGCCCGCTGCGGGTCGCCGTCGACGCCGGCAACGGGATGGCAGGCCACACGGCGCCCGCGGTGCTCGGTGCGATCGACTCGATCACGCTGCTGCCGTTGTACTTCGAACTCGACGGCACCTTCCCCAACCACGAGGCCAATCCGCTCAACCCGGCGAACCTCGCCGACCTTCAGGCCTACGTGCGCGACACCGGTGCCGACATCGGGCTGGCCTTCGATGGCGACGCGGACCGGTGTTTCGTGATCGACGAGCGAGGCCTGCCGGTGTCGCCGTCGACGGTGACTGCTCTGGTCGCCGCCCGCGAGCTTCATCGTGAGATCGGTGCGACGGTGATCTACAACCTGATCACATCCCGCGCGGTGCCGGAGTTGGTGGTCGAGCGCGGTGGCACGCCGGTGCGCTCACGGGTCGGACACTCCTACATCAAGGCGCTGATGGCCGACACCGGTGCGATTTTCGGCGGTGAACACTCGGCGCACTACTACTTCCGGGACTTCTGGGGAGCCGACTCGGGGATGCTCGCCGCGCTGTACGTGCTGGCCGCCCTCGGGGAGCAGGAACGTCCGCTGTCCGAGCTGACCGCCGACTACCAGCGTTACGAGGCTTCCGGCGAGATCAACTTCACCGTCAGCGACGCGCCCTCGCGCGTCGACGCGGTGCTGAAGTCGTTCGGCACCCGGATACATTCCATCGATCATCTGGACGGGGTGACTGTCGACCTCGGTGAGGGCAGTTGGTTCAACCTGCGCACCTCCAACACCGAGCCGCTGCTGCGGCTGAATGTGGAAGGCCGGAGCGTCGAGGACGTGGACGCGGTCGTCGAACACGTGGCCGGTGAAATCCAGCGGCAGGTCGGCGAGCCGGAGGCCGTGACGTGAACGCGGCACAGGCCACCATCGACCTCGACGACACCGAAGGTCTGCTCTCCGCCGATCGCGACGGACTGCTGCGGGCGGCGTCGATGAGCGGCGCGCAGGTCCGCGCGGTCGCGGCCGCGTTGGACGAGGGGTCGCTGGACTCGCTGCGCGGGGAGGACCGTCCACGCTCCGTGATCTGGGTTGCCGGACGAGGCGCCGCCGAGACCGCGGGCACCATCCTGGCCGCGACATCAGGCGGCTCGGCGGCCGCGCCGGTCGTGATCGCCGCCGAGGTGCCACCGTGGATCGGTGCGTTGGACGTGTTGATCGTGGCCGGCGACGACCCCGGCGACCCGGCACTGGTCGGCGCCGCCGCGAGCGGAGTGCGCCGCGGCGCGCGTGTTGTCATCGCCGCGCCCTACGACGGCCCGCTGAGAGATGCCACCGCCGGCCGGGTGGCGGTGATGGAGCCGCGGCTGCCGGTTGGCGGTGAGTTCGGGCTGTGCCGATATCTCGCCGTCGGGTTGGCTGTCCTGCAAACTGTCGATCCCCGGTTGCGGTTGGACCTGGCCGCGCTGGCCGACGAGCTGGACGCGGAGGCGTTGCGCAACAGCGCCAGCCGCGAAGTGTTCACCAATCCGGCCAAGGCGCTGGTCGAGCGCATGTTGCGGCGCCGTGTGGTGCTGGCCGGCGACGGCGCCGCCACCCTGACGCTGGCCCGCCACGGATGCGGTGTCTTGCTACGGATCGCGCGCGAGGTGGCCGCTGCTGCCGGGCTGGCCGACGCCCTGACTGCGTTGCGGGTCGGAGCGGGGTCGGGTTTCGCCGACCCGACGCAGGCGTTGTTTCACGATGAGGAGATCGACGGGCCGATCACCGAGCGGCTGCGGGTTTTGGCGTTGACGTTGGATACCGAGCGGCCGGTCGTCGCTTCCCGGGTTGCCCAGATCGACGACGTCGACATCGTCGGCGCCGAGGATGTGCCTGACCTGCCGGAAGGTCGCCCGGCCCCGGCCGGTACCCAGCGGGCTGAGCTGCAGCTGGCTATATTGGCTGTCCGGCTTGAGATGGCAGCGGTTTATTTACGGCTCGTGCGGGGATAACTGGTTCAGAGGTAATGCCAAGTGCAATTGCTACGGGGAGCGATACGGACGTACGCGTGGGGGTCACGGACCGCCATCGCGGAGTTCACTGGACGCCCCGTGCCGACCGCCCATCCGGAAGCCGAGCTCTGGCTGGGCGCCAACCCGGGTGATCCGGCCTGGCTGGAAGAGCCCGCTGGGGAAGTCTCGCTACTCCAGGCGCTGGTCGCCGATCCGGAGGGGCAACTCGGCCCGACAGCCCGCGCCCGGTTCGGCGATGCGCTGCCGTTCCTGCTCAAAGTGCTGGCAGCCGACGAACCGTTGTCGCTGCAGGCCCATCCCAGTGCCGAGCAAGCCGCCGAGGGTTACCTGCGGGAGGAACGCCTTGGTATTCCGGTGAACTCGCCGCTGCGCAACTACCGCGACTCCAGCCACAAACCCGAGCTGTTGGTGGCGCTGCATTCCTTCGAGGCGTTGGCGGGATTCCGTCCCGCGGCCCACACCATCGAATTGTTACGGGCCCTGGCGGTGTCGGACCTGGACCCGTTCATCGACTTGCTGAACGACCAGTCCGATGCTGACGGCTTGCGTGCGTTGTTCACCACCTGGATCACCGCGCCGCAGCCCGACGTCGACGTTCTGGTGAGCGCGGTGCTCGACGGTGCTATTCAGTATCTGAGTTCCGGCGCAACGGAATTCGCGGCCGAAGCCAAGACCGTGCTGGAGTTGGGGGAGCGGTATCCCGGCGATGCCGGTGTACTGGCCGCGTTGCTGCTCAATCGGATAACGCTGGGCCCTGGCGAAGGTATCTTTTTGGCGGCGGGAAACCTGCACGCCTATTTGCGCGGAGTCGGACTGGAGATAATGGCCAACTCCGACAACGTTTTACGGGGTGGTCTGACCCCCAAACACGTCGATGTTCCCGAGCTGCTCAGAGTCCTGAATTTCACCCCGACCACCGAGTCCCAATTGCGCGCACCGACGCATCCGGATGGACTGGGGCTGATCTATGACACTCCCACAGCCGAATTCGCGGCATCCATGCTGACGCTGGGCGACGAGCAACTCGGCCACCAAGTCGATGCGCCGTCACGCCACGAGGGTCCGCAGATCCTGTTGTGCGTCGAGGGTTCGACGACCGTGTACGGAAAGTCCGGGATGCTGACACTCACCCGGGGTGGTGCCGCCTGGGTGGCCGCCGATGACGGCCCGATCCGGCTGGTTGCCCATCAGCCGACGAAGATTTTCCGGGCCACCGTCGGCCTGTAGTCCGCGGCGCATAAATCAGTGCGACGCCAGCGTGCCGCGGCGTTCGGGCCGTGCCGCGCGGCGCTCGGCGCGCCACAGCCGCATATTGTGCCGGATGGTCCGACCGACGAGCGGCGCAGAGGGCACCATGTAGAGGCTGTCCAACAACGAAAACCTGCGCAAAAACCATTCGGCGAGTACGGGATCGGTCTCGGCCGCACCGAGGAATTGGTCGAACAGGCTGCCCACCGGGCGGTACCACCGCGGCTGGTGCCCAGTCGCGTGGTGGAAGGCGAAGTCTCCGATGGCGGTCATCATCCACACCGGGTAGGTGGTCTTGGACGTTGCAACATTCACCTCGCGGGCAATGTCCTCGTCCGACCCCTTGGCCAGCGCCCGGCGTAGATGACCTGCCTGCAGCGAGGTCATCGTCATGCCCTGCCCGTAGGTGGGATCGAAGCTGGCCACCGCGTCACCCAACGGCAGAATCCCGGCCGGAAACCGCTCCAGCTTGTGGTAGCGGCGCCACCGGCTGGTGGGGTAGCGGTGGAAGGCCGGCTCGCCGACCGGCTCAGCCCGCTCCAACGCAGTCGAGATACGCTCGGGCAGAATCTTTTTCGCGAGCGCAAGCATCTCGGGAAAGGTATGCGGCGGCTCGACTTTGCCGACGCCGAAGGTGGTCAGCGTCCAGGTGCCGTCCTCGTAGCCGAGCAGGCCCAGCCCGAGTGGTTGCAGACGGGACGCGCCGGCCACGATCACCCGCTCGCGAACCGCCCCCTCAGGCAACCGGAGCTGGTGCGACGCATAGCCAATGCCGACCTCGACGGTCTTTTCGGGTGGACGCTGATATCCCCACTGCTCCAACCAGACCGGCAGCCGGGTGCCGCGGCCGGCGGCGTCGACGACCAGGTCGGCGGCCACGTACTCCGGCTCGTCGCCGTCGCTGTCGAGATACACCCCGGTCACCCGCTGCGAGTCCGCGTCGAATCGCGGGTGGGCTACCGAGCGATGCTGGATCTCGACATCGGGAATCTTGTAAACCCGTTGCCGGATCTGCCATTCCAGCTGGGGACGGCTGGGCACGTACGCGGTGAACTCGTCGCGCAACGTGTGCCCGGTGCCCAGCACGTGGCCAGCCGCACCGAAGTAGATGCAGTCCGGTCGGTTCTCCAGGATGGGCACACCGGCGGCCACCATGTCGTCGAGCAGACCGGGGAACAGCCCGTTGAACTCCATCGCGCCGCGGGCCATCAGCAGGTGAACGTGGCGGCCCTGCGGGACGGCGGTGCGGTTGGCCGGCGTGCTCGGGAGTTCGTCGCGTTCGAACACCGTGACCCGGTCGTAGAAGTCGGACAGCACCCGCGCCGCGCACAGCCCAGCGAGGCTCGCGCCGATCACGACAGCGTGCTTCCTGTTGTTTCCCCCGCCCATCTGGCCACCGTACTCGGTACTGTCCGGGTACATGGCTGATCGCTGGCGCACCAAATCGATCGAGCAGTCGATCGCCGACACCGACGATCCGGACACCCAGCTCCGCAAGGACCTGAGCTGGTGGCACCTCTGCGTATTCGGGGTGTCGGTGGTGATCGGCGCGGGCATCTTCACCGTCACCGCGTCCACCGCGGGCGACATCACCGGGCCGGCGATCTGGATCTCGTTCCTCATCGCCGCCGTCACCTGCGGGCTCGCCGCGCTGTGCTACGCCGAGTTCGCGTCGATGCTGCCGGTGGCCGGCAGCGCCTACACGTTCTCCTATGCCACCTTCGGCGAGTTCGTCGCCTGGACCATCGGCTGGAATCTCGTGCTGGAGCTGGCGATCGGCGGCGCCGTCGTCGCCAAAGGGTGGTCGAGCTACCTGGGCACCGTATTCGGATTCGCCAGTAGCACAGTCAAATTCGGCTCGGTGACGCTGGACTGGGGTGCGGTGCTGATCGTTGCGCTGGTGGCAGCCCTGTTGGCGTGGGGCACCAAGCTGTCGTCACAGTTCTCCATCGTGGTCACCACGGTCAAGGTGCTGGTGGTGCTGCTGGTGATCATCGTCGGCGCCTTCTACGTCAAGGCCGCGAACTACACCCCGTTCATCCCGCCGCCCGAGACCGATCGTTCCGGCTCCGGAGCCAACCAGTCATTGTTGTCGCTGCTCACCGGTGCGCACAGCAGCCACTACGGCTGGTACGGGGTGCTGGCGGGCGCGTCGATCGTGTTCTTCGCGTTCATCGGATTCGACATCGTGGCCACCATGGCCGAGGAGACCAAGAACCCGCAGCGCGATGTGCCGCGGGGCATCCTGGCGACGCTGGGCATCGTGACCGTGCTCTACGTAGCGGTGTCGGTCGTGCTGTCCGGCATGGTCCCGTACACCGTGCTGAAGACCACCCCAGACGGCCACGCCAACCTGGCTACGGCCTTCGCGGCCAACGGCGTGCACTGGGCATCCGGCATCATCTCGATCGGCGCGCTCGCCGGCCTGACCACCGTGGTGATGGTGCTTCTGCTTGGCGGATGCCGGGTGCTGTTCGCGATGGCGCGCGACGGCTTGCTGCCGCGACCGCTGGCCAAAACCGGCGCACGCGGCACCCCGGTCCGCATCACCGTGCTGGTCGCGTTGCTGGTCGCCGTGACGGCCTCAGCGTTTCCGACGGACAAACTGGAGGAAATGGTCAACGTCGGAACCCTTTTCGCGTTCCTGCTGGTGTCGGCCGGCGTCCTCGTCCTGCGTCGTACCCGCCCGGATCTGCCGCGCGGGTTCCGCGCGCCGCTGGTACCGTTGCTGCCGATCGCCTCGGTAGGTGCGTGTATCTGGCTGATGGTCAACCTCACCGTCGTCACCTGGGTGCGGTTCCTGGTGTGGATGGCCATCGGAATCGCCATCTACCTGGTTTACGGCCGCCGGAATTCGGTGCTAGCCAGGCGCGACGCCGATGTCAAAGCTGGTGTCCAACTGGGTAACAACTCCATTTGAAACGGGCGGTTGCTCAATTTAGTATCGCTAAATCAAGATCATTCGATGCGCTGAATCGTCTCGTCGCGTTTCGAGGTGCTACGAATCGCCCGGAGGCTAGCGATATGACAGCAGAATCTACCGACAACACGATGGAGTGGCAGGACAGGAAGCGCCGTCTGTGGCTGATGGGTCTGGTCTTCCCGACGCTGGTCCTCACCGTCACGCCCTTCATCTGGGCAATGAACCAGTTGGGCTGGTACCCCGCCTCCCAAGTGCTGTTCTGGATTGGCCCGATCCTGCTGTATGTCGTGATGCCAACGCTCGACTTGCGATTCGGGGCGGACGGGCAGAATCCGCCCGACGAAGCCACCCAGTGGCTGGAGGATGACAAGTACTACCGCTACTGCACCTATGCGTTCGTCCCGCTCCAATACCTCAGCGTGATCGCCGCCGCTTTGACGTTCACCGCGCCGAACTTGAGCTGGTTGGGTCAAGACGGCCCGCTGAGCTGGCCGGCCAAGATCGGTCTGGCCCTGTCGATAGGCGCACTGGGCGGAGTCGGTATCAATACCGCGCACGAGATGGGGCACAAGAAGGAGTCACTGGAGCGCTGGCTGTCCAAGATCTCCCTGGCGCCGACCGGCTACGGCCATTTTTACATAGAGCACAACCGTGGTCACCACGTCCGGGTGGCGACACCGGAAGACCCGTCGTCGGCTCGCTTCGGTGAGATGTTCTGGGAGTTCTTGCCGCGCAGCGTCTTCGGCAGCCTGCGTTCCGCTCTGCGGCTGGAGGCCCAGCGGATCCGCCGGCGGGGCGGCAACCCGTGGAACCCGAAAACCTACCTGTTCAACGACGCCCTGAACGCCTGGCTGATGACCGTCGTGCTGTGGGCCGCGCTGCTGGCGGTGTGCGGCCCGGCGCTGATCCCGTTCCTGATCATCCAGGCGGTGTTCGGCATCACCCTGTTGGAGGCGGTCAATTACCTCGAGCACTACGGACTCCTGCGGCAGAAGAAAGCCAACGGCCGCTATGAGCGCTGCACGCCCGAGCACAGCTGGAACTCCGACCACATCGTCACCAACGTGTTGCTGTACCACCTGCAGCGGCATAGCGACCACCACGCCAACCCGACCCGGCGCTACCAAACGCTGCGCAGCATGGACGGGTCACCGAATCTGCCGTGCGGCTACGGGACGCTGATCGGGCTGACCTACTTCCCGCCGCTGGTGGCGCAGGCTGATGGACCACCGGGTGCTGGCGCACTACGACGGCGACATCACACAGGTCAACATGCAACCGCGGCTGCGCGAGAAGGTGCTGGCCCGCTATGGCGCGGCCGCGTGATGGCGGCCTAATCTTTTCGCGTTCCTGCTGATGTCGGGCGGCGTCATCATCTTGCGCCGAACCCGTCCAGACCTTCCGTGCGCCACTGCTGCCGATCGCGTCGGTGTGCGCGTGCGTCTTCTGATGGTCAACCTCATCGTCGTCACCTCAGCTACTTTACAAAACATAGCTCTATGTCTAGACAAAGGACGCAGAGCGCGATATTGTCCAATCTGAAGGTGTTACTCATCACAAGGAGGTTGGCGATATGACCGCCGGATCAACCGAAGACACAACGATGTGGCAGGACCGGAAGCGTGGTCTGTGGCTGATGGGACTGATCGTCCCGACGCTGCTGCTGGCCGTGCTGCCGATCGTCTGGGCGATGAACCAGCTCGGCTGGCAGACCGCGTCCCAGGTGTGGTTCTGGATCGGGCCGATTTTGCTGTACGTCGTGCTGCCCGCGCTGGATCTGCGATTCGGCGCCGACGGACAGAATCCGCCCGACGAGGCGATGAAGTGGCTGGAGAACGACAAGTACTACCGCTACTGCACGTACGCCTTCATTCCGTTCCAATACCTCAGCGTGGTCTTGGGCGCTTACTTGTTCACCGCGTCGAATCTGAGCTGGCTGGGCTTCGAGGGGTCGCTCAGCTGGCCGGCCAAGATCGGCTTGGCGCTTTCGGTGGGAACGCTGGGCGGCGTCGGCATCAACACCGCGCACGAGATGGGGCACAAGAAGGAGTCACTGGAGCGCTGGCTGTCCAAGATCACCCTGGCGCAGACCGGCTACGGCCACTTCTACATCGAGCACAACCGCGGCCACCATGTCCGGGTGGCGACGCCGGAGGACCCCGCGTCGGCGCGCTTCGGTGAGACATTCTGGGAGTTCTTGCCGCGCAGCGTCTTTGGCAGCCTTCGTTCGGGACTGCGGCTGGAGGCCCAGCGGATCCGCCGGCAGGGCGCCAACCCGTGGAACCCGAAGACCTACCTGTCCAACGATGTCATCAACGCCTGGCTGATGACCGCGCTGTTATGGGGCGCGCTGCTCGCAGTGTTCGGCCCGGCGCTGGTCCCGTTCCTAATCATCCAGGCGGTCTTCGGCTTCAGCCTGCTGGAGGCGGTCAATTACCTCGAGCACTACGGGCTGCTACGGAGCAAGAACGAGAACGGCCGCTACGAGCGCTGCACGCCCGAGCACAGCTGGAACTCCGATCACATCGTCACCAACCTGTTCCTGTACCACCTGCAGCGGCACAGCGACCACCACGCCAACCCGACCCGGCGCTACCAAACACTGCGCAGCATGGACGGGTCGCCGAACCTGCCCAGCGGCTACGCGGCGCTGATCGGGCTGACGTACTTCCCGCCGCTGTGGCGCAAGCTGATGGACCACCGGGTGCTGGCGCACTACGGCGGTGACATCACTCAGGTCAATGTGCAACCCCGCTTGCGGGCAAAGATGCTGGCCCGCTACGGGTCCGCAGCCTGATCGCTGCCCAACGCTGCAAAGCCCGACTTCGAGATTGATGGAGGTATCGACATGAGCGACTACAAACTGTTCCAGTGCGTCCAGTGCGGCTTCGAGTACGACGAGGCGCTCGGCTGGCCGGAAGACGGCATCTCACCCGGCACCCGGTGGGACGACATCCCGGACGATTGGAGCTGCCCGGACTGCGGTGCTGCCAAGTCCGACTTCGAGATGGTGGAAGTGGCCCGTGCTTGACGCGCCTGCGACGATGCGGAGCGCACCGATGAGCAGCGGCGCGATCGGCGTTACCCTCGCCCATGTGGCAGGGGCAAACGGTACGGGCAGGCCCATCCGGGTCCCGTACGCCGAGGCGTCACGGGCCCTGCTGCGTGATTCGGTGCTCGACGCGATGCGGGAGCTGTTGGTCAGTCGCGACTGGTCGGCGATCACGTTGGCCGACGTGGCCCGCGCCGCGGGCATCAGCCGGCAGACCATCTACAACGAGTTCGGCTCGCGGCAGGGGCTGGCCCAGGGCTACGCGCTGCGGCTGGCCGATCGCCTGGTCAGCGCCGTCGAAGACGCGATCTACGCCAATGTCGGCGACGTATACGCAGCTTTCCTGCAGGGATTTCGGTCGTTCTTTTCCGAGTCGGCGGCCGATCCGCTGGTGATCTCGCTGCTCAGCGGTGTTGCCAAGCCCGACCTGTTGCAGATCATCACCACCGACAGCGGACCGATCATCACGCACTGCTCGGCCCGCCTGACGTCGTCGTTCATGAACAGCTGGATGTGCGCCAACGAGGAGGATTCCGGGATGCTCGCGCGCGCCATCGTCCGGCTGGCGATGAGCTACGTGTCGATGCCGCCGGAGGCCGACCACGACGTCGCCGTGGACCTGGCGCGGCTCATGACGCCTGCGGCCGAACGCTACGGTGAGTTGCGGGAAGACGTCGAGCCGTTGGCCCGCGGTGGGACCACCGGCGAGCACGGGGAAGTCGACGAATAGGCTTGTCGAAGCCGACTGACCCTGGGTCGCGCCCACGGAAGCATCACGACTAATATATACCCAAGCTAAGTAGTTGACCGGAGGAATGAGTAGTAGATGACGACGACCGAACAGCAGCTGACCCCCGATGTCGTGAACGGGCTCGATTTCAAGGTGGCCGACCTGTCGTTGGCGGACTACGGCCGCCGCGACATCGAGCTCTCCGAGCAGGAGATGCCGGGCCTGATGTCGCTGCGCCGCGAGTACCACGACGTCCAGCCGCTCAAGGGCGCACGCGTCGCGGGTTCGCTGCACATGACCGTGCAGACCGCGGTGCTGATCGAGACGCTGGTCGCGCTGGGTGCTCAGGTCCGTTGGGCGTCCTGCAACATCTTCTCCACCCAGGACCACGCCGCCGCCGCGGTGGTCGTCGGCCCGCACGGTACCCCGGAGGAGCCCAAGGGTGTGCCGGTTTTCGCGTGGAAGGGTGAGACGCTCGAGGAGTACTGGTGGGCCGCTGAGCAAGTGCTGACCTGGCCCGACGAGCCGGCCAACCTGATCCTGGACGACGGTGGTGACGCCACCATGCTGGTGCTGCGCGGCGCGCAGTACGAGAAGGCCGGTGTGGTGCCGCCCGACGATGAAGACGACTCTGCCGAGCACCGGGTATTTCTGAGCCTGCTGCGCAAGCGCTTCGAGACCGACAAGGACAAGTGGACCAAGATCGCCGCGTCGATCAAGGGCGTCTCCGAGGAGACCACTACCGGCGTGCTTCGCCTCTACCAATTTGCGGCCGCCGGCGATCTGTCCTTCCCGGCGATCAACGTCAACGACTCCGTGACCAAGTCGAAATTCGACAACAAATACGGCTGCCGGCACTCGCTGATCGACGGCATCAACCGCGGTACCGACGTGCTGATCGGCGGCAAGAAGGTGCTGATCTGCGGCTACGGCGACGTCGGCAAGGGCTCAGTGGATTCGCTGGCCGGCCAGGGCGCGCGGGTGACCGTCACTGAGATCGACCCGATCAACGCGCTGCAGGCGCTGATGGAGGGCCACGACGTCAAGCGGGTTGAGGACGTGATCGGCGAGGCCGACATCATCATCACCACCACCGGCAACAAGGACATCATCACCCTCGAGCACATTAAGGCGATGAAGGACAAGGCGATCCTGGGCAACATCGGCCACTTCGACAACGAGATTCAGGTCTCCAGGCTGGAGAAGTCCGGCGCCACCAAGGTCAACATCCGCCCGCAGGTCGACCTGTGGACCTTCGGGGACACCGGCAAGTCGATCATCCTGCTGTCCGAAGGCAGGCTGCTGAACCTGGGTAACGCCACTGGCCACCCGTCGTTCGTGATGAGCAACAGCTTCTCCAACCAGGTCATCGCGCAGATCGAGCTGTGGACCAAGAACGACGAGTACGACAACGAGGTCTACCGCTTGCCCAAGCACCTCGACGAGAAGGTGGCCCGTATCCACGTGGAAGCGCTCGGTGGCGAGCTGACCAAACTGACCAAGGAGCAGGCCGAGTACATCGGCGTCGACGTCGACGGACCGTACAAGCCGGACCACTACCGCTACTGATCCACTTCGTTAGGCTCGCGCCGTGCTGATCGCCATCGAAGGGGTCGACGGCGCGGGCAAGCGGACCCTTACGGAGGGCCTGCGCGAGGCGTTCGAAGCTGCCGGGCGCTCGGTGGCCACGCTGGCTTTCCCGCGGTATGGGCAGTCGGTGCCCGCCGATGTGGCGGCCGAGGCGCTGCACGGTCAACACGGCGACCTCGCGTCGTCGGTGTATGCGATGGCGCTGCTGTTCGCGCTGGACCGTGCCGGCGGGGCCGCCCAGATCCGGGACCTGTGTGGTGACCACGACGTGGTGATTCTGGATCGCTACGTGGCCTCCAACGCCGCGTACAGCGCTGCGCGCCTGCATCAGCAGGCCGACGGCGAGGTGGTCGGCTGGGTGCATGACATCGAATACCGCCGGTTACACCTGCCACTGCCGGATTGGCAAGTGCTGCTTGGAGTTTCGACTGAACTTGCCGACCAGCGCGCCCGCCACCGGGCCCGGCACGATGCCAGCCGGGAGCGTGACGCCTACGAACGCGACGCCGGGCTGCAGCAACGTACCGGCGCGGTGTACGCGGGGCTGGCCGCGACGGGCTGGGGCGGACGCTGGCGGGTGGTCGATGCAGAGGTGCAACCAGGGCCGCTGGCGGCTGAATTGATGGCCTAGCGCCCCCTTACCCTAAAGAGCTGCGGTATTCGCTGAAGAAACGCGGGTGTAGTAGCTCCGTTTTGTAGCGATCTGGTGACACCATGGACGCCATGAGGCAAAGAATTCTCGTGGTCGACGACGACGCGTCGCTGGCCGAGATGCTGACCATTGTGCTACGCGGAGAAGGTTTCGACACCGCCTCCATCGGCGACGGCACCCAGGCGCTCACCGCAGTGCGCGAGTTGCGGCCGGACCTGGTGTTGCTGGACCTGATGTTGCCGGGCATGAACGGCATCGACGTGTGCCGCGTGCTGCGCGCCGATTCCGGTGTCCCGATCGTGATGCTCACGGCCAAGACCGACACCGTCGACGTGGTGCTCGGCCTGGAGTCGGGCGCCGACGACTACATCATGAAGCCTTTCAAACCCAAGGAGTTGGTCGCCCGGGTGCGGGCGCGGCTGCGGCGCAACGACGACGAGCCCGCCGAGATGCTGTCGATCGCGGACGTGGACATCGACGTGCCCGCGCACAAGGTCACGCGCAACGGCGAACAGATCTCCCTGACGCCGCTGGAGTTCGACCTGTTGGTGGCGTTGGCGCGCAAACCGCGCCAGGTGTTTACTCGTGATGTGCTGCTCGAACAGGTGTGGGGATACCGTCACCCAGCGGACACCCGTTTGGTGAACGTGCATGTCCAGCGTCTGCGGGCCAAGGTCGAAAAAGATCCCGAGAACCCGACCGTTGTGCTGACCGTTCGAGGAGTGGGTTACAAGGCCGGACCGCCGTGACCCCAGAGCCGCGCAATGCTGAGGAGCGGCGCGGGTGATCTGGGGCTCGAGGCCACGTTTTCGCGGGCGTTCCGGCCGTTCCGGCCCGGTGATGCGGGGCGTGGGTGTGTTGAGCCGAGCCTTCGGGGTGGCCTGGCGCCGCTCGTTGCAACTTCGGGTGATCGCGTTGACGCTCGGAATGTCCCTCGCAGTGATCCTGGTGCTCGGCTTCGTGCTGACCAGCCAGGTCACCAACCGAGTGCTTGACGTCAAGGTCCGCGCGGCCACCGAGCAGATCGAGCGGGCGCGCAACACGGTCAGCGGGGTCGTCAGCGGGGAAGAGGCGCGGTCACTGGACAGCAGCCTGCAGTTGGCCCGCAACACGTTGACCTCGAAAACCGATCCGACCTCCGGCGCCGGCCTGGCCGGCGCGTTCGACGCCGTCCTGGTGGTTCCCGGATATGGCCCGAGACCTGCGGCATCGGCCGGCCCCGTCGACCAGCTGCCCGATGCGCTGCGTGACTTCGTCAAGGCCGGCCAGGTGGCTTACCAGTACGCGACGGTGCACACCGAAGGCTTCTCGGGTCCGGCGCTGGTCATCGGCACCCCGACCATGTCGCGGGTGACCAATCTCGAGCTGTATTTGATCTTCCCGCTGGGCAACGAGCAAAGCACTATCGCATTGGTCCGGGGCACGATGGCCACCGGCGGCCTGGTGTTGATGGTGCTGCTGGCCGGGATTGCGTGGATGGTCACCCGGCAGGTCGTCGTACCCGTGCGGGCGGCGGCGCGAACCGCCGAACGGTTCGCCGAAGGGCACCTGTCCGAACGGATGCCGATCCGCGGCGAAGACGACATGGCCCGGCTGGCGGTGTCGTTCAACGACATGGCCGAGAGCCTGTCGCGCCAGATCGCCCAGCTCGAAGAGTTCGGTAGTCTGCAGCGCCGGTTCACCTCCGACGTCAGCCACGAGTTGCGCACCCCGCTGACCACGGTGCGGATGGCCGCCGACCTGATCTACGACCACAGCGACGACCTCGAGCCGGCGCTGCGACGGTCCACCGAGCTGATGGTCAACGAGCTCGACCGGTTCGAGACGCTGCTCAACGACCTACTGGAAATCTCCCGCCACGACGCAGGCGTGGCCGAGTTGTCGGTCGAGGCGACCGACCTACGGACCACCGTCAACAGCGCGCTGGGCAATGTCGGTCACCTGGCCGAGGACGCCAAGGTCCAGCTGATTGTCGACATGCCGCCCGATGACGTGATCGCCGAAGTCGACCCTCGCCGCGTCGAGCGGATTCTGCGCAACCTGATCGCCAACGC
>Ga0302326_10013666_pt1 | contig 17197 bp, 17 predicted proteins | sample Palsa_T0_3_FD_202264 | JGI IMG/M metagenome (GOLD analysis project Ga0302326, IMG submission 202264) | Peat permafrost microbial communities from Stordalen Mire near Abisko, Sweden - Palsa_T0_3 | ecosystem: Environmental > Terrestrial > Soil > Palsa > Peat permafrost | place: Sweden: Abisko... | reverse complement strand
TGTAGATAGCAATCACGACCGCGGGAATCGAGAGCGCCATGCCAACCGCTGAGACCAGTTGATACGCGGCAGGCGTTCGTCGCAGCAGACGGTCGCCTAGCCAGCCTCCCAGCAGAGTAGCCACGGTTCCCGAGACCACCGTCATCCCGCCAAAGATCGTATTGGCGCGCTCCAGGGGGAGATGCCGCATGCGAACCAGGAAGGTCGGCATCCAGACTTGCAAACCGCCGATGGCGAAGGTCATCATGGCCGCGCCCAGAGTGACCGTCCAGTAAGCCTTGTTGTGGAGGAGACCGAGAATCGAACCACGCTCGACGCTGTCCGCCAGGTGGTCGCTGGCGCCGCGAGTCGGCTCTCGCAAACCGAGCACGGCGAACGCCAGCACAAATCCCGGCAGCGCCGAGATCATGAAGGGAGCGCGCCAGCCGTAGCGTTCGCCGAGGTATCCGCCGATGAGGTACCCCAACGCGCTGCCCACCGGCGTCGCGAGATAAAAAATTCCCATCACTCTCCCGCGAATGTGCTCCGGATAAAGGTCAGCCAGGAATGCGGGCGAGATGGCCACGAAGGTCGCTTCGCCGATACCGACGATTACGTGCCGCAACAACAGTTCGTGGTAACTGTGTGTGACCGCGCTCAGCAGGGTGGCCGCGCTCCAGACGAAGGCACCCGCTGCCATGATCCGTTTGCGCGAATAGCGGTCGGCCAGGGGAGCGACCAGCGGCGCGGCCACCATGTAGCACACGAAAAAGGCGGAAGTGAGGAAGCCCACCTGTGCGTCGGTGAGCGCGAACTCCTTCTGCACCAAAGGCTGCACCGCAAACAGCACATTGCGGTCAATGTAGTTCAGGAAGTTCAGGCCGGTGAGCAGCAGCAGTGCGAGGGTCGCGCTGGTTTTGGCAGACCTGGTTTTGGCGAACATGGGTGCGCGGGGAGAATACCACGACGCTGCCGTGCCGGTAACCTCGCGGTCCAAACTTCCCCGTCGACTGACGGCCGAATGTTTTCGGGGCAGGAAGAACAGGTTCGCAGACCCGGAAACCTCTCCGGGATGGTCACTCCACGAAAGGATCAGTTGCTTCTGCCGCCGGAGTTGTCTACCCTTTCTGAGCTACTGCATCCCAGCAATAAAACTTTGCGGAGGCTACATGAAGTGCCTGTTGCCGTTTCTTCTTGTATTCACGTTTTCGTGCGCCGCGGTGGCGCAGACCTCGGGGACCACACAGGCCACCGAGACCACGCAGACCACGACTCCGCCATCCGCGCCCTCATCGCCGCCGGAGCAGCGGCTGTTTTTTCCCAAGGGCTGGTACTGGGGTTGGGGACAGTTCGATCTCGCTCCTCCGCATAACGAACCCGATCCCAACCTGTGCGCGGAGAATGCCGGCCAGTATGGTGGCGTCAACGCCAAGTGCAATGCGTTTGCCCGCTACATGCTGTCGGGAACAGTGGAGTTGCGGCCCATCGGACGGACGGTGTTTCGGCGGGTAATGCTGTTCTTCGATCCCGACTTCCTGTTTGGCAAGAACGTTCCGCAGACGCTCTACACCTGGTCGTGGGACCCGATTGGCATGGAGTTCGCATACGGCGCAGGCATTGACCTGCCTAAGCGCTTTGAATTCCGTTTCACGGCGCATCCCAAGATCGTGCGTTTTGGCGCGCGCGATCAGTATCTGGGACCGGCCTATCTCGGACCAAACGGCCCGTGGGGACAGTACAACGCCATCGGAATTCGCAAGTACTTTGGAAGCCGACCGAAGGACACTGAGTAAGACGCCGACTTTACGGCGGCGCCAGCAAAAGCTTGATTGAAATTCAAGCAGCGTAACCTGGTCTTAGTTTTTCGGCCTGGGATAACGCGCGATCACGACCGTCCCAATGCCGCCGCGCGGCCGGAACTCGCCCTTCACTTCAGCCCACTTCGGTTGAGCGGCCCGCACCACGTCCTCCAGCACGCGGTTAACGACGTTCTCCTGGAAGATCCCGATATTGCGATAGCAGGTCAGATATTCTTTCAGCGACTTCAGCTCCAGGCAGTCCTTGTTGGGCATGTAGCGGATCCACAAGATGCCAAAGTCGGGCAGACCGGTCTTGGGGCAGACGGAAGTGAATTCGGGGATGTCGATCAGGATTTCGTAATTGGGAAACTGGTTGGGCCAAGTTTCGATTTCCGGAAACCTGACATCCAGACCAGACTTGGCATGCTCCGGAGTGTAGCGCGCACTTTTTGCCATGGTTTTATTGTAGCGGCTGCTTCAGCTCCGGCGTTCCATTGCCACACTGTTGAATGATCTCTGAGTTTAGCTGCGCCCCCAGCAAGATTAGAAATCCTGACCAGTACAACCAGGTCAGCAGCGCAACGCCGCCTCCAAGCACGCCATAGGTTTTGTTCAGATGGGCGAATCTGTGGAAGTACAGACTCAGGGCATCTGACAGCAGTCCCCAGCCAATCACCGCCAGGATTGCGCCGGGCAGGCAGGAAGTGAAGCGCTGCTTCACGTTTGGAGCTAGCAGATAAAGTCCCACAATCGCGATGACGAGGAAACTCACTGCCAGTACGTAGCGCAATATCGGCCACAACAGCGCGAACGCGTACGCGAGGCCAAGGTGGCCCGCGACAATTTGCCCGAAGCGTGGGCCGACGACGAGGAACACGAAAGCCAGCGTCAGCAGGGTCCCGGTGACAAACAGAAGTTCGACCGCCAGCAAACGCGTCTTCCAGAACGGCCGGGTCTCCGGAACGTCGTAGGCGACATTGAGGGCCTCGATAATCTCGGCAAATCCGCTGGAGCAGGTCCATAGCGTGCCAATAAGGCCAAAAGAGAGCAAAGCTCCGCGACTGGGCGTAATGACATCGGCTGCGATCCGGCGAATGAGGCCCATGCTCTCCGGCGGAGCGAACCGCGCCATGGTGCTGATGATGGTATTAAACAGGTCAGGAATTGGGAGGTACGCCACAATGGCCGCCAGCATGATCAGTGCGGGAAAAAATGCCATTACAAAGTAGTAGGATAGGGCGGCGGCAAACGATACGATGTGGTTTGTGTTGAGGTTCCACACGACGCCGGTAATGACTCGCTTGACTTGCCCTAGTGACATTTCACGTCCCGCGGATCGACTGGAATGTACCTGCTATGCGGATGAGCAGGCTGCGGCAAGGGTGGAGTCACCGATGTGGGGTTGCGTCTTCTCGCGAACTGGGACATCGGATATTCAGTCGGAGGGCGCCCCCAAAGGGAGTCTAATCCCGCCTGCTCCTGCGACATGACACTAGTGTAATGAACCGGAAGTTGTGTCCTGCATTATACTTATAGTTTCGGACAAAAATGGCAGCCGCATCTGAAAACGGCCACCGTAATGCAAACGGAAAACGAACCTGGCTCGTCATCATTGGCTTGATTATTGCAGTGGTGGTGCTGGCCGCCTTCCTTTCGTTTCATCGTTCTCCAGTGGCCATTCGGGTGGGCCGAGCTGAGCGTGAAACCATCACCGCCAGCATCGCTACCAACGGCAAAATTGAGGCTTTAAACAATTTTCAAGCGTACGCCCCTATGCCGACGACGGTGAAAAAGATATTTGTGCAACAGGGAACGTGGGTGAAACCGGGTGAGATGCTTTTGCAATTGGACGATGCCGATGCCCGGTTGCAGGCGGCGCGCGCCGAAGCGCAATTGAAAGGCGCGGAGGCAGACCTGAACGCCGTCCAAGGCGGTGGCACGCGAGAAGAGATCCTTACTACGAAGAACGCCCTGGTGAAGGCGCAGGCCGATCGTGAGGCTGCACAGCGTAACCTGCAGGCGATGCAAAAGCTGTTGCAATCGGGGGCCGCTTCTCAGGCGGAAGTAGATGCGGCACAAACCCGGCTTCGGATTGCCGACTCCGAAGTGCATCTGCTGCAGCAGAAGCTGAAGGGACGTTATTCTCCGCAGGAGATTGGACACGTGGAAGCGCAGCAGGCCGAAGCGCGGGCCTCGTTGCAGGCGGCGCAGGATGTACTGAAGAACTCCAACATCGCGGCGCCGCGCAAAGGCACGGTTTACTCGTTGCCGGTGCGCGAGGGCGCCTTCGTCAATACTGGCGACTTGCTGGTTCAGGTGGCAGACTTACACAATGTTCGCGTGCGCGCCTTCGTCGACGAGCCTGAGATCGGAAGGCTACGGCAAGGCCAGACAGTGGAAGTTACCTGGGACGCGCTTCCTGGTCGAGTTTGGCAGGGTACCTTGGAAACCCTCCCGACGACCGTAGTTCAGCACGGGACTCGGATGGTTGGTGAAGTGACCTGCGTCATTGCCAACGACGACCTCAAGCTATTACCCAACACGAACATAAGTGTGGCCGTGGTTACTGAGCGCCAGCAGAATGCCATCACCATCCCGCGTGAAGCGATCCACCAGGATGCCGGTGGCCAGTATGTCTTTCAGGTGGTGGATGGTGAGCTGAAGCGCAGGGATGTAACTACCTCCGTCTCGAATCTCACGCGGGTTGCGGTGACCAGCGGCCTTTCCGATAATGCGGTGCTCGCACTGGGGGCGCTTAGTATGCAATCCTTGAAAGGCGGCATGGCGGTAAGGGCGGCCAATCCATGAAAGTTTTGTATTTGAAGTTTCTCCTCCTTGTTGGTTTGTTATGTGTTCTTGTGACGGCGAGTAGCGCCGATCCGGTGGGCTCCCAGTTGCTGTCGTTGGGCCGCATGAACGACGCAGTCAGTGTCCTTAGCAGCCGCGCCGATGCCGAGTCGTTAAATCAACTGTCACGGGCCTACTTCGCCATGGAGCAGTGGGACGAGGCGGTGAGATATGGGGAGCGCGCTGTCAGCCTGGATCCGGACAATGCAATGTACCATCTCTGGCTGGGGCGCGAATATGGACGAAAGGCGGCAGATGCCAATCCGCTGACCGCGGCGGGACTGGCTCGCAAGGCCAAGAACGAGTTTGAGCGCGCGATCCAACTCGATCCAGCCAACGTGGCGGCGCGCCTCGATTTGGCACAGTATTACACCGAGGCTCCGGCAATAATGGGCGGCGGACTGGGTAAGGCCCGCGAGCAGGCGGCGCAGATGCAGAAATATGACCCGGCGAAGTCGCATCTGATTCTGGCGCGGGTTGCAGTGAAAGAAAAGCAATACGGTGAAGCCGAGGCGCAATTTCGCGCCGCCATCCTGGGCGCGAAGAATCCTGCTGATATGTGGCTGCAACTCGCCGCCTTTTACCGCCAGCGAGGGCGCCTCGACGATATGCAAAGTGCAGTGCAATCGGCAATGGCGCAGCCTGGCAAGCCTGCCGAGTCCTATTTCGATGCAGCCAAGGAACTGTACCTGGGCAGCCGTAACCTCTCCGCAGCGCGGCAATATCTGCAGCAATACTTGTCGTCCGGCGGATTGGTTGAGTCGGCGCCGGCGTTCCGGGCCCACTACATGATCGGTCAGCTGAACGAGAAGACGGGAAATAACGGAGCGGCGGTCACCGAGTACGAAGCCTCGATAGCGAGGGCTTCCGGCTTCGTTCCCGCCCGGAAAGCTCTTAGTCGCGTCCAGTGACGGCATGGCCTTCGCGTTGCTAGTGTAGAGCATGGGATGCACCCAAAACCCCGGCGTTCCAAGACGGAAACGAATCCGGTTACCAGCTACGCGAGGGTCGCGGCCCTCGCCTGCGCTTTGCTGTCTTCGGCTGGAATTGCCCCCGCGGCCGATGCTCCTCCGGCGCCAGTTTCCTTCCGCAATGCGATCCAACTAGCTTTGCAGCACAGCGGAGTGATGGGCATTGCAGCCATTAACCAGTGGCGTGCCCAAGAGGTCTACAAGGAAGCCCGCGCCAACTATATTCCACAAATCACCATTGGCTCCGGTCTCGGCTATTCCTACGGATTCCCGCTTACCTTGGAAGGCTCGGCGCCGTCGGTAGTGAACTTCAACTCGGTGCAATCGCTGTTCAATCTTTCGCTTCAGCAGTACATCAAGGCGGCCAAAATCGATTGGAAGGCGACATCGCTGGATACACAAGACAAGCGTGACGCGGTAATTCTCGACACCGCGCTGACCTATGCGCAATTGGATCAGCTCACGGCGAAAACCAACGCGCTGACCGAAGCGCAGACCGCAGCGGAGAAAGCGCAGTTCGTCAGCGAGCAGCGACTCAAGGAAGGCGTGGACAGTGAACTCGAGCTCACTAAGAGCCGGTTGCTGACCGCCCGTATTCGACTACGGATTGCCGAAGCTCAGGGACAGGCGGATTTGCTGCGTGAGCATTTGGCGCATCTGCTGGGAATGCCCGCCGATTCCATTGCCACGGAGCCGGGCTCCATTCCTCAGATCCCATTGATCTCGCAGGATGACGATCTGCCGGCACGCGCCGTTGCCAACAGCTTGCCAGTAAAGCTGGCGGAGCAGAAGGCTGCTTCCGCACAAGCCCGGGCCATCGGTGAGCACAGGGCGGTGTTCATGCCCACCATCGACCTGGCTTCGCAATACGCCTATCTTGCCAAGTTCAACAATTACGATCTCTACTACCTGCACTACACCGCCAACAACTTTAGCGGCGGCCTGAATCTCAGGATCCCCATCTTCAACTCGGTGCAGAAAGCCCGGGCCCAGGAAGCTGAGGCCGATGCCATGACGGCGAAGAAGCAAGCGGAGCTTACCAAGGATCAGGTCGGGGAGGATGCTTTGAAACTGCAGCGTTCCCTGCGTCAGCTTTCAGCGGCACGCGATGTCGCCAGGCTGGAGTGGGAGGTCTCGCAAGGCGACTTGGAAGCGGTGAAGGGCCGAGTGCAGACCGGCGCAGCCAACACCCGCGACGAGCAGAATGCAGAACTCAATAGCGATGATAGGCGCGCCGCCTACCTGGATGCCGAGTTCGAGCTGAGCCGCGCCCAGTTGCAACTCCTCCGGCTTACCGGCGAATTGGAGAATTGGGCGGTTAAAACCCCGTAATCAACCATTCGCTGGCATCAAGAAGTGCATCTAACTTAAAGAGTCTCAAGTAGTTCCGCGCGCCTCCAACAGATGGTACGATAGTTAGTAGACTATGCCTTTGAAAACGTTATTCCTGAACCCTCCCTCCTTCGAGAACTACGACGGCGGCGCCAGTTCGCGCTGGCCGGCCACCCGTGAAATCGAGTCCTACTGGTATCCGGTATGGCTCGCCTATCCGGCAGGAATGCTGGAAGGGTCGCGCCTGCTCGACGCTTCGCCGCATAAGGTAGACGCCCAGCAGACGATCGAGATTGGCAAGGAGTATGAGTTTCTGGTGCTGTTCACCAGCACTCCTGGATTTCAAGGGGACATCAAGCTGGCTGCCGCGATGAAGGTGGCCAATCCCCGGTTGAAGATCGCCTTTGTCGGACCGCATGTCACCACGTTGCCGGAGGCCTCGCTCAAAGAAGGGCCGGCAATTGACTTTATCGTGCGCCGCGAATTCGACTACGCAGCCGTCGAATATGCCAATGGCAAGCCGCTAAGCGAAATTCTCGGTATTTCTTATCGGGGCGAAAATGGGCAGGTCGTCCACAATCCCGACCGTCCGGCGGTCGCCGATCTGGACGCGTTACCCGATGTCGTGGACGTCTACAAGCGTGATCTGGATCCCCGGCGCTACAACGTTCCTTTCCTGCTCTATCCGTTCGTCGCGCTGTACACTACGCGAGGCTGCCCGGCACAATGCACGTTCTGCCTGTGGCCGCAGACCCTCAGCGGTCATCCGTGGCGCAAGCGTTCTTCGGACGCCGTTGCCAGCGAGATGGCGAAGGCCAAGGAATACTGGCCGTGGGTAAAGGAATTTTTCTTCGACGACGACACCTTCAACATCCAGAAGGCGCGCACCATCGAGCTGTGCGAGAAGCTGAAGCCCTTGGGCTTGACCTGGTCTTGTACCTCGCGTGTCACCACCGACTACCAGACGCTGAAGGCAATGAAGGAGGCCGGTTGCCGATTGCTGATCGTCGGCTACGAGTCAGGGGACCAGCAGATACTGAAGAACGTTAAGAAGGGCGCGACCGTCGAGCGCGCACGCGAGTTTACGCGAGATTGCAAGAAGCTTGGGCTGGTGGTCCACGGCGACTTCATCCTCGGCCTGCCCGGCGAGACCAAAGAGACTATTCGCAGAACCATCGACTTCGCCAAGGAACTGGACGTCGAAACCATCCAGGTTTCTCTGGCCCACGCTTATCCCGGGACCGAACTTTACGACTTCGCCAAGTCGAATGGCTTCATTCTGAATGAAGGCACGCAGATGGTCGACGCTATGGGCCATCAGGTGGCGATGATCGAATACCCCGGTATCTCGCGCGACTACATCATGGAAATGGTGCATCGTTTTTACGACGAGTACTATTTCCGCCCGAAAGCGATCTTCCGCATCGTGAAGCGGGCGGCATTCAATTCCACCGACCGCAAGCGCCTCTACACTGAGGCGAAGTCGTTCATGAAGCTGCGCGCTCAGCGCAATCGTGCGGTGAAGGAATCGCGCGACCAGCAGAGTTCGGCCGCCAAACCCCCCACCGTGGGACCTGGCACGGGAGTCGAGGCCAAAACGCCTGAATCGGTCAGCGCGTAATTACCCCAACGAGCGATGAAGGAGATTGGCGACTTGGGGGCCATTCATCAGTCACGCGGCGTGTTTCATGTTGTGCGCCGTGTCGTCTCCAGTTCCCGCTTCATGTTGGGATTGCTGTTTATGGCGCTGGCGTTCTTCAGCCTGTTGGTGACGCTGTCTTGGGACGATGTGAGCGTGGTCGGGCCAGCTTCGGCATCACTTACATTCATTGCCAGCGCCTTCGCCGCCCGGATCTTTCTGAAGGAACGAGTGGACCATCGCCGCTGGCTGGCCGCTCTGTTTGTGGCCGGTGGGGTCGTTTTGCTGGCAAGATAAGGCAGCAGTTAGCATTTAGCACTTGGCAGTTAGCAACCGGCACTTAACACTTGCGCATTTTCAGCCGACCAGTTTAACCCCGGCCGAGTCTAAACAGCGAGGCTGAACTGACTCGCTTTCTCCGAACGTTTCTTTGATCTGCATGTGTCACGGGTGCGCCAGTGCTAGCACCAAATGCTAAATGCTAAATGTCATGACAAAGCTCATCCTCACATGTACTGCGGTTCTGTTGCTGGCCGCCTGCTCGTCGAACAAACCTGCGGAGTCGCGACCGAGTTCGAAGTCTGCTCCCAAACAATCCGAACATGAAACCGGGCGCGTAGCGTTTCAGAAGATGTATCTGTCCGCGCGGGAATGGGCTGGCGATGCCACTCCGTTCCGTCTGCAATCGCGGTTCACTCCCGATGCTCCCGTAGCTGAGGGGAAAGCTGGCGTGTGGCGGGCTTCCTTTGCCTCGCCCGCCAAGAACATGATGAAGATGTTTGTTTGGTCAGGACTGGTCGGACCGGACGCACCGGAACCAGGCGTCAGCTTTTCGGCCGAAGACACTTGGAGCTCGACGAACACCTCCGACCGGGTTTTCAATCTGGGCTTCCTCACGACCGATAGTGACAAGGCATATCAAGTCGCGCAGAAGAACGGTGGTCAGAAGCTCACCACAAAAGATCCGCAACAGCCTGTCTTCTTCATATTGGATTGGGATGCGTCGAAGAGCCAGTTGGTCTGGCACGTGATTTACGGCACCAGCCAGGATGAAGCGAAATTGCGAATCGCGGTTAACGCGTCAACCGGCGAGTTCCTGCGGATCGAGAAATAAAGGGCAGGGTAGATAAGCCTCATGCTAGCCCGCGCCGAGCCCTGCTAACGGAGCTAGTCGCCAGTTGCTGAGCGCTACTTCCCCGATGTCTTCGCCGGATTCCAGCCGGCCCAGACCGGAATGCCTTTGTCGTCCCGCAAGGTGACGGTGTTGGTGCCCACGGTAATTTCGCGCGCCAGGATCTCTTCTTCAGTAGCATTTGGCGCCTTTGCCCCAACCACCTCTACCTGATCGCCTTTGGTGAAGGAAGCATCGATCTCTTTCAAAAACGAGGCAGGTGCGAGCTGTACCAGAACTGTGCCAGTATCGGTTTTCACCACCAGAAGAGTTCCTTCGAAGTTGCCGGGGATCTCGCGAATGTCTTCAATGACGCCTTTGATCTTGACTTGACTTGCAACATCGTACTTGGGCCCGGTATTTCTTACCTTCTGAGCCAAGCCATTGGACACTGCCAATGACAGTACGACAATACTTAACAGGATCCTCGACCACAGCGTGTAGCTCATTGCCGGCACTCCTTCTGGCGAAACATGCTCCTACCCCACGAATGGTGTACATTCGCAGGCGCAAAATCAGCCTCCGCCGCCACGGTGTCCGAGAAAAAACGCCGCGGCATTTTCTGCGTTGGTCAGAGCGCAACCTCCCGATCAAGGGCAGTCAGCTCTCCTTGCGGAATGGCGTTTGTGGCGCCATATTGCGCCCAAACTCTTCTCAACTCAAGCTCAAACTTAGCTCGTGATGAACCGGCGCCCCAGTGAGGCGACTCACAGCATGGCGTGACCTCTGCGACCCCAAGACTACCACTTTGCAGCAAGCTCAGCTTTCAATGGCGGAAACAATGGTTGCCATATAGCGCTTTCGTGTCATAATCAAGCGCACGTTCCGAGATGCACTTGAGGGAAACTATTCGTGCGCGCTTCGTTTGCTCCCAGGTTTCTGACTCGACTCCGGCTCTTCGGGCTGGAGGATGAGCATGAGAATGTCCAGGTGGAGCATGTTTTGGCCATTTCGCGTGTTCTGGTAGCACTAACGTCCCTGGCGGCTTGGCTCCTTCACCTCGGAGACAACTCCGCCCACTACCGGATGGGATTGATCTTGTTGCTCGGCTATGTCGTCGCCAGCCTGGTGCTTCTTGTCCGGCTACAAGTGGGCGGCGAACCCAGCCGAAGCTTTGTTGTATGTGCGCAAGTGAACGATGTCGGCTGGCCGGCGCTGCTCTGCTTGCTTGCCGAGTTGCCCAATACGACCTTTTTCCTGCTTTTTCTTTTCGCTATGATCGCAGCGGCATTTCGCTGGGGATTTGTGGAGACTATGGCCACTGCGCTTATCAGCGCAACGCTACTACTCTTCCAAGCCATCATGGTGACGCACGGGCCTTTGACGCTGCGCGATCTGCTATTTGCGCCGGTAGAGCCCTCGCGGGTTCTTATGCGTTGCGCCTTCCTGCTTGTGGCAGGTTGGTTGCTGGGATTTCTGGCCGAGACGGAAAAACAGTTGCGGGCTGAGATCGCTTTTACGAACTACCTCCTGTCACTGACTCGCGTCGGCAGCCGCTTTGCCACTGTCCTACAGAACGTCCTTTCAGAGTTAGGACGAGTCTTTCAGGGAAGGGCGGTTTACGAGGTTGCGGCCCAGAGCAGCAGCGGACGAACTTTTAGGTGGGAGATTCCATCCTTAGCAGATTCCACGATTCACGTTCGTGAAATTGCTCCCGCGGACAAGACTTTCGAGATGATGCCGGATTATCCGCACACATTTTTTATACGCCGCACTGGTTCCAACGGAGCCTGCTCCATTGCTGCTCTTGATGAGGAAGGCCGACGACTGAGAATCGACCAGACGGAAAGCCTGGAAATGCCTGTGCCGGAGGCGAATTCGCTCCTGGTCGTCAGCCACGAGATGGGCCGCGACTGGTGTGGCCGTCTCATCTTTCTCGATGCCCATTTGGGACGGCAACGTGAACACGAGCTGCGGTTTGCGCAGAATGTTATGCGTCAGGTGGCTCCGGCCCTGTATTCTGTGTATCTCTTCCGCGGTTTTCGCTCGCGGGCGGGAGCGACCGAGCGCGCCCGGGTAGCGCGGGAGCTGCACGACACTACAATACAGTCGCTCATCAGTATCGAGATGCAAGTGGACGTTCTTCGCCGGCATAACGCTGATTGCCTGGTGTCGGTGGAACTGGGACGTATACAGGAACTGCTTCGCAATGAGGTGTTGAACCTGCGCGAGCTGATGCAGACCATGCGCCCAATTGAAATTGGGCGTCATCAACTCCTTGACTTTATGGCCGAACTCGTGGAACGTTTTTCCAGAGATACGGGCATCGCTGTACGTTTTATATCGGAACTGCAGGAGGTCACGGTTCCCGACTCCACCTGCCGCGAATTGGTACGCGTTGTACAGGAGGGTCTGGTAAACATCCGTAAGCACAGTGGCGCCCACTCGGCGCTGGTTCGCTTTAGCGTGCAGGACGGCTTTTGGAAGTTAGTGATTAACGATGACGGGAGCGGTTTCCCTTTTACGGGACGTTTCACCCTGACGGAGTTGGACGGTTTGCGGCGTGGCCCCGCGATAATCAAGGAACGGGTACGCGCCGTCGGAGGCGACATGGTGATCGAATCGACTCCTGGGCACGGTTCTAGGTTGGAGATTACTATTCCACAGAAAGGACATGAATCATATGGATAAAAAGGAGCCGTCAGTGCGTATTGTAATGGCCGACGACCATACGATTTTCCGGGATGGGCTTCGCCGTTTGCTCGAAGCCGAACCTGAATTGGAGGTGGTGGGTGAGGCTGCCGACGGCGCCGAGGCGACCAGCCAGACGCGGGAACTAAAGCCCGACATTCTTCTCCTCGACCTGGCGATGCCGCGCGTTCCCGGTATGGACGCGTTGCGCGATCTGTCAGCCGACAGCGATGGTCTGCACACCAAGATCATCGTGCTGACAGCGGCCGTGGAGCGGCTCGAGATCGTCCAGGCACTCCAGTTGGGCGCGCGCGGCGTGGTCATGAAAGAAGCCGCCACCCAGTTGCTTATGAAAGCCATCCGCACCGTCATGCTGGGGCAGTATTGGATTGGACGAGAGGCCGTGGGAGACATCGTAGAATTCATGCGCACGAATCCCTCCGGTGAAAAGGCCCCGCGCAACTACGGCCTGACCAAGCGCGAAATGGACATACTGACTACCATCGTTGCCGGTTTGAGCAATAAGGAAATTGCGCGCAGGTTCTCTCTCAGTGAGGACACGGTGAAGCATCACCTGACGAACATCTTCGACAAGGTGGGCGTGGCCAGCCGCCTGGAACTTGCCTTATTCGCCATCAATAATCGGCTGACTGAGCCGCCGGCCTGATCGATTTCTTCAGTGTACGTCGCGCCCCTTGCTTTCGCTGGTTCGTGCGCTGCAATCGCTGCGTCCTGCGCTGCCGTGTTTCCACCCTTAGACAAGGATTTCGCCTGAACGCATTGGATCGACTGCTGGAATGCGCGCTCTTCATTACCGGATTGGCGTTCGGCAGCTTCCTGAACGTCTGTATCAGCCGCATTCCACGCGACCAGTCGATCATCGCTCCGCCATCACACTGCGAGGCGTGCGGTGCTCCCATTCGCTGGTACGATAACGTTCCTCTCGTCAGTTGGTTCGTGCTGCGCGGCCGTTGTCGCCATTGTGGGGCGCGCATCTCAGCTCGCCATCCAGCGGTTGAGCTTCTGACTGCTCTGCTGTTCACCGCTTGTTACCTGTCGTTTGGTTGGACATTGCTGACGCTGAAGTTCTGCATCTTCGGGTTCTTGCTTATCGGACTCATCTTCATGGACGCGGAGACTGGCCTGCTGCCACGGGAATTTACTTATGCAGGCATTGTCCTCGGCTTGGTCTTCTCGTGGATCGTCCCCACCGACTATTCGGCTACAGCCCTCCTGCTACGGATGTTTGATAAGCCGGTCCAGAGCGTCCATTGGCTTTCGCTGCTCGATTCCGCGCTCGGCGGTCTGGTTGGTGCGGGCTTCTTTTATCTGGCGTGGGCCTTCTACTATCTCGCCCGCAAGAAGCACGGTCTGGGATTTGGCGACATTACTCTGATGGGCATGTCAGGGGCGTTTCTCGGAGTCAAGCTCATCCTGCTGGTTATTTTTTGCTCTCCGCTGCTGGCAGTCATTTATGTCTGCATTTTGTTAGTGCGAGAAATATTTGCATCAAAAGCGAAGCCTGACACCAGGTTACCGGACGAGGGAGGGTTCCTCAGTCGCCAAATCCCGTTTGGGGTGTTTCTCGGAGTCTGTTCCCTGGCCGCCATATTCCTTGGTCAAACGGCGTGGAATTGGTACCTGCGAAGGATCTAATGCGAAAACTCTCTGTCCCGTGGACGAGAACTCGCTAGTCGCGTTTGCTTCGCGATTTGTTTCAAGTGATGCTTGGCATGGGTGCGGTGAAACTGGCGCCACTCTTTGGCGCTGAGCGGTCCAAGGATAGGATGATCCAACAGTTTGACGCTGCCGCCGAACCTCCGCTCGGCATCGGCCAGGGTAGCATCCACGGCGACCAGTGCATCGTAGAATCGCCGCAACGAATTGTCTTCGATCCCGTCTTTCGGAATGGTTTGTTTGGGAGCGGTACGTCCTGACGGCATCAGGCCCAGCTTCGCCACCCAGAACGTTCGCAATCGATCAGGCAATGTCGGCTTGCTACCTAGCGGCCTTCCGATTTCCATCACATTGAGAATGCCCTCGCTGGTACCGGTGAAGGTGAGGCGGAGATGTTCCAGAATCTGGGCGGACGTCCACTTGCCCGGCAGGGCGCGGTGCCAGTCGGACTCAGACCAGCCAAGCGTCAGCCTCTCCACGTCGCGGCGGATATGCTCTAGTTCAGGAGACAACGTTCACTCCGTGGCCCGGCGGTGAACCAATACTGGAATTCGCTTCGCACCAATATGAACCCAAAAACGAACTTGTTCAATCCCTTCTTTTCATGTCAAGCGGCATCGCGTCCGAACGGCACGTTAGTGACATCCCGAAAGGTCCTTTAAGAAAAGCTGAAATTCCTTCGGCAGGGAGTCGTCAGAGTTGCCGGAAGTAAGTGACTAACGGGAGTGGGCCTCGGGACGCAAATTGCGACCCGCTACCTGGGTCTTGATGCCCGGGCACGCCTTCCCGATGCCGTGCGAATCTGGCCGGTCCCGGTGGGCGGTTTTCGGTCGCCGTCGAGCAGTTGCTTCAGGACTACAGCGTTGTTGCGCTCTTCATCCTTCGCCGCATAAAGCAGCGTCAAACGACGATGCCGCTGCGCAATTTCGTAGAGCTGTTGCAGTGCCTGGTTTGCCGTCTCGGATGCAAGTTCTTTGAAATATTTCTCGCGAAACTTGCTCCATTGCGGGGGGTGCGCATGAATCCACTTGCGCAGTTCGTTGGAGGGCGCCACATCTTTCAGCCAGGCATCGAGAGCGGCGACTTCCTTGGTCAGTCCCCGAGGCCAAAGCCGGTCAACCAGCACCCGGGCGCCATCTTGCGGAGAAGGCGCTTCGTAGACGCGTTTGATGGCAACCGTCATGCGAGGTGTATTCTAACCCTGATGGAGGCACAGCGTCGGCCTCCACAACTTACATGCCGGAAACCTGGACGAAACATTGAAGCTGAAGCCCGTGCGGTTTGCCCTCCTAGCTGCAATCTCGCTAATTGCGATCGCGATCCTCAGCGCTTGCGACTCCGAAATTCGCAAGACCGATGCCGAGTTAGGATTGAACCCGCAACAGTCCAGTGGCCGAAGGGTCTATGACACGCGTTGCGCCGATTGCCATTATGCCTACAGCAAACGCAACCTGCGTGGCCCGAGCCTGAATGGACTGTTCAAGAAACCGTTCATGCAAAACGGAATGCCTGCCAATGACGAGCGCGTGACCGATATCATCATATTGGGCCGGGCGAAGATGCCGGCTTTCCAGAATAAGCTTACCCAGCCGCAGTTCGATGATCTGATGGCGTACTTGCATACGCTCTGAGAGCCGCTGTTCGCATTTCGCTCTTCTCCAAAGCGTCCTCTTGAGGCGGTTTGAAGGGGCGTACCCTAGTCTGCATTCGCGATGTCGTGCTGGCCGGGATCCTCCACTCCCGCCGCGGCCTTGATCGCCTTCCACAGCTCGTTATGTCCCATGCGAGCCTTGGCGGAAAAAGGAATTACGCGATCAGGTGAAACGGCAAGTTTTTCGCTCAGTTTCTTTAGCGAGGCGCGCAACTGGTTGGCCGAGATGCGGTCGGCCTTGGTGGCCACCAGCAGGAAGTTGCGATCCACGTGCCGCAGCCAGTCGAGCAATTGAAGATCGAGTTCCTGCGGCGGGATGGTGACGTCGACCAGCGCTACGCACAGCGCCAGGGACTCGCGCGTCTCCAAATAGGGATTGATGAACTTTGCCCACTGTGCCGTGACTTCCTTGGGCACGCGCGCATAGCCGTAGCCGGGCAGGTCGGCGAAAATGAAGTCGGGCTGCGGCTTGCCGGGGCGGCGTACCTGGAAGAAGTTGATGGTCTGGGTACGTCCGGGCGTGTTGCTGGTCTTGGCGACTTTACCGCCGACAAGCGAATTAATGAGACTCGACTTGCCGACGTTGGAGCGGCCCACGAAGGCGATCTCTGGCGCGCTCGGGGGAGGGAATTGCCCCGGGTCGGCTGCCGACGTTACGAAGCGCGTGAGGACCTTCATACATTCAATATCGCCGGAGAAAACGGAAAGCGCAAGGGAAACCACCCAGGTGGAGTACCGCTTCGGCCGAGGGCGAACATGCCTGCCCAGACCACCACACCTTTTCTGCGACTGTGACAGATTGCCGCAGGGTGGAGCACCGCTTCAGCGATGCATCGAGTCGATAGTTTGAATCCGGCTCTAACCGCTGAGGTAATGCGAAAGGCCCGCCGCAGCGGGCCTTGGGTTTCTGCTATGCCGCAACATTACTGATGCGCCGTCGGAACTTGTTCCTGCGTTGGAGGCAATGCGGGAATGTTCGGGGTCTCCTCATCCGTCACCTCGGGCAGGGGACGTTCCAGAGCGTAGGCCAGCACTTCATCCATGGTATTGACGAAGCGCAACTGCATTACATTGCGCAGGTTTTCGGGGACATCAGGCAGGTCCTTCTGATTGTCCGCGGGAAGGATGACCTCGAGGATGCCCGCCCGGTGTGCGGCCAGCAGCTTCTCCTTTAATCCGCCGATGGGCAGAACTTTGCCGCGCAGCGTGATCTCGCCGGTCATGGCGATGTCGCGGCGCACAGGGATGTGGCTAAGCGCGCTGGCGATTGCCGTCGCCATGGTAATGCCGGCGGACGGCCCATCCTTCGGGATCGCGCCCTCAGGTACATGTACGTGAATATCGAGGTTGCGATAGAAGTCGCGCGGCAGTCCGAGTCGATGCGCGCGCGAACGCACGTACGACATAGCTGCTTGCGCCGACTCCTGCATCACATCCCCAAGTTTGCCGGTGAGCGTAAGCTTGCCCTTGCCGTCGACGGTTGCAACTTCGGTGGTGAGA
>Ga0302326_10013665_pt1 | contig 17197 bp, 15 predicted proteins | sample Palsa_T0_3_FD_202264 | JGI IMG/M metagenome (GOLD analysis project Ga0302326, IMG submission 202264) | Peat permafrost microbial communities from Stordalen Mire near Abisko, Sweden - Palsa_T0_3 | ecosystem: Environmental > Terrestrial > Soil > Palsa > Peat permafrost | place: Sweden: Abisko... | reverse complement strand
ATCGCACTGGCGATCGTCGGGGAAATCCACGCCTGGCTGGCCGGACGGGCAGCCCGTGGCTTGGCATTCGATTCACCGCGCACCGCCTGGTAGGTGCATCGCATGTGCGTACGATCCGACAGCCGTGCGAAGACTTCACCGATCCTTCGCATCCGTAACTGCTGATTGCGCGCTGCGACGGCCGTGTCCTTTGTTGTCCAAGATCACTGCCGCAATTGCAACGCGCCGCTAACGCAGGGGCAAGCGTTCTGCGCGCACTGCGGCCAGAAGGCCGTCATAAATAGACTCACAGTACGGGAGATCGTGCGGGACTTCCTGCATGAACTGGTACACGTAGACCGCAGCGCCCTTTCTCTGGTGCGCATGCTTTTGGTCAGGCCTGGATATGTCGCCCGGGAATATGTGGACGGAAGGCGCAAGCGTTACTTTGGGCCATTCGCGTTCCTCGTTGTGATCGTTGGTATTGCGGCGGCTGCAATTGCGTTGTCCGGTCTCGTGATGACGGGCTCCAAGACGATGCCAATCGGCGGCTCACCCACGCCGACCGATGCAGCGCGGAATGCCGCGGCTTTCAGCGCCGTGGCGAACTTCTTGCAGCGCCATGTAAACGCGACCATTTTGCTCGAAACACCGCTACTCGCCGCGTTTAATCGCCTGCTGTTCCGTAAGGATGGGACAAATTTTGCCGAGCAACTCGTGCTGGCGTCCTACACGTGTGGCATGCGATCGCTTTCCACAACGGTAATCGTTATTCCGTGTGTGTTTATATGTCGCCTGACCGGTACCGATCCCGCCTATATCTACATCACCGCCGTGCTGGTCTGGTTTGCATATTTCGGCCTCGCGGCGCACCAATTCTGCCCCGACCATGGATTAACCGCCGGCATCAAAGGGGCGCTGGCGGCAGCGCTAACGTGGTGCGCGAGTCAAATCGTGTTTTCTGTTATCACGATGGGCTTCGTAATGTACTTTCTGTTGCGCGGCTGATCACTTCAAATTGGCGGGAACGTTCCAGTTGAGGCAATCACGAGCGGACGCCCGCCGATCCCTAGGCCGGCCACATTTTCCAACAGAATCCCGGGCGCATGGCTTGTCGGGCCGGGCAAATCGGCGGACCCATCTGCGCGGCGGAATGTATTGATGCTGCGCGACCTACGCCGCCCCGGCCGCCTCTTTGAGCGCCCTGTAACGTCCCGTCGGTGAAAGCTCCTCGCGGGCCGCCTGGGCAGTCCAAAGTTCGTTGCGCCGCGCGACGAACTCGCTCTTCGACAGTTCCTCCAGTGATCCGGACGTCGCAAACAGGAACCCCTGTCCGGCGACACAGCCGAGTGCGAGGAGCGCGGCGACCTGGGGTTCGAGCTCGATGCCCTCGGCTACGGTATCAAGTCCCAGGGTCTCACCGAGGGTGATGACGGCGCGCGCCAGTTCCGGGCCGTTGTAGGTGTTGGTGAGGCGGTTCACGAAGGATTGATCGATTTTCAGAATGTCGATCGGGAAGCGGTGCAGGTACGACAGTGAGGAGTAGCCGGTGCCGAAGTCATCAATTGCGAGCCGCACCCCGAGGTCCTTCAATTGACGCAGCCGCCCGAGGTTCGCTTCGGTGTTGTGCATGATGGTGCTTTCGGTAAGCTCGATAACGAGGTTGCCCGGCTCCAGACCCGACTCCTCGAGCGCCTGCGCGACATCCTGCACCAGGTCACCGTGCTGCAGGTGACGGCCGGAGATATTGACGGCGACCCGCAACTCAGCCCCACCCGCCACGGAGCCGCGCCAGGCGCGCATTTCACGGCACGCCCGCTTCAGCACCCAGCGGCCGAGCTTGACGATCTGACCGCACTCCTCGGCGACCTGGATGAACCGGCCCGGCATCAAAACGCCCAGATCGGGGTGTCGCCAGCGCACGAGCGCTTCGACGCCCAGGAGACTGTGCGTGCCCAGATCGACGATCGGCTGGTACTCGACGAAGAATTCCTCATTGGCGAGGGCGCGGATGATGTCCGCCTCCAGGCGCAGGCGCTCGTGCAGCAACTCCTGCATCTGCGGCTGAAAAGTGACGAAGCGGTTCTTGCCGCCGGCTTTGGCGTGGTACATCGCAATGTCGGCTTTGCTGAGCAGCGCCTCGGCGTCAGTCTCAAGGGTGGAGAACGCCACCCCGATGCTCGCTGACACCCGCACTTCCGTCGTGCTAAGCGCGAATGGCTGGTCCAGTCCGTCGATTAACGACGTGGCCACGCTTTCGACTTCCGCGATCGTCGCAACCCCCTCGAGGAGGATCGCAAACTCATCGCCGCCCAAGCGCGCGACAGTGTCGGAGAAGCGCGTCGACTTGATGAGCCGCTGCGCGATCGCCTGCAGCAGTCGATCACCGGCGTCGTGGCCGAGCGAGTCATTGATGTTCTTGAAATTGTCGACGTCGAGGAACATCACGGCCACCTGGTGCCGGCCGCGCTGCGCCAGGGTGAGGGAGTGCTGGACCCGGTCGCGGAACAGGTTGCGGTTCGCAAGCAGTGTCAGCGGGTCGTGAAACGCCAGCTGCCGCAATTGCTCCTCGAGCGCCTTGCGCTCGCTGATGTCGCGAAAGTTGAGCGCAAGTCCCTGCACCGCCGGATCGTCCGTAAGGTTGCTGCCGACGATCTCAAGCACGTAGCGATTCGGACCGCGCTCGATGCGCAGCTCGACCGGCCCCACGGTGCCGCCCGAGGTCGCGGCCACCTCGACCAGAAAGGCCTTCAGCCGCTCGCCGTCATCGCCCGCCCAGAGGTCGAGAAGATTCTTCCCCGCGACTGCTTCCGGACTCAGGCCGAGCGTGCGCTCGGATGCCGGTGATGCAAACCGCAGGGCGCCGTCCACGGCGACGATCATGATGACGTCGGAGGCGTTCGCGATCAAAGAGGCGTAGCGCGCCTCGACCATGCGGGCGGCGCGTCGCTCGCGGGTCAATGCATCCTCGCGCAGGACGAGTGCCTGACGCACCATCACGAGCAGTGTGAGTCCAAACACGACGATGGTCATCACGGTCGCCGGGCTGCCGATGTCGCCGCGCGTGAAGTACACAAGCACGAGAAACGCCGTCAGCATCGCCCCGTACGGCAGCGACTGCGCGAGAGAATCCGATGCGGTTGGCACACCTCGGGCGCTGGTCACGCGCATCTGCTCGCGTCCGGCCGCTGCCAGCGGCACATAGCAGGCGCTGTACAGCACGTCCTGAAACGCGCCGGGCAGATAGTCGCCAGTGATCTTCGCGATCGACCACAGGATGTCACCGAGAAACATCGTCGCGAATCCCACCAGAAGCAATAGCGAGACACGCCGGCCGCTGCGGTTACCGACGCCCGCGAGCAGCAGTACTCCCAGCGTGAGCAGCAAAATGCAGTCAAGACCCAAGTAGACTTGGCTCAACGTATTTTTGATCACGTCGGTTTCGGTGCTGGACGCGGCGGGACGGATGACCAGGAACCAAAAGAACGCACCGAACCCGCTTACGAGAATTGCGGCATCGAGTGCGAGCTGCACCCAGTGCACCTTCACGGCTGCGGCTCGGATCAGATATACCACGGCCGGAAAAAGGGCGGCGTAAAACGCGACGTAGAACACGTCAGCGACTCCCGGGAAAGGATCTTGACCGTGCAGCCAGGAGCTCACGCCAATGGTGTCGCCAACAAAGTAAAGGGCGAGCGCGATCGACAGGTACCACCACGCCGTTCGCGAGGCACCCGGCGCCATACGGCGCGCCGCCGCCACTGCGACGATCACTGCGGCGAACGAGGCTGGAAAACGGCCCAGCAGGCCGACGTAGTGCCGAACCCGCTCGCCGCCGAATCCCGCCTGCATCCACACCGAGCAGATGACGACGTAGATCACGAGCCCGACGGGAATCTTGTCGACCCAGCCTGGCGCGGCTCCGGAGGGATCCGCCTGCGCAGCCCCTACTGTAGTGCCCACCTGATACACCTTAACGTGGTTCCTCCGCATGGGGGAACATACGGCTACAGGAGGAGTCGGCCCGGCCACCAAGTCGCAAAATTGAGCTTTCGAGTCGCGGGAGACAAGAAAGAGCAATGCGTGTTGCGATACAGGTCTCGTTCGCGCCCAGCGCCAATTTGCGGTCAGTGGCCATAGTCCGACGGCGCTTGGAACGACTCGGTCGACGGCTGCTCGCGACGGTCCGCGTGCCGCCGCACGTTTGCACTTGCGCAGGGCGGAAAGGGGCATCAGTCCCTAGAGATTTTTGTGACGCGGTTCAGGTTTCGACTTCGGACAGCGGGCTTCTGGGACGCCCGGCGCCGCGACGTAAGCGCCGTCGAGGAAAGCCATTGGCTGCTAGGGAGAAGGAGGCAGAGTGTAAGGCTTGCCAGCGCCCTAAGGCGCCCAACCAGGGATTCCTCCCCGGGCTTGACCTGATACTCGGCGGTACTCGCCGGCGCATCGCGAGGTTGTCGGCGGCGGACGCGCTACTGAAGGCCGACAGCTTAATTCCTCGTCGCCCTGCGGCTGCGACGCGCGCGACGCTCGGAACCCGCAAACCAGCGCCCGTTTTCAACTTCGCCCAACAAACGGCGGTCGCCGTCGCGTCGATCCGCATGCTTGCGGAATTTGCAGGAACAATTCGTCGGCGTCGCGCACCCCGCCAACGGCAGACGCGGTGCATCCCGCAACAAATAGCGCTTGCTGCCTGAATCCTTCGCGGCCGCATAGCAGTCAATGTTTGGAGCGAGCGAGACCGCGCGATAGTCACCGCCGCCTTGCGCGGGCTTACGCCTCGCGCTCGACGCCGGTTGCCGTGCTGAGGTCTTGCTGGAGCTTCCGCCGAGAAGCGATTTAAATAGTTGAATCATTGTTATTGTCCGGTTGTGTCAACTGCTATGGCTAACTGCGCCAGTAATTCGGATTCTAGCTGTTGCATGCGTCAGTGCGCTGGGTCATTTCACTTAAACACCCAACTCGCCCGGCGGAGCCCCCAGCGATCATGTGGACGGGGAATTGCCAAGTGGCCCATTTCACTTATATTCCGGTTTCGGATGTTTGAACCCGACTGCACTGACCGGTAGGCCTGGTTGGCGTTCGCGTCTGCTCAACGAATGTCACCGCGACTGATACGCCCGTATCGCAGCTCGTGCGTCGAGAAATTACGCGCAACTGCGTGCCAACTGGCGACCTACAGGATTAATAACGCCGCCCGTCGGGGCCATGCGCTGGATTCTCAAACATCGCCGACACAGCGCGGCTTTTAGCTTTTTTTCGCTGCGAGGCGCAATCCGAGCGCGAGGAATGTGACGCCCAACGCCTTCTCTAACCATGCGGTAGTCGACGTATTCCGTCGCAGCGACACCGTTACGGACGCAGAGAGAGTCACCAACACGATGTTACAGGCGAGCGCAATCACGTTGATCGTGATCCCCAGAAACAGTATCTGAAGAGTCGGATGCGGCCCTTTCGCATCCACAAATTGCGGTAACAGGGCGAGAAAGAACATCGCGACCTTGGGATTCAGCACGTCGCTCAGAAATGCCTGCTATAAAATTGTTGTCCCTGCGGGATCAACATCTTTCTTTGATTCGAGGTCTATGCGCGCTCCTCCGCCTCGCAGGGTGTTAATGCCAAGATAGACGAGGTAGCCAGCGCCGAGCCATTTGACCACGGTAAAAGCGGCGGCCGAAGTTGCAAGCAATGCGGACAGCCCTAGAATCGCGGCTGTGAGATGCGCGTATCCGCCCAGATTAAACCCGATCGCCGCCAGTAGGCCGGCTTTGCGCCCTTGCGCTACGCACCGTCCCAGCATGTAAATCGTGTCGGGTCCCGGGACGATTGCGAGGACAACGCTGGCGCCCGCAAATAGGAGATAACTGTGAATTGTCACGCGGCTCCCGCGACAAACTGACGGCTTCTCGCAGTCACACAGACCGAGGTTATATGCCCAGAACGTGGGGAGCAAAGCGGGCGCTCATGACGGGCGCTCTGGGTATGGTCCATCGTTCGTAACCGGCAACGCTCGGCCATTTTGGTCCGTCGCGAGTTAGAATAGACAATTGCCAGAAAGCGCACGCTACTTGGGGAGTACCGATCCCCGGACGTAATGCGTAGACGAGCGCCGCAAACCTTATCTGAGCTTGGACACGGGAGAGAACGATGCAACACGCGCGTCAATTTGCCGGCATGTGCGTGGTGCTGATTCTGTGTGGGCCGAATGCTCTGCTGGCACAATCCGATTCCAAGCTTCCAAGTGCACCGCCGCGGGCGCGCGATTTAGGAATCCCCTTCGACGGAGCGCCCGGTCCTTTCAATGCAATCACGGATGTGGGTGGGGTAGAGGTTGGCCACACGACTTTGATCTCGGGAAACGGTTCGCTCAAGGTCGGCGCCGGGCCCGTTCGCACTGGGGTCACGGCAATCCTGCCTCGCGGGAAGGATTCCAACGATGCGGTGTTTGCGGGATGGTTCACCGAAAATGGCGCCGGCGAGATGACCGGCACGATCTGGCTGGAAGACTCGGGGTTTCTCGACGGTCCGGTGATGCTTACGAATACACACAGCGTGGGCGTCGTCCGCGATGCGGTCATCGCGTGGAAGGTAAGGCACGGGGTTCCAGACGAAGAAGGCTACTGGTGGTCGGCGGCTGTGGTAGCTGAAACCTGGGACGGTTACCTAAACGACATCAACGGCTTCCATGTACATCCCGAGGATGCCTTTCACGCCCTCGACGTCGCTCATTCGGGAATGGTCGAAGAAGGCAGCGTGGGTGGTGGCACCGGGATGATTTGTAGTGAGTTCAAAGGTGGCATTGGTACCTCCTCACGCGTGCTTAATGCAAAAGCGGGCGGTTATACGGTCGGCGTGCTTGTGCAGTGTAACTACGGTGCACGCGAGGAATTGCGCGTCGCGGGCGTCAACGTCGGACGCGCGATTCCCGAACACACCGTCTGGAATGGTGACGTCGGCTCGATAATCGCGGTCGTGGCGACCGACGCTCCACTCATCCCTTCCCAACTCAAGCGTGTAGCGCGGCACGTAGCCCTTGGATTGGGCAGAAATGGAAGTTATGGCGGGAATGGATCGGGCGACATTTTCCTCGCGTTCTCGACAGCCAACCCCGGCGCCATCTCCTCGCACGGACTTCGCCAGATCACGATGCTGCCGAACGATTCCCTGGATCCCATATTTCTGGCTACCGTACAAGCCACGGAAGAGGCGGTTATCAACGCAATGGTCGCGGCCAAAACAATGACGGGAATCAACGACAGAACCGTCATTGCATTACCACACGATCGGCTGCGCGAAGTGTTGAAGAAATACAACCGCTTGACTAAGTGACACCTGCACTCAGCGGGGCGCGCGACTGCTGGAGCCCCAAGACCGCCTCGGCAAAGCCATCTCGCGGGTCATTGCCATACAGAATCCGCGCTGGATGACGGCGCACACCGCGATTGTGCCGGATGCTGCGCTGGTGGTTGACCGCGCGTGGATTAACCGTGAAATTGCCGAGATCGCCGTATGCTACGCCGCGTTTTCTCGGTTTATTCCGGTCAACGGTATCGTGCCCTTGCACGTTAACCACGTGGTGCGATGGGGCGATGCCAGGGCAGCCCTGTATTCTTTGGTTGCGAACATGAGTCTGCCGAATCTCTTGTCGAAGCCGTAGACGTTCCGATTCATCGCCAAGCGAATGCGATGAACGCCGTCTGGCGTCGCATTTATCTGGCGTATCCAGATTAACGGGACGCAGCGCGCGCCTAATTGCACGTCGGGCCAGCCTGGCTAAGAGAAAGGAAAACATTCGCGTATCCGGTTTCCCCGCTCTGGAAGGGATTTCCTTCAAGCACAGCCCGCGTTTCCGGTGAAACTCGCACGAACACATGGACCTAGAAATTCATCGCACGCAAATAAGAGCTCCGGACATCGGACGTGAAGCTCCTGCAGTGGTCGCGCCGACCAATTTATCGCACCGTGAGCATGAGCTATGCCTATGAACGCGGCGATCCATGCATTACATAATCCCATCCTGCAGCGAACCCGCGCGACAGATGCAATACTCGTTGTGTGCGCTCTTCCAACGTCGATTGCTCGCAAGCCCTACGATTCGCGATCAACCGGGTTAGCGGAGCCAAGCGCGATCAAGTGCTTCCTTTCGTTGCACCAGAGCGTTGCCTGAGGATTGCAAAACAGCGGCGAGCGTTGCCCTTCGCACTTCTCCCATGACCGAAGTTTCCACAAGCATCATGAATGAATCTGCGACGCGGGTGGAACTCACTCTGCATGCGAGACTTGATGCTTTGCAAAGTGGCGAATGTGCCGAAGAGCATTTCCTGCAAGAAATATTCGCTCTACGCGAGTCTACCCCGAACCTCCTATGGACAACCCTCGCACTTATTGATCAACGCTATCGGCGCGGACAATTGACGAGTAAGTTATTCCGATCCATCAATTCGAAACTGGCTCGCCGCGCATTAGAAGAGCACGAATACGGCTCGACGGTGGACCTTCAGCCGGTCAACGGATCTGTACAATCCAGAGCCATCGCCGCGGCGCCTGCTCCCAATGGAGGTCGCGCCGATCTAATTGAACGCAGTCAGGGCGTATCGCCATTAGCCCATACGCCGATCGTGCTACAGAAAGCGCCATCACAAGGCGCTCTCGAGGCTTCTCCCAATACGCGCCTGCACGAGCCTGGTCGCGTCTTAAAGGGGCGTTACGTTCTGGAATGCGTACTCGGTCGCGGCGGGATGGGCACGGTCTTCAGGGCATTGGATCAGCATCGCGTCGATCTGCCGGAAAGCAGTCGCCGCGTCGCACTCAAGGTCCTAGATGAAAGCCTCCGGCGGCGTCCCGAGATCCTTGCCGACCTGCAACGCGAGTTTTACTGCGCACAGGCGCTCGCGCATCCCAATGTCGTCAAGGTGTACGAAATGCACCATGATGAAGATCTCGCGTTTTTTACAATGGAATTGCTCGAGGGTCAGCTTCTAAGCCACCTACTGGAACGATCGCAGCCGCTCCCCGTTGAGCGATCATACGCATGGGCAATCATTCGAAGCGTGGGCGCCGCTCTGGCGCATGCCCACATGCGCAAAGTCGTCCATGGAGATCTCAAGCCGCAAAACATCATGATCACCCAAAGCGGTGAATTGCGGATACTCGATTTTGGTGCATCCGGTGCTGCAACAAACCAATGGGTGACTTCCGACTCACTCCAGAGAAACCGCCTTCCGCCAGTCACTTTGGCCTACGCCTGTTGCGAACTGTTGGATGGTCAGCAGACGGATCCGCGTGACGACTTGTATGCGCTTGCATGCCTATCGTACGAATTGCTCGCCGGTAAACATCCCTTTGAACGGCGACGTTCGACCGAAGCGCGCGAGCTGGGCATGCAGCCCTCGCGGCCACCGGGGTTGACTGAGCGTCAATGGCGCGCGCTGCGGCTTGGACTTTCCTGGCGGCGGGAAGGCCGTTCCTGTTCGGTGCGCGACTGGTTGGCAATGCTAGGGCTGGAACTCGCGGCCGAACGGCTGCCGCCGTTGCAAACGACTGGCGCATTACGCACACGCTCATTGAGGTCGCGTGCCGTTCTTCCGGCACTATTCCTGGCATTGGTTGTACCTCTAGGCCTTTGGGCACTCAGTCACACCAGTCTCGAGCGCAGAATCGCACCGTCAGTCGCGAACGAAACGGCCTCGGGTCTATCACAAAGCGCGCCGCCGGCCGCGATCACTTCGGTCGTTGCACCCAGCGTACCCGCTTTGCCGCAGAGGACGCCGGTGGAGCTCGGCTCACCGCACTCGGTAACACCCACTCAATCCGTGGGACTGCCGGGCCCCGAACAGGTAGCACCGGAAAATGTCGGACCCAGCGTCGCCGCGGCCGCGCCGCGCCGGACAGCAGCCAATGAGATCAGCTTTTCGGCCGAAACCTACCGCGTGCGCTCCGACGAGCACTTTGCCGAGATCGACATTCACCGATCCAATGAGTCTCGAGTGACGAGCAGCTTCGAGTGGTGGACCGAAGGTGCGACCGCGCGACCCGGCATTGACTTCATCGCGCAAAACCGCACGACAAAACTTTTCCCGACAGGCAAACTTTGGACCAAGCTTTTTGTCAGAATCGTTCCCAATGCAGAGCGTACACATACGGAGACGTTCTACGTTGATATTGCCCAACCTAGTACGGGGTCTAAATTGGGTGCGGTAGCGCGCGCCGCAATCCTGATTCCATCTCCGGCCGCAGGTCGCGATTCACCGGCCATTCAATCCGCGCAGCGGGGGCCGTAAGGTGGGCACAGGCCACCGAGATCCTTCCAAGCCACTGCGAGTATCGGAATTCCATTCGAGCCGCGGGCTGGCGTCAATCAGGTACCGGAATGCGAAACTGAGTGGCCGCGTATACACTCACCGCAGGTTCATGAAGCACACCGTCGGGAATCGTGGAGGCCAGTGATGATGCTATACGCCCGACACGCTCTGGTCCTTGTTCTTCTACTTGCAGGCGCAAGCGCCATCGGCGGTGAGACCTCGAAACTGTCGCCTGAAGTTCAGGCGTTTGTCCGCGTGCAGGCGCCTACTGTGGTACTCGCACATGTGCGAGTCATAGACGGCACAGGTAAGCCGGCGGTTGAGGATCAAAACGTGGTCATCCAACACGGACAGATCATCAGGATCCAGTCGGGTAACACCCCGGCGCCTGAGCCCGATACGACTGTACTTGAGATGCAAGGCTACACGGTGATGCCCGGAATCGTGGGTATGCACAACCACCTGTTCTACATTGCGCGTCCAAATCTCGAGGCGGGCAGGGTTCCAAGTTTCGATGCGCCATTATTGGCGCCGCAGATGATGTTTTCGTCGCCGCGTTTGTATTTAGCGGCCGGCGTCACGACGATGCGGACGACTGGGAGCGTAGAACCCTACGCCGATCTGAACCTGCGCGACCAGATTGACGCAGGAGTCCTTCCGGGTCCGCATATCGACGTGACTGCGCCGTACCTTGAAGGAAAAGGCTCGGTTTTCATTCAAATGCATCAGCTTTCGAGTGCAGCGGAGGCCAAGCAATTCGTGGATTATTGGGCAAAGATGGGCGCTACGTCATTCAAAGCCTACATGTACATTACTCGTGCCGAGTTGAAGGCCGCCATCGATGCGGCGCACGCCCATGGACTTAAGGTTACCGGACATTTGTGCTCGGTTACCTATGCCGAAGCGGCTGAAATGGGGATAGACGATCTCGAGCATGGATTCGCTGTCAATACCCAGCTTGACCCGGGAAAAAAGCAGGATGAGTGCACGGAATCGGACGGCCACGATACGCTGACAACAATGGATCCGGACGGGCCGGAAGCCAGCAAACTGATTGGGCTGCTGGTATCCCACCACGTCGCGGTCACTTCAACGCTGCCGGTGTTCGAACCTATGTTGACCGGGCGGCCGCCGCTTCAGACGCGGATGCTCGATGCCATGAGTGCGCCGGCGCGCGAGGCATATCTGTATGCCCGCAACCGTCGCTTCGAAAACCCCAATGCAGACGCAGATCTCGCGTGGTCACACCTCCTTAAGATGGAACGCAACTTTGTCGCTGCCGGGGGCCTTCTTTTGGCCGGCCCGGATCCCACCGGCAATGGCGGCGTGTTACCTGGCTTCGGTGATCAGCGGGAAATCGAATTACTCGTCGAGGCGGGATTTACGCCAGTACAGGCCATTCGCATTGCCACGTTGAATGGCGCGATCTATGAACGCAAGCAAGGCAGCATTGGCTCCGTTGAGGCCGGCAAGAATGCGGATCTGGTAGTCGTCAAAGGCGACCCCTCCCAGCGGATTGCCGATATCGAGAATACGGAAATTGTTTTCAAGGATGGCATTGGATACGACTCGGAGAAATTGCTTCGATCCGTTGCCGGCAGGTACGGGCAGTACTAATGGATATCTGGCCCCTTTATAGCGGGATAGATGCTAGTGGACACGAATCCTCGCCATAACGGGACAGCTTATAAGTCCGAAGGACAATGCGAACGACCGAGCCTGAAGCTGCCGCCGTTAATTGAAGACTGTGAAATGTCCGCCATACCTCACGTTCGTCCCTTTGGGTTAATATTGTATGAAGTCTCGCCTGGCAACCGACCCTGAATGCGGGAGGCACGAATGCAACTGACTGCGTTTCAAGTTCATAAGTCATGGCTCATACGGGCTGCGCTGGTGCTGCTTGTGACTGTTTTCGCTGACGGTGTCGTCGTGTGGTTTGCGCAACGGCCGCTTTTTTGGGCTGTGTTGATCCCGGGCACCCTGCCGCTGTCTATGTTCTTTTTCGTGGCTGTCCCAATACTTCGCGAAGAAAAGCGAAAATCTCAGATCGGCATTCCGGGTCCTGGGTGATTCCTCGAAGACGCGGAAATTCAGCTTTTCTCGTTCGCTGATTGATAGTTTTGACCGGTTCTCATGGCGCCGTTCTCGCCGATTCGATCCCTGCCTCGCTCGCCGCGGCAGTTGGCCTCGCGCTGTCAATCGTGTGGAACCAACCTTTACCCCTAGCGCCTCGGCCGCGCCAGCGAATCCGCCACGACCCATGCGGCGCCTGTCAGGGCGATATTCAAGGCATTCTCAGTCCAGTTTATGCGGTTAGAGGGGTCGGCCAGGAGCATTGGCACGTGCACCAGCGGGGTGAAGGACGCGAACATGGCAGTCAGCAGAATCGCGGCGAGGCGGGCCTGTACTCCAGTTAGGATCGCAACGCCCGCCGCGATGTGTCCAACCCCGGTCGCATAGGCCCAAAACTCTTGCGTGGGCGGCAGCCATTTGGGAACCAGCGGCGCGGTTAAGTTCATGTAGAAAAAGTGCGCTCCGCCAAATAAGAGCGCACAAACCCCGAACGCCAGTTGACCCAGGCGCGTGAGGCGTGCGGCCAGGGCCGCATCAATCTCGGCGCTCGCGGCGTAGACGATCAGGCCGCCTGCCGCGATAGCAAGCTGCTCGGCGATGCCGCTGTAGGAGCCGAACTCGGCGTAATGGGCGAGCGCCACGCGGCCATTCATCAGAATGACGACAAATAGCGCATAGTAGGCGGTGAGCGCTGCGGCACCCCAGGCCGCAGTTCGACGCCACTCGACGGCCGCCCCTGCGACGAGCATGAACACAGCAGCGGCATAGGCTAGAACGATGCGGTCGGGAAAGTCCTTGGGCACCGGTTGACCCGGGTCGAAGTTTCCCCACGTCAGACAGACCAAGCCCGTCGCCATGACACCCAAGCCGTAGACGCGCCAGCCGCAGGCCATCATCGGTTTAGCCGTGTTCATGACCCACCTGCCTGCACTGAGAGCTCCGGCGCTAGCTGCTTGGATTTCCTTGCGCGCGGCCATTGTATTTGCGAAAAAGCCGGCCGGCAGCCTGTCGCGCTGTTTTCATTCGCGGCGCATGTTGCGCGAAGTGCCAAAAGCACGCTGCCTGGGAGCGACGTTATTGACCCCTCAGCGGTTCGCGAAATATTCCTCATTGGCATGCAGTTTACGCAGCGCTGCATGTAACTCTTGCTTTAGGTCTTGCAGCTCGGCCACCTGCCGCTCAAGGTCACGAATTTTCGTCTCTTGAGCTGCGCTCTTCCTCTGCATTTCATTGAGAAGCATTGGCGCAAGTTCGTCGTAGCGCACTCCGTCGATCCTGCCAGTGCCATCGCGGATCACCAACTCCGGGTAGACCTTCGCCACTTCCTCGGCGATGAGCCCGTACTGTAGTGCACCGTTCGGATCGGTCTTCAGATGAAACGTCACAGGTCGCAATCGTCCTAGCTTTTCAGAATTAGAACCCATCGGCGCAATGGCCGTCTTGAAGCGCTCCGAGGAAACGGTCACGCCAAGCTGGCCGCTCGAGGAGACGACGACTGCGCTGCCGGCCACCGACGTGCCATAAATGCCGGCGACATAGGTCGCTACCTGCGTTCCGTCGATGCCGATCCGAATAACCCCAGACTCACCTGCAACCCCGCGGTTATTGATATCGATGTTGTTGCTACCTGTCGTTAGATTGGATCCAGCGAAGTATCCGAGCGCCGTGTTATAGCTCCCATCCGTGTTGCCATATAGGGCACCATAGCCGACTGCGCTGTTTTGACTACCAGTCGTGTTCTCATAGAGCGCTTTGACGCCCATTCCGTTGTTATAGCTGCCGGTCGTGTTCGCTTGGAGAGTCGCATACCCCGCAGCATTATTTTGCGTGCCGGTTGTATTGCTGTACAACGTATCGTAGCCGACTGCGGTGTTGTAGTCCCCGCTCGTGTTCAGGTACAACGCCCGGAAACCCTCGGCACTGTTGCCGTTGCCGGTGATGTTGGAATAAAGCACATCGAACCCGTTTGCGGTGTTATAGCTGCCGGTGGTGTTGAAACCGAGTGCATTGTACCCGGACACGGTGTTGTCGCTTCCGGCCGTGTTGCCGGAAAGCGCGAATGCGCCGGTAGCGGTATTAAAAGACCCGGAGTTGGGAAGCAGCACCTGATAGCCGTATCCGGTGTTGCCTTCGCCGCTTGCCATGGCGGCTGGCCCGTCGAGCGCGTTGAATCCGCCTCCTGTATTGGCGTTTCCATCGCTCGTGTCGTTTGTGGATGGCACTTGAGCCGAAGCCACTGCTGCAAGCGCAAAGGCGCCGATCACTCCCAACCAGGACCTGAAAAGCATTTTCATGGCGTTTTACCTTTTACGTTTTTGTTAATCCACTGTGCAAATGACGTTACTCGCAACGAACTTCCACGGCCAACCGTTGAATCCGCCACGACAGCTATTACCTCAAAAGAACTCGGTCTTTTACGCCTTTGTCGGCCTGAGTCAACCGCAACACGTAACTATTTCTGAGCTTAACACCGCAAGATCTTGAGCAGCCTAGTGTCTGACGATTTTATTGTTGCGCAGCAGCGAACGCTCCGAAGTGGTCTTGCGCAGTCTTCAGCCGGCCCGTGACCGTCGGCAATGAGGGGGCTTTGTTTGCAGCGCTGCCGGAACCTGCCCGTCGATCTGAACCAGATTCTCCGATTAGCCGAGCTTGCCGCTGTCCACTAGAGGTCTTCTTCACAAGACGCGTCATCGAATCAAAAATAATCGCCTATCCCGTAAAGTAAGTAGGCCAAGGCCGGCGAGCCCAAGTAGAGTTTCACCGCGGCTGACTCGCAGACGTCCCCGCTGCACGCGCTCGTGAACTTGACGAATCGACAACTGCCAATGCCTCTCCCCGAAAATTAAGAGGAACAGCGACCAACTTCCCCCAAGATGAATCAGATCGCGGCGCCAATGTTGAGGCCAAACGCCGACGATCGCGCCATACACGACGGTTGCAGTCGCCGCAAGGATCACAATTCGATGTGTGCGCGCCGCGTCGGTCATTTCATCACCCTCTGAACTATGAGGCTACTACAACGCTACGCCGGCATACAGTTTGGTGTCTATAATTGAAGATTACGGGCGATGGAAGGTGAATTAGGCCATGCTGAAGCAACTGTACATGGTGGTCGAGCATTTCAAGAACAAAGATGCCGCGCCTATCTACCGTCGCTTTCGAGACCACGGTCGCATAGCACCTGACGGATTGACGTATATCTCAAGCTGGGTCGATCATAACTTCGCGCGTTGTTATCAGGTGATGGAAACCCACGACCGGGCGCTATTGGATGAGTGGATCGCGAATTGGAGCGACATCATTGATTTTGAGGTTCATCCCGTCCTGACGTCGCAGGAGGCCGCCGAAAAAATCGCACCGCAACTTTAAGCTGAAAGTAGAACGCAATAAGTTCAAAAGCACCGTGGCAGCTGGATACCAGCATTTGCCGCGGCGTTCGGATGTAGGTCACAAGACAATTCGTCCGAAAGCAAATTTGTAAAATAAAGAGAAGCGACGAAAAGCTTACCGCCGTTCTATCCGCATGACTGTCTGCACTCCCACACTCATGAGATACCCCATCGAGATTCCGTTAATTCGCCTGAAAGCGGCCCCGAGAGCCTCCACCAGCGCAGCGTTATCCGAAAAAAGCACTCGCAGCACTTCGGGCTCCGGGTAACATAATGTGGCGCCGGAGTCTTCGGAAAGGCTGCGGACACCGGACGAACACTCGCTATGAGTTGACCCCGTGCCCAGTGTCATGCACCGATACCCATCGTATTTGATCCTTGTCCTGAGCGGGGGTCAGGTTATCGAGCCGAAGGCATGCCCGACAGTATGGATCAGGTGAGATGCTTCATTGCGCGACATGATTCTTTAGTGCGGCACTTCATTGGGCGGCAGCACTGCAAGTTTGCGGAATCGCAGCCCCTTGAGTGATAGCCTCCAATTACCTTTCACATTGACATCAATAAGATTTCGACCTAGCGTAGTTGGAGGAGGAGCAGGTCGCTGAGCGGGGACCCATGCGCCTAAGGTGCGCCGATCCGGCGCGTGACAACTACGAAAAATACACGGGGTGGTTTCGATGTTTAAACAGATACTGTTGGCATTCGCCGCGCTGGCATTCGGCAGTTCGAGTGCTATTGCGGCTCCTCATATTGGTGCGTATCCAACGGCGCACTCGGATACCTCTCCAGGTATACCCAGCGCCGGTCCCGGTCTTTACGGGATAATAGCTGATTTTGGTGTCCTGCCGCCGTCGGACAGCGGCGACTGGCCTTGCTATGCGGGCGGTAGTGAATGTTCCACCATCGCCGCGGGTGGGTTGGTGATAGGTGCTCCTAATTTCTATTGGTCGCTCGCCGCTTGTGATGCAAAATCAGATAAGGACACGAGTGCTTGTGGTCAGCTTTTTTGGTTGTACCAAGACAATACGAATGACACGACGGATGACCTTGTCGTGTCGGTTGAGGCCATGCAGGGTAAGAACCACATCCTGGATCTTTCGTACGACTTCGGTGCTAATTCTGGCGCGGGAACGTTCTATGTTTGGTGGGATGTCGCTTTCGGTACCATTGGCGAAAAGACGGGCCCTGGTAACGGCTGGTGCGAGGGAGAGACGACCTGCAGTAATCCCAAAGCGGGTCTTGCGGATGTTGCTGTTACAACGACCGTCGGTAGCTATTCAGTAACGCAAAAGTTCCAGATCGACTTTCAGTAGGCTACATAAGGCCACCGCTGCGGCATCGCGAAGCGGGGCCGCTCCTCGAATCGCTTGAACACGACGCCCGGGCTCAAGGACTTGAGTTCGGGCGTTTTCATAGGGCGCAAACCGGCCGCCGCCGGAATTGTTGAATGTTGAG
>Ga0302326_10013664_pt1 | contig 17198 bp, 16 predicted proteins | sample Palsa_T0_3_FD_202264 | JGI IMG/M metagenome (GOLD analysis project Ga0302326, IMG submission 202264) | Peat permafrost microbial communities from Stordalen Mire near Abisko, Sweden - Palsa_T0_3 | ecosystem: Environmental > Terrestrial > Soil > Palsa > Peat permafrost | place: Sweden: Abisko... | reverse complement strand
TGGTCTCAGTCCGTGGCGGCGGGCATGACCGCCATGGCGAAGACCCAAAAGGCCCACCAGAACGACGTGACGTGCCCGCCGCCGGGCACCAGCGTCGCCGAAGGAGGTGACCGACACAACACCAACCACCGGCGCGCTCAGGGCTGAGCATCGGCGGAATCGGCGGAAGAGGCCCGGAACGACGTCGCCTAAGCTATGACGCCCACCTGGGACGTCGTCCTTAGCATGACGCCGGGCCTCTCCCACTGAGCGAGCACGAACGTGGTTGCCTGACCCGTCCCCGAACGAGGTCGCGTACGTCAGCGTGTTGCCGCCCCGGGAGCGCCGCCGATCCAAAGACTCCCCCGAGCCAGCTTCAACGCGCCCCTCGACGAGCGCCCTCTTCAACGCGGCCCACAATCAGCCTTGACAAATCAGACGGTTGCTAAGGCTTACGGCGCCGGGGTTATCTGCTATTGGCCGACCAATTGGATCGGGAGCTCCTCGTGGCGGCGGATCATGAGGCTGTGAACCCACCGGGCCGGGCGGTCGGGGTCGAGCGTGAGGGCGGTGGTGCGTTCGAGGAGCGCGGTGAGCACGATCCGCGCTTCGAGTCGGGCGAGCGGCGCGCCGACGCAGAAGTGGATGCCGCGACCGAACGCAAGGTGGTGCTTTGGCGGGGTGCGCTGGAGGTCGATCGTGTCGGGGTGCTCGTATTCGTGCTCGTCATGGTTGGCTGCGCCCCAGAGGAGCAACACGGTCGAGCCTGCCGGGATGTGCACGCCGCCGAGAGTGGTGTCGTTGCGCACCGATCGCATCAGGTATCGGAAGGGTGACTCGAGGCGTAGGACCTCCTCGATGAAGGTCGGTATCAGGGCCGGTTGATCGCGGAGCTGTGTTTGGAGGTCCTGGTCCTCCGCCAAAATTCGGACAGCGTTTCCGAGGAGGCTCGTGGTGGACTCGCCGCCCGCGCTGAGCAGGGTGTGGAGGATGCCGTACCCCTCAAACTCGCTCATGAGATCGTCGTGGACAGAGCGGGCGACAGCTCCGAGCAGGTCCTCGCCGGGTTCGCGCATCGAGACCGCGAGCTGGGCCCGGATCCACTTACCGATCTCGGTCGTACGTCCGATGCACTCGATCAAGTCGTCGAGGGTTAGCGTGCAGCTGAGCATCGCGGTCGTCTCGAACGCGGAGGCGAGGAGCTTGCCAACGTCGCTGCCCTGGAAGCCGATGAGTCGGGAGATGATCGTGATTGGGATCAGGTTGCCGATTTCGGCCATGAAGTCGAAAGATCCGAGTTCCAGCGCGCGTGTGACGCCGGCCGTGGCGAGTTCGAGGATCTCGGGCTCGAGAGCGCTCATCCGTGTGGCGACGAGTTCGGGGAAGACGGCGCTGCGGTGAAGTGTGTGCAGGGGAGGGTCTGCAGTAGCGAGTGCTTGGCCGCCACCGTCGCCGTAATCCCATCGTGCGGGGATGCCCCGCTCGTCGCGGTACATGAGGCAATGAAGGTTCGACGAGAAGTCGTCCACCCGACCGGTCGCTTCGGCCACAAGGGCGAACGTGCTCGCAGCGAAGATCCGACTGTCGGCCACTGGCCAGACCGGCGCCTCTCGGCGCAGGCGGGCGTAGAACGGATACGGGTCGTCGATCACTCGCTGGTGGAGCAGCAGGGTGGGTGGGATGCTGTCGGACCTGAGCCAGCTCGTCATCGGGGCTCGAGGGTGAGCGGGAGGTCGATGAGGCGTCGCACCATCAGGCTCCGGTGGTGGCTGAGGGCCTCCGGTGAGGCCTCGACCGAGAACGACGAGGTCCGGGCGAGGAGTTGCTCAAATGTCACTCTCGCCTCGAGTCGGGCGAGGGGCGCGCCGATGCACAGGTGGATTCCCCAGCCGAACCCAAGGTGCTGCCGAGGGTTGGGGCGGTCAACATCGATCTCGTCCGGCTTGTCGTGGCCTTCGGCGTCCCGGTTGGCGGCGGGCCACACCAGCACGAGGCGCGACCCGGCCGGGAGCTCGACGCCCCCGAGGGTCGTGTCGGTGACGACCCGCCGGTAGTGGCCTCGGAAGGGGGGCTCGATGCGGCAGGCCTCCTCAACGAAGGCGCCGATCAGCTCGGGCTGCTGTCGCAGCCGTTCCTGGAGCCGGGGTTGCTCTGCGAGAAGGCGGGCGCCGGTGCCGAGCAGGCTCGTCGTGGATTCTCCGCCAGCAGACAGGATCAGTCCGAGAATGCCGATGGCCTCCATTTCGTCGAGATCGCCGCTGTGGACCGCGGTTGCACAGACCCCGATGAGCGTTGAGGGGTCCGGATGCTCTGACGCACACGCCACCGCGAAGCCCTCGATGACGGGCCCGAGTTCCATCATTCTGTCGAGCAGCATCGCCCGGCGATCCTCCGGGACGAACCCGCCGATCTGCTCCACCGCGGCGTAGCCCTGGTCCTTCAAGGCGGGGACGTCGCTGTCCGGAAGGCCGAGCAACCGAGCCACCATCACCATCGGGAGCGGTTCGGCGATGTCAGCCATCCACTCGACGCGTCTGTGTCGCAGGGGTTGTTGCAAGGCGCCGTCGATGAGGGTCCGAAACTCAGCCTCCCGAGCGTTGATCGCCCCGGTCGACAGCACGCGGTTGAGAACCTTGCGCTGGCGCGTATGGTCCGGCGGATCCGCGGTGGCGAGGAGCGCGAGGGTCTCTTCGTCGGGCGTGCCGAAGGCGGGGCTTCGAAGTACGGGTGCCCCCGTGTCAGTGAGGCCCAGGAACTCGCTTGTGCGGCTCGAGTAGACGCTCGGATTGCCGACCACGTGGTGGATGAGATCGAGCCGCGTGACGAGGTAGGCGTTGGTCCCCTCGACGCGGTGGACCGGATCGGCTTCCCGCAACTTCGCGTAGAAGGGGTAAGGCTCCTCGACGATTGCTGGATCGAAGAGCGGATCGACCGTCCTCGTCTCTACCTCTCCTCCGAGCTGGCTGCCGTGGGGTGCGTCTGGACAATTCATGGTGACACTTGCTCCCTACGAGACTGTCGCTCTACCTGGTGGACCGCCAGCGCTCGACGAGGCCGGGCTCGCCGGTCTGCTTCATGTGGACGCCCGCGGGTGTCGCATGCAATCGAGTTGACCGTCCAGACACATGCGGCGAGGCGATATGACCCCGTCATCTTCTCCTCCGCCATTCGCGGCACTTCCATTGCGATTGGTCGAACAGCGGACCGCCGCCGGGCGGGCACGATTTCGGTCACCAAGACCGGACGGCCGATCTGCGTGCTATGTCCGCAGCGTCGAGTCATGAGGAGGCCGAAACCGTTTTGCCGGGGATGAGGCTGCCGCAGATAGGGTCGGCCCCGTTGACCAGGTGGAACGTCGAGCCCGACAGCTTGGTAATCCAGCTGCAGTTGTCGATCCCCTGGGCTCCGCCCGTGCGCTTGGACAGGTCGAGGGTGTGGGAGCCGAACAGGCCAGCTCCGTCGTAGCTGGTCATGTGGGACAGAGCATCTATCAATCCGGCCTGGGTCGGCGCGGAACCAGCCGCCTCGAGCCCTCTAACTAGGAGGTCGATCGCGACGTACCCGAGGTACTCGGCGTAGGTCGGGTCGGCGGTTATGCCGATGCTCCTCAAGGCGGTCTGGAAGCGGGTGGTAGCGGGAGTGTTCATCTCGACCGGCTCGAACGTGGACTCGAAATACACGCTCTGCGCGGCCTGTAGCGCACCCGGGCCCGCCTGGAGCAGATCGCCGCCGTAGCCCGTCGGCAGCAGGGCGATCTTAAGGTCGGCGCCGACCTGTCGCAGGGCGGTGACAAGCGCGAAGCCGGTGTTCGGGTCGACGAACGCGGTGAACGCGTCGACACCGGCGGCCTTCATTGCGAGAGCCACCGGGGCCACGTTGGTGCTGCCGAACGGGAAGGAGGCGTTGACGTACCCGACCTTTAGTCCGGCAGCCGCGGCCGATACACCCGCCGCCCTCGCCGACTCGGCCGACGTTGGCGAGATGCTGTACCCGAGCGCTCCCACGTCCGTCCCGCCCAGCATCTTGAAGAGCAGCCCTGTCGTTGTCGCCACCTTGGTGGCGTCAAGCGGGCCGAAAACCGAGAACATGTTCTTGCTCGCGATCCACTCGGGCCCGTCCTCGGCGGCACCGACGACCGGTACACCCCTCGATGACAGGAAGTTGGCGGCGGCGAACGTGAGAGCGGAGATGGCAACGACCGCGAATACGTGGTCGAGCTCGACCAACTTCTGGGCGGCGGACAGCGCCCCCGCCGGCGACGTGCCGGTGTCTCCGACGATGTACTTGATGGTGTAGCCCTCCTTCGTGACCAACACCGCTCCGGCCTGCACACCCTGAACGCTGGTCTTGTCCCCCGACGCTGCGGGTCCGGTGAGGTCGGTGAGCACTCCGACCGTGTAAGTCCTCGTGCCTCTGCCGGGGGATGACGATGAGTTCTTCGATGAACTGCAACCGGCGGCCACCGTCAGGAGCACGGACGTCGCCGCAATCAACATTCTCTTGAAACCGCTCATCGCGGTACGTTCCAGTTCCCGACCGGTTGAGTGGTAGCGCGGTGACGCCGTGGGCTCATTGCATGTGAGTTCCCGGAGCTAGCGGCGCGGGTAGCAGCGGTCGACTCAGCGAGGGTTGGGGTGGCCGTCCCGCCAGCACTGATCGGCGGCACGATCGTTTGGTCGAATGACTCATCCACCCCCCTCGTCGGTAATTCGGCTGCATGTCCACTGCCACGGCGGTTCGCCTCCGTCCGACTCACAGCGATCCTTTCCATGTCGGAGAATATGGCTCTACCTCGTGAACCAGTGCCGCATCTGAACAAGGTCGGGCTTACCAGTCGGCAACATTGGGACATCCTCTTGCTCGACGACTCGGCAGTGCCGGGGGACCTTGTAGGATGACAAGCTCTCCCGCGCGGCCGCGAGGACGTCGTCGAGGCCGACGCTGGCGCCGGGTTCGATCACCACCACCGCTGCGACGTCCTCGCCCCGGTCACCGGCCGGGATACCGAGGACGTAGACCTCCCGAACGCCGCCCAGCTCAGCGACCGCGTTCACCACCTCGGCGGGCGCCACGTTCGCACCCGCGGACTTGATCATGGCCGTACGGCGACCGGTGAACCGGAGGTGGCCGTCGGCGCCGAACCAACCGAGGTCACCCGAGGGATACCACCCGTCGGGCGTGAACACGTCGTGAGACTCGCGTTTGTATAGCGCGTCCATCAGGAAAGCTCCGCGCAGGTACAGCTCCCCTTCCTCACCGACGGGTAGCTCCGCCCCGGTGGCAGGATCTACTACAAGGTGCTCCATCCCGGCGAGGGGCCGCCCGAAGGTGCCTCGCAGGGCCGCCGGGAGCGGGCCGAACGGATCGTCGGGGGAGGTGTGCGGGCCGCCCGTCTCCGACATGCCGAGCAGGTTCGACGCCAGGTCGGGGGCCAGCGGGCGCAGCTTCTCCGGAAGCACTGCGAGCAGCGTTCCGCCGCGCACGTGGGCGAGGCTGCGGTCCGGAAAGGTTGGGTGCTCCGCCATCGATCGCGCGGCGTTCGGCCAGCACGAGATCCACGTCGCCCGCTCCCTCTCGCAGAGAACAAGGGCCTCTTCCGGGTCGAACCGCTCCTGGATGAGGGCTCCCGCTCCTGAGGTGAGCGCAGACAGGAGGAGCATCGTCAGCCCGCCAACCCAGAAGAACGGCATCGGCGAATAGATCCGGTCATCGGGACCGAAGCGGCGTGCCGCCGCCAGCGCCGCGGCGTGTCGCACGAGGGAGCCGTGCGTGTGGAGCACCGCCTTGGGCGCCGCTGTTGTTCCGCTCGTGCTGATCAAGGCGAGCGGGTCCGACGCTGCGACCAGCTCTTCGGCGGCGAGCACGACTCCGACCGGTACTGACCGATCGAGCGGAGAGGACCATGCGGCGCCACTCTCGACATGAGCCCAACGGAGGAACGGGGCGGAGTCGAGCGCAAGTGCCGGTTCGCTCACTGCTAGCCCCGGGATCGCTGCCTCGAACCTGGTCACCAGGTCGGCGTTACCGAAGGATGGCGCGATCAGGACTGCGTGCACGTCGGCGTGGCGGATCGTCCTGGCAAGCTCCGCGGGAGGCGAGAAGGTCGACAACGGAACGGTGAGCGCCCCGATGCGCGCGGCGGCCAGCCAGGTGACCACCCATTCAGGGCTGTTCGCGTACATCAAGCCCAGGCGGGTGCCCTTGCCCACGCCGGCCGCCATGAGACGCCCAGCAAGCTCGAGGCTCCGGTCGTCTGCCTCCCCGTACGTCAACCTCGAATCGATGCCGACGAGGAAGTCGTCGTCCGGCCCTTTGCGCCGCAGCGCCAAGGCCTCTGGGATACTCGCGGGATAACCCTCGAGGAGTGGGTTGAGACCAGCGACCTTCTGCATCGCCCCTGCCCTAAGCTGCCGGCAGGTCGAGCAGCCGGGCGGCGATGATGTCGCGCTGAATCTCGCTGGTCCCGCCGTAAATCGTCGCGGCCCGGGAGTACAGCCACTCCTTGCGGTATCGATCGGCAAGGGGCCCGTCATCGAACTCGACCAAGCCGGACAGCACGAGCCGGCTGGCCTCAAACACTGATTGGTCCGCGGTGGCGATCAAAACCTTGTCGACAGAGGACTCAGGTCCGCGAAGCTCTCCCCTGGCGACGAGCCACTGCGTGACCCGGGAGCGTGCACGCAGGGCGTGGACGTCAGCGAAGGCCTGGCCCAGAACCCGCGTTGCGGTGTCGTCCCGAGGGTCGGCCAGCCGTGCGATCTCGTCCAGGTGGTGGAGGAGCCAGCCGCTCCGCTGCCAAAAGATCGGGCCACGCTCGCACGCCAGCACGTGTTGGGCGACCGCCCACCCCCGGCCCCGTTCGCCCAGCAGCCGGTCGCCGGGCACCCGCACCCCGTCGAAGAATGTCTCACAGAACTCGTCGACGCCGGCCATCGTCTGCACGGGCGCGACAACCAGGCCGGGCGAGTCCATGTCGACGAAGAACGCGCTGATGCCACGAGACCCCGAACCGGGACCCTCGGTGCGGGCGAGCACGATGCAACGGCTGGCGTGGTGAGCCCAGCTCGTCCAGAGCTTCTGGCCGGTGATGACCCAGTCCATCCCGTCTAGCTCGGCGGTGGTGCGCAACGATCCCAGGTCGCTGCCGGCGTCGGGCTCGGAGAACCCTTGGCACCACAGCTCGTCACCGCGCAGCAGGGCGGGGAAAACGGACGCAACGAGGTCTGCCGAACCAAACTGAACGACCGCCGGGCCGAGAACCTCGGTCATCGAGAAGGCGGCGCTGTGCACCAGCCCGCGGACGGTGAGCTCCTCTCCGAGGACGGACCGGTGAATCGGGCTGGCACCCAAGCCCCCAGCCAGCTCGGGCCAGCCCGATCGCATCCAGCCCTCGGCGTAGAGCCGCCGCTGGACCGACCGCTGATGGGCCAGGATCTCGTCGGTGCTGCCATGGCCATCGTAAGGGGGACGGAGCTCGGCGAGGTGAGCGTCGATCCACGCGGTGAGCTCGCCGCGGAACTCCGAGACCGTCGCGGCGGAATGGTCCAGCCTGCTCATAGCCACCGTTCGACGACCACTTTGGTCTGGGTGTAGAACTCGATGGCGTGCTCGCCATGGGCATGCAGGTCCCCGAAGAAGCTGTCGCCCCAACCACTGAAAGGGAATGACGCCATCGGCTGGGCGACTCCGACGTTGATCCCGATGTTCCCGGACCGGGCCTCGTAGCGGAACCGTCGCGCGGATGCTCCGTCGGCGGTGAACAGGCAGGCCATGTTCCCATAGACGCCGCCGTTCACGAGGTCCAACGCTTCGTCGAGATCGGTCACCCTGGTGATCCCGAGCACCGGCCCGAACACCTCGGTGGTCGCCAGAGACGTCGCCGGCGCCACGTGGTCGACCACGGTCGCACCCAGGAAGAACCCATCGGTGTCGGTGCCACGCTTACGCCCGTCGACGACGAGCTGCGCACCCTCATCGGCGCCGACGCCGATGAGCGCACCCACCCGCTGGCGGCTGTGCTGGGTGATCAGGGGCCCGAGTTCGACACCATCGTCCAATCCGCTGCCCATGGTTGTTGCTTCGGCGAGAGCGGCAACGGCGTCCACGAACGGGTCGGCCGCCGCCCCGACCACGATGGCCGAGCCGCCGGCGAGGCAGCGTTGGCCGGCGTTCCCGAACGCGCTCTCCGCGGCCAACGGCGCCACCAGGTCGATCGGGGCGTCGGGGAGCACAACGAGCGAGTTCTTCGCGCCACCCTGCGCCTGTGCTCGCATGCCGTTCGCCGCCGCCCGGGCGTACACGGCCCGTGCCGCGGGCGTGGACCCGACGAAGCTGATGGCCTTCACCTCCGGGTGGTCAATCAGCAACTCCGCCGTCCGCGCGTCGCCATGAACCAGCCCAACCACACCGGGGGGCAGCCCGAGCCCGTCGATGAGCTCGAACAACAGCATCGCCGTCCGGGGGGTGCGCTCTGAGGTCTTCAGCACGAACGGGTTCCCGCAGGCGATGGCGTAGGGCAGGAACCAGCACGGGATCATCAGCGGGAAGTTGAACGGCACGATGGCAGCGCAGACCCCGACCGGCTGACGGATCAGCGCCTCGTCGACACCGTGAGAGATGTCCTCCGCGAACCGGCCCTGGAGCAGGGCCGGCGTGCCGCAGGCCTGATCGATGTTGTCGATCGCCCGCCGTACCTCGCCACGGGCCTCGGCGAGGACCTTGCCGTGCTCGATCGTGATCGAACGGGCAAGGTCGTCGAAGCGATCCTCCATCCGAGCCTTGAGCCTGAAGAGGAACTGAGCCCGCTCAACCGGGGTATGCCGCCGCCAGCCGGGCACGGCAGCGCTGGCCGCCGCCACGGCTGCGTGGACATCAAGCGAGTCGCTGGCTCGGACTCGCGAGATCACGGCTCCGGTGGCGGGATCCCACACCTCGAACGTGTTGGACCCACCGACAGGCGTCCACTTCCCGCCGATGTAGTTCCTCAGCGTCTCAAGATCGTCGATCACTCAGGGAAACCTCGTCGTCGATGAACGCGACCCCCGCCCCGGCCAGGGGGGCGGCTGGGGACTGGGGGCCGCCCTCACGTGCCTGGGTAGACAGCCGGAGCGAACCGCTGACAGTCCTGGCCTGCCCGCGATCGCGACACGATAGTGAGCATACGCCATTCTCTCCACATAGTCATCTTGCTTTTCACGTTCTGGCCCGAACGGGGGCGGCGCGGCAGCTTGCCGGAGTCCGAGTAAGGCGGATCCAGCGAAGACGAGACTCGGACCTGGTCGACATTGCAGTTGATGCTGTGGCGGAGAGAAATATGCTTCTACTGACGATCACACTCGATAGGGGTGGCGCGTGGCTGCGTTGCAGGGGGCGCAGTCGGCTCGATCGGCACCGTCCTCGACCGAACCCTTGAGACCGAGCCCGCGCGGGAGGCGCTCGTCGCATCCAACGGGCGCCTGACCTACGAGCAGCTCGACGCAATGGTCGACCGGGCTGCTGGCGCCCTCCACGGGCTCGGCATCCGTCCGGGCGACGTTGTCGGCGTCAGCCTGCCGAACCAGATCGAGGTCGTCGTCACGTTCTACGCGACAGCGCGGATCGGCGGCGTGTGGCTCGGCGTCAACCGGAGCCTCGCAGTGCCCGAAAAGTCGTTCATCCTTCGCGACGCGGCCGCAGCGGTGCTCATCGCCGATGAGGCCACCGTCAGCGTGCTCGACGCGTCCGGCGACGTGAGAACCCGGCTCGTCCCGGCCGGGGGGTCGTCTCCCGAGTGGGAGGCTCGCGTGGCCGATGGATGTCGCTACCCGAGAGCCGTCCGGGGCCAGGACGAGCCAGCGGGCATCGCTTACACGAGCGGCACGACCGGTCGCCCCAAAGGCGTGGTTCACTCGGAGCGGAACCTGCTGCTGCCAGGGAGCGTGCTCGGACAGGTCCGCGGGTTTGACGCTTCACTACGCCGCGGCGACTGCGCCGCCATGACGATCCTCAATCTGCAGGTGACCAGCACGCTGCTGACCGCCCAGGCCGGCGGCACCCAGGTAGTCATGGACCGGGTCGACGCGCCGGGCATCGCAGGGTGGATCCGAGACGAGCGCGTTACCTCCTGGTTCGGCGTCCCGACGATGCTGCGGGATCTCGCCACGTCGGCCGAAGTGAACGACACTGACCTCGCCACGCTCGATGACGTATGGACTGGGGGAACGTACTGCCCCCGCTCAGTCCGCGGGCAGTTCGAGGCACGCTTCGGCAAACGTGTGCACGCTACTTACGGCATGACGGAGGCGCCCACGGTCGTCACGATCGAACCCCGCGGCGAGTCCGCCGTCGAAGGGTCGAGCAGCAAGGCTCTCCCCCACCTGGTGGTGGAGATCATCGATGAGAGCGGCGAAGCCCTCCCGTCCCGCCAGGTCGGACAGGTCACGGTGCGGGCAGCACAGGACGGTGATTGGGCCGGACGGTACACGCCGATGCTCGGCTATCGCGGGGTCCAACACGACGTAGCCGACGTTGTGGTCGACGGCTCGCTCCGGACTGGCGACATCGGCGAACTCGACGACGACGGAAACCTCTTCATCCGAGACCGACTGAGCTCGCTGATCCTGCGGGGGGGGAGCCAACGTATATCCGGCCGAGGTCGAGCGGGTGCTGCTCAGCTATCCCGGCGTCGCGGGGGCCGCGGTCGTCGGCATCGCCGATGATCGCCTCGGCGAGCGCGTGGCAGCCGCCGTCGAGGTCGTCGCAGGTGCGACTATCTCGACCGACGCACTGCGAGACCACTGCGCCGAGCAACTCGCTCGCTACAAGGTTCCCGAGCGCTGGCGAATCGAAGCCCTCCCCCGCAATGCGATGGGCAAGGTGATCCGGCCGGTGGTCGAGAAGTGGTTCGGCGACGAGACCGGGAAGCCATGGGGAGCCAGCTAGTGCTGACACGCTCAAGCGTCAGCTGAAATCCGAGCCGCCGTCAAGGTTTATGTGGGCGCCGGTCATGTAGGTGTTGGCCTGCGACGCGCAGAAGGCGACCACCTCCGCCACCTCGGCCGGGAGACCGACGCGCTGCAGGTCGACCGTCGTGCCGTACTGAGCCGCCATGACTCGGTAGGCGTCGTTTGGGTCTGCGTCGTCGCCGCCGGCGGCGCGGACGGCCGCCGCGATATGGCCGGTGAGCACCGCTCCAGGGGCCACCGCGTTCACCAGGATCCCCTCGGCCGAAAGCGTTCGAGCTAGGTTCATGGTGAGGCTTGCTAGAGCCGCTTTTGACGCCGTGTACGCGATGAGGCCGGGGCTTTGGTGCTTGATCGACAGGGCGGTGATGTTCACGATACGGCCCACGGTGCCGTGCGAAGGAGCGGAAGCGCGTGCCGCGTGCAGTGGACCGCAGTGAGCACTCCCTGGTCGAAAGCGGCTCGCCAACTCGCGTCGTCGAGATCGTCGAAGCCTCCAGCACTCGACGGGCCGACCGCGTTCACGAGGGCGTTGATGATGCCCCAACGCTCGGCGATCTCGGCGAAGGCAGCGATGACCTCGTCCTCATCGATCGCATCGACCTGGATGCTGACCACGCCGCGGGCTTCAGCGGCGCCGATCATCTCCACCGCGTGATCAAGCCTGGTCTGGCGACGGCCGAGCACTGCGATGCGGCCACCGTCCGCGGCGACCCGCAGCGCGACGGCGAGGCCCATCCCGGCGGAGCCACCGCTGATGACGGTGACGGCTTCGTCAGCCATCCGAAATCGGTCCTTCAGCGGGTGGACTTGGCGGGTCTCGGGTCGACTCCGAGGCCCATCGCGCAGAACGCCCAGAGCTCCTCCGCCGTGATGTGGCCGCCCTGTTCCGATCCGAGGACCCGGTTGTGGACTGCAGTCAGCACGGTGTGGTGCAGGAGGTGGGCAGCAGTGTCGGCCGACAGGGGCGTCTGCAGCCTGCCCGAAGCCACAGCATCCTTCACGAGCTGCTCCACGAGTTCGACCTGAGGCCTGTACGCACGCGCCAGCTCCTGCGGTCGGGTCTCCGCGAGCCGGTTGCTGTAGGTCGTCAGGGCGCGATACACCGGAGTGACGTTGGAGGTCAGGTGGTAGATGGCTTCGATGTAGACCCGTACTCGGTTGACCGGATCGCTCTCCTTCTCACACGCCCTTCGCAGCCGGGGCGTGACCTCGCTGGCCAAGATCGTATGGTGCACGGCAACGAGCAAATCGTCCTTGCTGGCGAAGAAGTTGTAGAAGGTTCGGATCGACATCCGCGATCGGTCGACCACGTCTTGGACGGTGAAGTCGGTGCTTCCCCGCTCGTTCATCAGCTCGATCGTCGCCGCCACGAAGCGGTCGCTTCTCGCTTGGGCACGCCCACGGGCGGCTTGCAGCGAGCGCTCAACGCTCTGCTGCTTCCACTCCGGGATCCCGTCGTCGGCCCCTTCCGACGTCAGGGTGCTTGCCTTCGCTCGTGCCATGGTGATGTCCTTGAAGATGCGACGCAGGTGATTGTGCGAGTCAGATACTACTCAGCGAGTTATCTGATTCTCGATGTTACAGGCCGTGGCCGGGAGGTTCGGACATCCCAGAAACCGAGTCGAGGAAACCCCCGATCGCGGCGGCCACCTGGTCCGCGCGGTCCTTGTGCACAGCATGCCGGCCGCCCTCGACGGTCACGAGCGTGCACCGGGGGTGCGTCGCGACCAGCAGATTCGCCTGGCGAACTCGCCGAGGGTCGTCCTGATCACCGACGATCAGCAGGATTGGACAGGCGATCTCGGCCAGGGCACCCAGATCCGCCTTGGGACGGCGCCTGGCTCGCTCGCAGAGCTCGACCATCAGCTCGAGCCAGTGATCGTCGCCGTGCTGATCGACGTGGAGTCGGCGAAGTGTCTTGGGCCAGCCAGCAACAAGCTGCTCCCGGGTCGGAACGCTCGACCTGGGGTCGCCGAGACCGGGACTGAGCAGCACGAGGCTGGCGCAGGTCCCGGGGTTCGTGAGCTCGAGGTCGAGCACCACCTCTGAGCCGAATGAGAACCCCAGGACGTGAGGCCGGGCCGCCCCCTCGTGCTCGATGAGGGCGAGCAGATCGCCGTTCACCAGCTCGATGCTGATCTCGCCGGCGCGATAGTCCGAGGAGCCGTGGCCGCGCAGATCTGGGAGGATCATCCGGTAGCGGTCGTCCAGGGCACTTGCCAGCTTCGACCACTCATAGGCGCCGGTGCCCGACGCACCATGGACGCAGAGGACGCTCGGTCCCGATCCGACGACGTCGTAATGCAGCGACAGACCGTCGTGCTTGTAGATCGACACGGCTCGTTCAGTCCGCCGGCAGATCAGTCGTCTTGGCCTCGAGGTACATCTCGAAACCCTCGAGCCCGCCCTGGCGACCGATGCCGCTCGCCTTGTGTCCCGCGACGGGCGGAGTCGGCGGCGCACCAGCTCGCCCCGTGCACCCCGACGGTCCCCGCCTGGGTGCGGCGTGCAACAGCGAGGGCCCGCTCGTTGGACGCCGCGCTGACACTGCCGGACAGGGCGTAGATCGAGTCGTTGGTGATCGCCACCGCGTCGTCGTCGTCGAACGGCATTGCGATGAGGATTGGGCCGAAGATCTCATCGTGGGCGATGCGCATTGAGTTGTCGTCATCGGCGAGCAGGGTGGGCTCCACGTAGACCGCGGCATCGAAGGACTGGCAGTACGGACACACCGGAACGGTCGGGAAGCGAAGCTGCTTGCACGCTGCGCACCGCTGGGACCGAGGACGTCCAAAACTCCCGGAGCGCCATAAGAGCTCGTTCTAGCGTGAGGTAGGGCAGCGGACGCCGAGCGGCCCGGCCGGCCGTCGGCGCAAATGCGTTTGCATCCTTCGTCACGAGCATCGGTTGCTGTAGGCGGGGTACAGTCGGCTATCACTACGCAGAAAGTATCATTCTACTAGGGAGGATAGGATGACGCGAGGAGGGGCGTTGATCGGACTTCGGGTCGTGGTCGTCGGTGCGTCGAGTGGCATCGGTCGAGAGATCGCGTTCCAGCTCGTCGGCTGTGGCGCGCGTGTCGCTGTGGCGGCGCGTCGAGCCGACCGACTGGCTGGCCTCGTCGGCGCTATCCCACTCCCCTGCGATGTGCGGGATCCGCTGCAATGTGAGCAGATGGTGGCGCAGGCGGCTGCAGCCTGCGGAGGACTTGACGCGGTCATCTACGCCACGGCCGTGACCAGGATCACCCCTGTCGACACCGCGGCCATCGACGAGTGGCGGGCAGTCTTCGAGACCAATGTGTTCGGCGCTGCCCTCGTCACGAGGTTCGCCATCCCCCATCTGACGGCGCAAGGCAGCGCGGGCCGGGCGGTGTTCCTCTCATCTGACTCCTCGGACGTGGCATTCCCCGGACTTGCTGCCTATTCCGCGTCGAAGGCGGCGCTGGGAAGGTTCTGCCAGGGCCTCTCCGACGAGCTCCCCGCCGTCTCGGCGACCGAGGTCGTCGTCGGCCCAACGGCGGGCACCGACATCGCCGACGGATTCGACCCTGAGCTTTTCGGCGTCTGGGCGACTCGTTGGTTTGAGGAGGGCTTCGTTCGTCACGCCATGCAACAGCCCGAGGACGTGGCCCGTGTGGTCCTGGCCCTCCTACAAGACGCCTCACCGCCTCGCCGAGTGTTTGCCGTCGGAGCGCCCCAAGTGACAGCGTCACTCGAAGAGGGTCGGCGTCAGGCAGAGGCAACGGCCCCGTGAGCCTCACCGAGATCCTCCAGGTCCTTGAGCTCGACGAGGTCGCGCCCGACCGATATCTCAGCCAAAACCTGGCCGACTCGCCTGGCGTCGTCTTTGGTGGCCAGCTACTCGCTCAGGCGATCGCCGCCGCGGCCCGCACCGTGCCGGATATGGCAGTGAAGTCGATGCACACCCTCTTCGCGCGAGGCGGCTCTCCTGAGGTCCCGCCGGAGCTCGATGTGAGCCGGCTGCACGTGGGCCGCAGCTTCGCGAACCTCGAGGTCTCCATCCGCCAAGGCGATCGACTCTGCACACGGTCGCTGGTTCTCCTCCATCGACCCGACGCGGATCTGATTCGTCACGCCGACGAGCCGCCGGCCGTTCCCACCGCCGAGCGGTGCCCCGTCCCCGAGGTAGTTCGGCGTGGGTGGGAGATTCGTTACGTCGACGGTGTGGACATCATGGATCCAGACGCGGTCGGCCCCCCCGAGCTCTATGTGTGGTCGCGTTTCGCCGGCGCTCCCGATGACCCGTGGGTCAGCCAGGCGCTCCTTGGATACGCATCGGATGGCTTCCTCATCGGAACGGCGATGCGCCCGCACCCAGGCGCGGGCCAGTCCCTTGCCCACGTAACTATCTCGACGAGCGTGATCGCCCAGACGCTTACGTTCCACGACCCGTTCTTTGCGGGCGATTGGTTGCTGCTCGCGCTGCGGAGCCCGCACGCCGGCGCCGGTCGCTCGTTCGGTCGGGCCGACGTGTTCTCGGCCGATGGGCGTCTCGTCGCCTCGTTCTCCCAGGAGAACATGATCCGGGCGTTCGACGCGGACCGGGCGCCCGCCGCAGGCGAGCGCTCGAAGTACTAGGAGTTGTTCCGGGCCTTCATGGCGGCGAGGTCGGCCATGACGCTGGTCTTGCCGTCGGTGTGAGCGATGGCGCGGGCGTGTCCGAGGTGGTGGATGTCAAAGTTCGCCGCGATCGAGTTCGAGAAGCCCATCGCGTCGACCGCTCCGTTGATCGCCCGCTTGGCGAGTCGCACCGCCCACGGGTCCATCCCGGCGATGGACGCGGCGAGCTCCGCCGTCCGGCCTTCGAGCCTGTCGAGCGGCACGACCTCGTTGACCATCCCGCATTCGCGGGCCTGCTCAGCCGAAAGGGCCGATGCGGTGAAGAGCAGCTGCTTCGCTCGCCGGGGCCCGAACTCCCATGGGTGGGCGAAGAACTCGATACCCGGCATGCCCATCAGGCCGACCGGATCGGAGAACTGGGCGTTGTCCGCAGCGACTATGAGGTCACACGGCCAGCACAGCATCAGCCCCGCAGCAATGCACTTGCCCTGCACCGCTGCGATCGAGGGCTTGACCAAGTCGCGCCACCGCTTGGCGTAGTGCAGGTAGCCGCGCTCCTCCCAGTCATAGTAGGTGTCAACGGTTAGGGCACCGCCGACACGCTCGGGACCGAGCGAAGGGTCGCCGCCACCTTGCATGTCATGCCCAGCTGAGAAGTGCTTGCCGACCGTGCGGAACACGACCACACGGACCTCACGGTCCTTGTCAGAGGTAGACCACGCATCGTCGAGCTCACGCAGGACCTGGGGGTTCTGTGCGTTAGCGGCCTGGGGGCGGTCCAACGTGATGACGGCCACACCGTCGTTAGCCTCGTACCGAACGAACTCTGCGTCCACGACTCTCCTCTGTGACCCCACTCACGGATGGCGCCGATGCAAAGCGGCGCGAGCAAAGGACAGTACGGGCCTACCGCCTTCGGTGCAAGCCACCTGGCGCATACGATAATTTGACTTGCTGTAATAGAAGAATGATATTCTACCCAGGAGCACCACTGTGGGGAGGACAAATGCGCCCGGAAGATCTCATCCTCGTGAGCGTTGACGATCACCTCATCGAGCCGCCGGACATGTTCGACGCCCACGTGCCCGCGAAGTACAAGGATCTCGCCCCCAAGGTGGTCACCCATAGGGGCGTGGACACCTGGATGTTCGGCGACCAGCGAGCCACGTCTATCGGGCTGAATGCTGTGGCCTCGTGGCCCAAGGAGGAGTGGGGCTTCGATCCCGTGGGGTTCGCCGAGATGCGACCTGGCGCCTACGACGTGCACGAGCGGATCCGTGACATGAACGCGAACGGTGTCCTCGCGTCGATGAGTTTCCCATCGATGGCCCGCTTCGCGGGGCAGTTCTTCATGGACCACCCGGACAAGGACCTCGCGCTGGTGATGCTGCAGGCGTACAACGACTGGCACATCGACGAGTGGTGTGCCGCCCACCCGGGGCGCCTGCTGCCCCTCGCCATCGGGCCCCTCTGGGACGTCGACCTCCTCGCGGCGGAGGTCCGCCGTGTCGCAGCAAAAGGCTGTCGTGCTATCAGCTTCTCCGAAGCGCCATACCACCTCGGGCTCCCGTCGTTCCACGGTCACCACTGGGATCCGTTCTTCGAGGCGTGCGTCGAGAACGAGGTCGTCGTATCGATGCATATCGGGTCGGGGTCGAATATGCCGACTACCAGTAAGGACGCCCCGGTCGAC
>Ga0302326_10013663_pt1 | contig 17198 bp, 15 predicted proteins | sample Palsa_T0_3_FD_202264 | JGI IMG/M metagenome (GOLD analysis project Ga0302326, IMG submission 202264) | Peat permafrost microbial communities from Stordalen Mire near Abisko, Sweden - Palsa_T0_3 | ecosystem: Environmental > Terrestrial > Soil > Palsa > Peat permafrost | place: Sweden: Abisko... | reverse complement strand
GTCCCAAGGCTTTTCGCTGCAATTTGGCTACACCTACGCCAAGAGCATCATGCTCGATGGCATGGATTTCAACAATCAGTTCGACTTCAGCAATACCCATGCCCCGTCGCTCCTCGACGAACGGCACCGCTTTACTTTGGCCGCAGTCTGGCGGCCCCGGCTGGAAAAACTAACCACATCCGACACCGGACACAAATTCCTCTCCGGCTGGACCCTGAGCAGCGTTATGGAGTTCTCTTCCGGCCGTCCCTATGCGGGTTTGTTGAGCACCGCGTGCACCAGTCCGACCCTGTCATTCAGCAATTGCGGCAACCCACAACCTCCGCCCCCCGCGCCGCCCGTCGCGCCGGGCAACGACAACCTGAACGACACCGCCTTCAACGAGGACACCGCGGCCACCGCTGGCGGCATCAACGGCGCTGGACCTACACCCGGCATCGGGCTGAATTCCTTCTACGGCCCCTGGCTGGAGAGAATCGACGTGGGCCTGGCCCGCAGCTTCGAAATCCGCGAAGGCAAGGAACTTCAATTCCAGGTGCAAGCCTTCAATCTGTTCAACCACGCCAATTACTACGTGCAGAACGGCGACGGCATCAACCAAATTCAATACAACCCCATAGGCGCCAACTGCGGTGATGGCATGTCCGCGAACCAGCAGTGTTATCTGGTCCCCAATTCCGGCCCCGGCAACTTCGGAAGCTTCCAGGAAATCAGCCCCAACGGCCTTCCCCGCTCGTTGCAGTTTTCCGCAAGGTTCACGTTCTAAATTAGATTCTCTCGGCAACGTGCACTCTAAATTGCCGGGTGTTTCGCCCCGCGCTCCTCAACGCGAGGTCCCGTACAATGTTCGTGCAGCGACGGAGTTTTCCAGCTGTCTGCAAGGGAAATAGTGCGGCGTATGGTCAATGGTTGGTTGTGTTCTCTGCTCATCTTCCTGTTCTCGGCTGGCACCTCAGCAGCTTACGCCCAGGCTACGGTGCGGCTCTCACAGGTGAAGAAGGTATATGTTGGTTCGCTCGGGACGGACAACGGCGCCGCCGAGGTGCGCGAGCAGATCGTCCGGCAGTTGCGAAAAAGCCAGGGTGCTCAAGTTGTCTCAGATGCGAAGGCTGCGGACGCACAGGTCAAAGGCACAGCCCGCGTCTGGGTCACGGGTCACGTCACGCTCAATCCCCGGTCTCACAGCTCCAGCCAGCCCGTTTTCGAGGGGTTCCTATCGGTGGAAGTGGTCGACAACAGTGGCGAAACGTTGTGGTCGTATCTCGTAACCCCCAGTAAGTTTCCCTGGCACAGCATCGCAGACGACCTTGCCCGTCAGCTTGTAGGCAGGTTGCTCCGCGCCATCGAGGACGATGTTTAGCAAGCGTCTTCTAGCGCAAGCATCGAAGTGAACAGTAAGGGAACCTTGCGAGGCGCAGGTGCCACTTTTCCTGCGCCTCTTTATCAGCAGTGGTTCGAGCTGTTTCAAGACGAGCATCCTGAGGTGCGGATCGGGTACGACCCCGTTGGCTCCGCGGAAGGAATCCGGCGCCTGGAGTTAGGCAAAGTCGACTTTGCAGCGTCCGAAATGCCATTGTCAGACGCTGCAATGTCGGAGGCGCACCAAAGCTTCCTGCATCTCCCTTCGGTCCTCGGCGCCGTCGTTCCCATTTACAACGTAAAGGGCCTGCACCAGAATCTCAATTTCACGCCGGAAACTCTGGCCGGGATTTTTCTCGGGAAGATCCGGAAATGGAATGACCCGCAAATCAGAATGTCGAACCGCGACGCCGCCCTCGCAGACGCCGACATTGTGGTGGTCCATCGGTCGGATGGAAGCGGAACCAGTTTCGTCTGGACAGACTCTTTATCCAAGATCAGTCCGCAGTGGAAAGCCTCGGTCGGCGCGGGAGCGACAGTACGCTGGCCCGTGGGAATTGAAGCCGAAGGCAACGAAGGCGTGGCTTCGACCGTGCAACACACACCGAATTCCGTCGGTTACGTTGAATTCATTTATGCCATCCAGCATGAGCTCAGCTTCGGCACCGTGCGGAACGCGGCTGGACAATTTATCAGGGCGACGATTTCCGGCGTGACAGCGGCCGCGGCCGCAACCGCTGACTCTCGGGGACGGGATTTCCGCATTTCCATCACCAACCCTTCTGGCAAGGATGCTTATCCGATCGCAACCTATACCTGGCTCTTGCTGCCGGAACAGATGCAAGACAAGAACAGGAAGGCTGTACTGCTGGATCTGGTGCGCTGGATGCTGACTTCCGGCCAGAAGAAATGTTCGGCGTTGGGTTATGCGCCGCTGCCGGCCGACGTCGCGAAGCGTTCCTTAGCGTCTCTCGAAGTAAAGTGATCAGCTTCGCCTTCCGTGGAACGCCCCCCTAGAATTCGACGTGGGCGCGGAAACCGGGCACCACCACCGGCCCACGATCGCGGTTGTAACCGGGGTTGTTGATGTGCTGCAGACCAGGAGCGAGATAGATTCCACGCCAAACGTGCGCCGTGTAATACGATTCCACGATGTTCTCCCGCCCGTAATTCAGCCCGCCATCGCCCAGCAGAAATCCAACCCCGCCGTCCGCCAGGTACACCTGGTGGTCTTTCTTGATACCGTTCGTCACGAAAGCGATGCCGGCCCGGTCCTGCTTGCGATGCCACAGCGCGCCATTGGCTCCGACGCCCTGGTCAAAAGTAGAATCAATTTCGGTGTACGCAAAGGACTCGGTTTTTCCGTTGTCCCATCCCCAGCGGGCAAACGCCGTAAAGTTCCGCGTCAGGCTTTGTTCCAAGTTGATGCCAAAGCCATATTTCCGCGTGATGTGCCAGGGGTGGTTTGTGATTTCGGGCACCCGCACCAGGCCCTCCTCAAACTGAGCAATCGCTTCGCGGTAGATCCCCATATTGGCATAATTGGTGTATGCCAGCAGCCGCACCACCCCGGCTTTCTTCGGCAAAACGCCGCGTCGCAGTTCATATTCCCAATTTTCCGCGTGCACTTGCCACGGACGCCAGACCAGATCAATTCCATTCGCAACCTTCGGCATAAGCACCTCGGCGAAGCGGAAACCCCAGTTGCGGTCCTCGTAATCCGCCACCAGGCCCACAGTGTAGCCGCGCGTGTCGGCGGCGTAATCCCAAGCGCCGTTGTTATCCACGGACCAGTTGGAAAATTGAAAATGGGTGTCGGAACCTGCCGAGTTCAGATCAAAGAAATCCGGCATGCTGAACTTGCCGAAGCGGATCTCCAGACGCCGCCGGGGCAATGCATCGAAAAGAGATAGAAAACTGCGCTCATTCTCGACCTTATCCTTGCTCAGCGCGAACACCTTGTGGATCATGCCGCGCCCCAGGTACGGCGCTTTGCTTAACAGCGGATTGCGCACGATGTCGAGGTCGGTATTCCCCGCCAAGCCAAAGCCCTGGCTGAGCGCCGAGCCGCCCGCCTCTTCGATGTCCACCAAAAACTCGGCGGAGTCATTCAGGCGCACGCCGGTATAGAGTGTCATGAGTCTGGAAGTCGCCTTCTGATAATCCGGACTCAGGCTGTGCGGCCCGCTATAGTCGGCGTGAAAGTCGGGATGGGTTTGAAATATGAAATTTACCTGCCCTGACAGCCAGAACCGCGTGTCTTTGAAATGCGGGATCATCGACTCGGGATCGGCAACGGCATCGCTCGGCGGGCTGGAGGGATCGCCCGCGTCCGGAGCGCTAGAAGCCGCAGTTGGGCTCGAGGCCACGGAGACTTGCGATTGCGCCCAACTGGTGGAATGGGCGGCGCTCAGCCAGAAGATTACCGCGAGGGCAAAGCGCATCCTGGCGGCGCGTGCGGCACTGACGTTCAACACGGATCGATTCACGGTGAAAATCAATTCTAATATCCATGGAAAACGAAATTAGCTGCAGTCGCTGCGCCTAGCCAAGGCTCCTATCGCCCCGGCATGTGATTCCAATCGCTGATACGTACAATGCGTGAGTATCCGCTTCCTCGGTTAATAGAACGTTACAACTGCCCCCCACACTCGCAGCTGGCGTAGGGACTTGGGTCCTGGAGGAGCAGCCGGGCTTCTCCTCACAAACACATCATATCATACCCCCCTAGGGTATATGTCAAGAACAAAAAAGGGGGAGTTCAGAATTCATGAAAGACCGACTTCCGAAAATCCCGCAAGAGAAACAGTAGCTGCTTTCCCGAATCCAACCTAGGCGCGGGCCCATCACGGCGGCCGAGCGTGCGGTGACGGGGGGACGAGTGCGCTGATATCCTGATGCTCCTAGCGGCGATTCGCGGCGGCGGGAATAGCCGGATGGCGGAAATTCTGGAAGATCACATCCGGCTTCATGCTTCGTCCGAGAAGAAACTGGCTGCATCTGTCGCGAGTGGCGAGGAAGACGAGTAGAGAGGTAGAGAGGAAGACGGTCCAGATCAAGGAAGAGCCGTCCACAAATAAAAAGGACGGCCCGGAGCCCCCCAAGGCCGTCCTGATAGACCCTCCCGGTTAGAAGGGCAACTGGCAGTACCATAGTCGCGAGAGATTGCTGGAATATTGCAATTTCGTGAAAGTCTCATGAATAAGATTCCAGATAAGCCAGACGCCGCGCTTCTCGATCTGCAGAACATTCGTGTCGTGCGCGGTGCCGTCACTCCGAGTGGCAGGGCTGACCGAGGCACGGCTAGCGGAGGAAAGATAGCGCTCGACGACTTCAGCCTTTGCATCCACGCCAACGAACATGTGGCCGTCCTAGGGCCGAACGGTTGCGGAAAATCCACCCTCATCAAAACCCTTACTCGCGAGTGTTATCCGATAGTTCGCGAAGGGTCGAGCATGACCATTCTCGGCCAGAAAAGTTGGAACGTCTTTGCGCTGCGTTCCCTGCTCGGCATCGTGTCCAATGACCTGATGTCTTCGTGCACCGGCGACGCGAGCGGCCTCGACGTGGTGCTCTCCGGCTTTTTCAGCAGCACGCGTATATTCCCTAATCACAGTTTCGATTCGAAACAGAGAGAACGGGCTGAGAGTGCGTTAGCACATCTGGGCGTCTCGCATCTGGCCGAGCGTGCGGTCGAGGAAATGTCGTCGGGTGAGGCTAAGCGCGTTTTGATCGCTCGCGCGCTCGTCCACAGGCCGCGAGCGCTCTTGTTCGACGAGCCCTGCAATTCGCTGGACATTTTGGCGCAGCACAGCTTGCGGGAAACGATGCGGACTCTGGCGCAGTCGGGAATCGGCATCATTCTCGTTACCCACGAACTTCCGGACATCGTGCCCGAGATCGAGCGCGTAGTGCTCATGTCAAAAGGGCGCATCGTGGCCGACGGACCGAAAGAAAAAGTCCTGCAAGCTGAACGTCTGAGCCAACTCTTCGGCATTAAAGTAGAGCTCGGCCGCCGCGACGGCTATTATCACATTGGGTGACGTCAGCAAACCGCGCTCTCGGCGCCTCGTGCGCACAAACCGTGTCCCGCATCACAAGTTGACGGGATCGGCTCCGCGGCCACGCCGCTGCTATATTGATCGGAGTGTCTGATGGTCGCGCGACGGGCGTCCTCGCCCGAGCCGTGGAGGGAACGATGACGCGCCAAACCGAACAATCCCGCAAGCTGCAGGAGCGCGCCGAAGGTTTGATTCCCGGAGGCGTCAATTCACCGGTTCGCGCTTTTCGCAGCGTGGGTTGCGATCCTGTATTCATCGTTCGTGGCGAGGGTTCGCGCATTTGGGATGCCGATGGCAACGAATACGTGGACTACGTCGGTTCCTGGGGTCCGCTCGTTCTCGGCCATGCGGCGCCGGCCGTGATTGACGCTGTGATCTCGGCGGCACGCAAAGGCACCAGCTTCGGAGCGTCCACGCCCGCCGAAGCCGATCTCGCCGAACTCGTAATCTCCGCTTTTCCGCACATCGAGAAGATTCGCTTTGTAAGTTCCGGAACCGAAGCAACCATGTCGGCGATCCGTTTGGCGCGTGGATATACGAAGCGCAAATACATCGTAAAGTTTGAAGGTTGCTATCACGGACACTCCGACGCACTGCTGGTGAAAGCCGGATCGGGTGTGGCGACGCTCGGCATTCCGGGCTCGGCGGGCGTTCCGGAGGAATTCACGCAGTTCACGCTGGCACTCGCTTACAACGACGTGGGCGCGATCGAGCTGGCCTTCGACAAATTCAAGCAGCAAATTGCGTGCGTGATCGTGGAGCCGGTCGTCGGCAACATGGGATGCGTTCCTCCGGCTCGCGGATACCTCGAAGCACTGCGCGCCATTACCGCGCGCGACAAGGCGCTGCTGATTTTCGACGAGGTCATGACCGGATTTCGCCTGGCCTTTGGCGGAGCGCAGGAACTCTGTGGGATCAAGCCCGATCTGACGACCATGGGCAAAATCATCGGCGGAGGTTTGCCCGTGGGCGCTTACGGCGGTCCGAGCGAGATCATGGATCTGGTGGCGCCGCTTGGCCCCGTGTACCAGGCCGGAACGCTCTCCGGAAATCCTCTGGCGATGGCTGCGGGTTACGCCACGTTGAGTTACTTGCGCGATCACAAAGATGTTTATCCTGAACTCGATAAGCTCGCCGGAGAAGTGGTCGCAGGCGTGGTGGCCGCAGCGCAAGACGCCGGCGTGACCATGTGTCACAATCGCGTCGGCTCGATGTTTACCTGGTTCTTCACGCGTGGCCCTGTCACCGATTGGAATTCCGCCGCCAAGTGCGACACCGAAGCATTCGGAAGTTTCTTTCGGGCGATGATCGACCATGGCATTTACCTGCCACCGTCGCAGTTCGAAGCCGCATTTCTTAGCGCGGCGCACACCGAACGTGACGTGCAGCAAACCATCGCAGCGGCAAAGCAGGCGTTCGCGATGGTGAACGCGTAAGAGCGGCTTTCAACTGCCAGCCAGCATCTTTTCAACGGTCACAAACTTATATCCCTGATCGGCACATCGCCGCATCAGATTGTCGGTCGCCGTCACCGTCTGTGCACGGTCCGCGTCCAGACCGCGATGTCCACCGTCGTGCAGCAGGATCACGTCGCCGCCTCGTACCTGCCGTGCGACTTCCTTCTCGATCTCCGCTGCGGGAGGAGCGTTCCAGTCACGGCCGCTTATGTTCCACATCACTGTGTACAGTCCGAGTTCGCGCGCCATCCGCAGCGTCGCTGGCCGTCGTCCGCCGAATGGGGGACGAAATAGATTCGAATGCTTTCCGATTGCATCTTCCAGAGCTTGACGACAATCGGCAAGCTCGGCGCGCGTTTGCGCTTCCCGCTTGAAGATCAACCGCGGATGCGTGAACGTGTGATTGCCGATGGCATGACCTGCCTGCGCCACCGCGCGCACAATATCCGGACGCTGTTGCACGTGGCGGCCGATCATGAAGAATGTCGCTGGCACGCCGTGCTTGGCGAGCACATCGAGGAGCTTTAGCGTGTGCGGGTCGTTTGGCCCGTCGTCGTAGGTCAGCGCGATTTGCTCGCTTCCACGGATTCCGCCAGCGAATGTCCGGCCGTACCACTGTCCCGTCGGCGACATGGTCTGATAGCCCGCTGCTGTAGCAACAGTTGCTGCGGCGGCAAATCCGGCCAGCGCTGGAAGCATTGGGAAATTGTATATGCGTGATCATTTTTCACAATTGCGTCCAGAGGCGAAGCAATATATTCTGCTTCCCAGTTCCAGACGACAATCTCCAATCGTTTACCGATTGTCGATATCCGTAATCGTTACCCATAATCGTTGCCCACAACCCATGGCCAAGCTTTTCGAGCTTCCCCGTTACATTGCGGTTGAAGGTCCCATACGCGTTGGGAAGAGCACATTGGCGCGGGTTCTCGGAGAGCGCCTTGCTGCCCAACGTGTCATCGAGCCGGACGACAATCCATTTCTGAAGGCCTTCTATGAAGGCGAGCGGGGCGCAGCTTTCCAGGCGCAATTGGCGTTTCTGATCCGCCGCTTTGAGCAGTTGCGCGCGCTCGATCTGGGTCCGAGCTCGAATAAGACGGTCGTTTCCGATTACATTTTCGAAAAAGACAAGCTCTTCGCCTGCCTCAATCTCAACGATCAGGAACTCGACACCTACAATCGCTACTTCAATTATTTCCGGGAGCAGATTCCGACGCCAGACCTCGTGATCTATCTGCAGGCGACACCGGAAGTGCTGAAAAAGCGGCTGAAGAAAAAGAACGCGTCCAGCGAAAAGGCCATCAGCGAAGATTACCTGATGGAAGTGGTCAAGGCCTACGAACACTTTTTCTTTCACTACACGCAGTCCGATCTGCTGATCGTAAATACTTCGGAGATCGACTTCGTCGATCGCAACGAAGACCTGCAGGAGCTGCTGAAAAAGGTTTCCGCCCCGATTAAGGGGACGCAGTACTTCCTGCCGCTGGGGAGCACGGAAGCGGCCAGCGCTTGAAGAGCAGGTCGCAGGTCTCAGGTGTCAGGTCTCACGAAATTCAGGATTTTGAGTTTTGCCGTCGTTTGGCCGGCTTTCGGTGGTCGTTGGCTGGCATTGTGTTGTTAGGTTCTTGTCCCCACCCCTCCGCATAACCTCTGGAATCATCGGTTTAGAGACTCTTCCGTTTTGGGGAAGATTTGACCATTCTCCTTGTTTATCTCCGCGCGCTTTTTATGGTTTTCAACGAGCCATTCAAGGTTTGACGAGTTGTTCGCGGAACGGGCGCGCGCGCGCAAACGGCCTAACCACCTAACCATGCGACTCTCGACCAGAGCCCCTTTTCCGTCTATAATCGCCCCAGCGTCATCGAAGTACTGAAGACGACGCGTACAGGCTCTATCCGCCCGGTTTGCGGAGGGGCACTGGAGGACACTGTGAGTCTCATTCCTATCGGCGGCCCTTACGGCAGCCGCAAAGTCACCTCTGCTGCTCTCCGCGAAAAGAAACTTCAACACAACCCTATCTCTTGCCTTACCGCTTACGACTACGCCACGGCGCGGCTGATCGACGAGGCGGGCATCGACATTGCCCTGGTCGGCGACTCGCTAGCCATGACCATGCTGGGCTACGAAAACACGCTCTCTGTGACCGTCGACGAGATGCTGCATCACGTCAGGGCTGTACGCCGTGGCGTGAAAGAGGCGTTGCTCATTGCCGACATGCCTTATGGGTCTTATCAGGTTGACTCCAGGGACGCGATTCAGAATGCGGCCCGCTTTGTGAAGGAAGGCGGGGCGGAGGCGGTGAAGATGGAGGGCGGCGAGAAGCGCGTGGATGTGATCCGGCGCGTGATCGATGCCGAGATTCCGGTCGCCGGGCACATAGGGCTCACGCCGCAATCGGTGAACGTGATGGGAGGCTATAAAGTTCAGGGCAAAACGCTGAATGCCATCGAGCAACTGATGCGCGATGCGGTTGCGCTCGACCGGGCCGGGGTGACTTGCATTTATCTGGAAGGGATTCCGCGGGAGGTTGCGGCCATGATTACGGCGGAGGTCGAAGCTCCTACGATTGGCATTGGCGCGGGGCCGGATTGCGATGGGCAAGTGCTCGTCTTCCACGATCTGGTGAACCTGACGTTTGGACATGCGGCGAAATTCGTACGCCGCTATGGAGACGCGGCGGCGCTGATCACGCAAGCGGTGCTGGCGTTTAAGGCCGACGTGGTGTCGCATCAGTTTCCGAACGACAGCGAAAGCTACCACCTGCCGAAAGAAACGCAGGCGGCACTCGAAACGGTACTCCTCCGCAAGCGGGCCATGCAGCGATAATGGCGGCGGGAGGGGACGTCGTGCGAACCGTAAGTCTGGCCGCTTTGGTCCTGCTTGGAGCTCTGGTTGCCTGCTCCAAGCCTCCCGAAACATCGGCCGTGGAGATACAGGGGCCGACCGGGCTAGAGACAATTCCCCTGCCCGACCCCTCGAAGTATCCGCCGCTCAGCGATATGAGTAGTTGGAAAAATCCTTATTTCGTGGTGCGCGATGACGGGATCGGCATCGTCGATCTTTCGAATCGCGAGATTCGCATACTGACACCGGAACAAATTCCGGCCGAGTTGGCCTCGCTCGGGTCGAGTGCGTGGCCGTACGGCCGCGTCGTGCTGGTCGCTCAGGCCGTTCCCAAGAATCTATCGGACCAGACAAAAGCAGATCTTCGCAAGAACCGCGCCTTGCTGCTTGGCACGCTTAAAGAACTGGACGTGCAATTTCGCGAGGCGCCCTGAACGCCTTTCGAGACAAGGCTCGCCTCATCTGGCTCTACGGCGTGGCGGCCCGGAGACGCGGCCCGGCGCGCCTCTGCATGCCGCGCCTATACAAACATGAAAGTATGCTCGACGATTTCTGAGGCTCGCATTGCCTGCGGCTATGTGCGCGGGAGCGGCAAACCTCTGGGGCTGGTTCCGACGATGGGCGCTCTGCATGATGGGCACTTGTCGCTCGTCCGCGCCGCAAAAGAGCAATGCAGCGGGGTTGCAGTTTCTATCTTCGTGAATCCGACTCAATTTGGCCCGAGCGAAGATTTGACAAAATATCCGCGCCAGTTTGAGCGTGATTGCGAGTTGCTCGAAAAGGAAGGTATCGAGATCCTGTTCGCGCCCTCGGTCGAAGAGATCTATCCCGGCGGCGAGGTCACCTGGGTGTCGGTCGAAGGCCTGAGCGAAAAGCTCGACGGACGCTCGCGGCCCGGCCATTTCCGGGGCGTGACGACAGTCGTCGCCAAGCTGTTTCACATCATTGAACCACAAAAAGCATTTCTGGGACAGAAAGACGCCGCTCAGCTCGCGGTGATACGGCGTATGGTGCGCGATCTGAATTTTCCGGTTGAAATTGTCGGCTGCCCGATTGTGCGAGAGCCCGATGGCTTGGCCATGAGCTCGCGCAACGCGTACCTGAGTCGAGAAGAGCGTGTCCACGCACTCGTACTGCACCGGTCGCTGCAGCAAGTCTTGCAGGAGTTTCAAGCCGGACAAAGAGCGGCAGCCAAGCTGATTTCCGTCGCCAAAGAAATGTTCGGCCGCGAGGCCGGAGTCATCCTGGATTATTTCGAGATTGTCGATCCCGACACGCTCGAACCCGTCGAACCCATCTCGCGAAAGACACTGGTCGCCGTCGCCGCCTACGCCGGGACGACGCGCCTGATCGACAATCTTGTGCTGAGTCCCTGAACCCGAAAGCACGCCACCGCAACGGAAGGCTCAAAACATTTTCCCGGCGGATCGCGCAACAAATCGCGGACCAACTTCTCAGCCAGACACGAAGGGATTTCCGGCGATGAAATAACGCAACGGCTGCTCGGCCGACTTGACGATCCCGATGCGGGGTGTGACCATTGCGCGTCGCACGCGATAGCCGTCGTCAACAATGCGGAGATCCGAGCGCGGGTTCATCAGGCTTTTCCCGTTGTCCCGCGCGCGCGTGATTCCCAGGGCTTCACTCATACGGCCCGGCCCGGAGGAAATTTTCCGGAGCGAAGAAATTTTCCGGAGGTCACTTTTGGCTATGCCTCGCGCCTCTGCCATCTGTTCGATGCCTGCCACAGGCTGCAGCGCCCGGAACAGCACGCCCCCCGGGACCCCATCGGGCAGGCAGGAAACATTCATGCAGTAGTGATTGCCGTAGATGAAGTAGACATAGGCGTGGCCGGGAGGTCCGAAGAGAACAGCATTGCGCTCCGTCTGGCCTGCCGCCGCATGGGCCGCCGCATCGCCTTCACCAAGGTAAGCCTCGGTTTCGACAATTCGCCCCGCCAGAAGTCCATCAGGCGTCTTTCGCAACAATATCTTGCCGAGCAGCGACCGCGCCACGCGCCGGGGATCGCGATTAAAGAACGCTGCCTTCAGCACGGTGACCCCGCCCCGCAGGGTCATGTGCAGTTCATAAAATCTTGTCATATAGGATTTTGTCATCCCCCGCCAAGCGAGGGCCCCCTGCTCCCGGGACACACTTTCGGACAAGCAGGCGTCCCTCGCTGCGCTCGGGATGACAGCTCAGAGATGAAGTGACAATTCATAGAGGGGTTGACTTGCCTATCGGGATGACAACTCAAGAATAGGAACGACAATTTTCTGAAGTTGCTAACTCCCGCACCATCTCAGGCCGCGCTCTTCAGATAGGCCAGGACTTCTTCCGCGTGGCCTTCCGGTTTTACATTGTTGAAGATGTGCTTGATCTTCCCATCGGGGCCAATCACAAAAGTCGTGCGCGCGATGCCTTTGACTTTTTTGCCGTACATGTTCTTTTCTTTCACCACGCCAAAGAGGCTCGCGATTTTCTTCTCCGGATCGGCCAGCAGCGGAAAGGGCAGGCTGAACTTGCCCTGAAATTTCTTTTGCGAGGCTGCCGTATCGGCCGAGATTCCGAGCAGCACCACGCCTGTCTTCCTGATCTCCGCGTAGCCGTCACGGAAGCTGCAGGCCTCCTTGGTGCATCCCGGAGTATCGGCTTTGGGATAGAAATAAAGGACGACGGTCTTGCCGCGAAAGTCTTTCAAGGCAACCTCTTTGCCATTCTCGTCCGTCGTACTGAAGTCTGGGGATTTATCATTGACGTTGACTTCCATGGAATTTTCTCCTCGCCACTCGTTGCTACATCGCAAGTTATATCGCAACCGGCGGTTCGCCGTCATGTTGGCTGCCTTGATGTTGCTCAGCGGTTCATGGCTGGCTGCTCAGATTCTAGAGCCGCAGTACGGCCGCAAGCAGGAGCGCGACAAGGGACCGCGGGCGTTGGGACTGATCCAGCTTGCGCCGAAGGGCAAAGGGCGCCTCGTTCCGATCGCCATCATGATGGACGGAAAATTTTACGACGCAGGCGCGTTTAAGGCCGACCCCGTTCCCATGGCTCTTGACTTCGGAGTCGTTTACGAAGCTTTTCGCAGCGGCGTCTCGCAGGGCGTCTTCACCATCACGCAGCCTGGACAACTGAACCATGTCTGGATCGCGGAAGGCACGTGGATTCCGGCGGGGTCAAAGGCGCTAGAGAAACACAAGAAATACTCGACGCCGGTGATTGAAGACGAAGACAAAGGCGGGCCTCCCGTGCTTCACCGCCGCGCCGAAAAGACAGACTCGGATGGTGACTCGAAAAGCGATTCCGGTGGTAAAGATACAAATGCGAGTACGAATACGAATACGAGTACGAACAAAGACCAGCAAAAGCCCGGTCCTGCAGCGACGCCGACCACCACGGCGCCAGCCGGCGCTCCTGATTCGCCAGATAATGCGAAAGCTTCGAGAGCGCCCGACGCCACAAAAGCCCCGCCGACGCAGGAGACCGCGAAGGCATCTGCGCCGGCTTCTACCGACGAGGAGCCGAATGAAGATCCGAACCGGCCCCGCTTGCGGCGCGGAAAGCCGGATGCAACTACGCACAGCGACCCCTACGCGACCTTCCAGGCTTTGCCCGAGGCAACCCCGAAGGCCGCAGCCAGCCTTTCCTCGAAGCCCGATGCGAAGGCCAACGCAGCGACCGCGCCGCAGATCGTCACCATTCCCGCGATTTCCGATGCCGGCGGTCCAGATCCGCGTCCTTACGTCTATGATGTGAAGCCTGCCGAAGAAGCTATCTATCGCAGCAAGATGCTCGATCTGGCCGCGACGCAGGTTCGCGCGCCAGCCGGTGCGGCGGCGAATCCTGCTGCAGCCGCGCCTAAGAAAGCATCTGCTAAATCGGCGGCCAAAGCGCCCCCCGTTTTTGACGATGTCAACTTGCACATCTTTGATTTATCTAATTCGAACGAGCCTGTGCTCGTGCTCTCGGCGAAAACGCAAGCGCCTGCTGCAAGTGCAAGTGGAAGCGTTGAAGAACCGCAAGAGATCACGCTGATTGCGCGCACCAATCTCGAAGGCGAGTTGCGAAAACTCTTCTTCTCGGAGACAGATTCCCGGCATCTCGATGTAACTCCGCGCATGGAATTGATCGATGCCGTCGATGCCGACGGCGATGGCCGCGGCGAATTGCTGTTTCGCCGCACCTTCGACTCCGGGGGCGCCTATGCAATCTACCGGGTCACGGCTGATGGATTGTGGCCGCTGTTTGAGGGAGTACCTTAACGGCAGGTGTCAGGTCTCAGGAAAACCGAAAGGGCGGCGACCAGATAACTTAAGACCTGAAGCCTGAGACCTGAGACCCAACTCGCAGAATTTCCACTCCCAGAATTTCCACTTGCCAGAAGGTACCAATCTGGTTACTATGCACGCATCCTGAATCTTGATTCTGGCGTCCATTTTTGGAAATGAGTCAGTCGCGTAACCCATGAATATCGGCGAGACCATCCGCAATTTCCGGCTGCAGCGGAACATGTCACAGGGCGACATCGAAAAGCGCACGGGCCTCCTGCGCTGCTACTTGTCGCGGGTTGAGAACGGCCATACTATTCCTTCGCTGGACACTCTGGCCAAAATCGCCGGGGCCATGGATTTAGCCTTGTCGCAATTCTTTGCGGAAGGGAACAGCAACGGGCACAAAGGTTTGCCACAGCTCTCCGACGATGAGGTACGCTTTCTGAGTCAGATGCGGCGCTACTCGGCGAATCTGAACGACAGTGACCGAAAGCTGGTGCTGGCGATGGTGAAGAAGATGGCGGCGAGCGCGAAGTAAATCAGCTCTCCGTTGTCAGCTCTCAGCCGACCCTCCGATCCTTCCGGTTCGGTATAGATTCCCGTTGCTGTTCGTTCGTGACGCTCTTTACCCTGAGAGCCGAGAGCTGCCCTTAGGTACTTTCGTACTATCCCCACCCCGTCCACCGGCACCTCGCCATGCCTCCGGTGCAACGCTACACTGAGACTGGGAAATCCTTGTGACTATTGATGAAGAACTTGCTCTGCTGAGTGAGCAACTGCGCCGGTTGAAGATCGAGTACGAGATTTTCTTCAACAACCCGGCGAAGCGGCCGCCCACCGATATCGAGTGGAAGGTTTTGTCGTTGATCCGCAAATTCAGCGATGGGGCGCGCCTGAGTTTTTCGCAGCGCTTCAAATACAACGAAATGGCGCAGCGCTACGCGGTGCAAAGCGACCTGTGGCGCAAGAAAATGCGGATTCGCGAAGAGGGCTATCGCCGGCCCTATGAGGCTATGCTTTCGGTGCAGGGCGTGCGGGGGGCAACATCCGGAGACCGCGCGGCGAAGCATCGTCCGGCATATGGCCTCAGCCACAACGGTAACGACCAGCTTGTGGACACCGAGACGGAGAACGGCGACCAGACCTTTTCGGTGCAGTGCTCGGGTGCGCTTTCGGAACGAACCGAAGTCGAGACGCTCTACAAGGCGCTTACCGAAGCCAAGCAAAAGTCGGGAGATGCGATTACCGGCAACCTGACTTCGTTTGCAAACTTTGTCAGGAAAAAAACCAACGAAATCCGCAATGAGTACGGTTGCGATTCGGTGGTGTACTCGATTGAAATTCAGAATGGGCAAGTGAAACTTAAAGCTAAGGCGAAAACCTAGCACCCAGTTGAGAGTACCCAGGACTCAGCAGGGCTCACCGTCCAGCAGGCTGCGGAGAAAATCGACGTTACGCATAATTTTGGATGGCGCAGCAGTTCACCGGGCTTATGCTTGAGTTTCGGTGGCGCAGCGGTTCACCGCTGCAGGAACTGCAGTGTTCTAGATGCGGCTGCTGATTTCGCAGACTTACGGCATCGCTAAAGCGATACCCTGATACGAAGCCCGAGTTTTTCAGCAATCTGTTGAGCCGCTGAGGGCGAACCTTGCGCTCGAGAAATACTTTTTTCCGCAGCCTGCTGGTTGCCGGTGGCGGTGTCTTACTGGTCTATTTCTTCTCCGGGTCGTGCTGGGTGCGGCATACTGCCAACTGCCGACTGGGTACTCCCTGCTAGAATCTCTCTTCTCTTATCACTCATCGGCTGTCGAGGGCTCCCATGTCTAAAATTCAGCGCGCCATTCTTAGTGTTACCGATAAATCCGGACTGATTGATTTTGCTCGCAAGCTTGTTGGCTTGGGCGTGGAGGTGGTTTCTACGGGAGGAACGGCTCGACTGCTGCGCGATTCCGGGATCGCAGTGAAGGATATTTCTGAGCTCACCGGATTTCCTGAAATGCTAGATGGGCGCGTCAAGACGCTGCATCCGAAGGTTCATGGCGGCATCCTGCATCGGCGGGACAACAGCGGACATCTGGCGGCGGTTGCCGAGCACGGCATCCCTGCCATCGACATGGTTGTCGTCAACCTATACGCCTTTGAAAAGACCGCAGCCAAGCCGGGCGTGCACCTCGAGGAGCTGATGGAGAATATTGATATCGGTGGGCCTTCGATGATCCGTTCGGCCGCGAAAAATTTCCAGGATGTTGCAGTCGTCACCTCGCCCGCCGATTACGACGCAATCGCCGACGAGATGGCGCACTCGGGTGGCACCCTGTCCAGAGGCACGAAGTGGCGTCTGGCCCAAAAGGCGTTTGCCACTACTGCAGCTTACGATTCCGCGATCGCTTCGACGCTCGAGCGGGTCCGCGGCGATGACTTCGATGCGCGGCCAACCGAGCCAAAGGCACCTGAAGGGTTTCCGCAGAATCTTTTTCCGCAGAATCTGCGGCTCGCATTTCACAAAGTGGCGGATCTGCGCTATGGAGAGAATCCTCACCAGAAGGCGGCGATGTATGCCGATGGTTCGGGTGCGGGAGTGGCAAGCGCGCGGCAGGTGCAGGGCAAGGAGCTTTCTTACAACAACATTGTCGACCTGCAAGCCGCCTGGGATCTGGCGCGGGAGTTTGACGAGCCGGTCTGCGCCATCATCAAACACACCAATCCCTGCGGCACCGCGACTGGCAAAACCCTTGGCGAGGCCTACTTACGGGCGCTTGAATGCGATCCAGTGTCGGCTTTTGGCGGGGTGATTGGAGTGAATCGCACAATCGATGCCGCAGCGGCGAGCGAGATGGCTAAACTTTTTCTGGAGGTGATCGCCGCACCCGCATTCGACGAAGGCGCGAAGGCAGCCTTTGCCTCGAAAAAGAATCTGCGGCTGGTCGAAGTTCCTGCCGGAAAGCAAAACTGGGTGCTAAAGAACATTTCCGGTGGCCTGCTCCTCCAGGACGCCGATCAGCGCAAGTTGACCGACTCCGACCTCAAGGTGGTGACCAGGCGCGCCCCGACCGATGAAGAAAAGCGGGCGTTGCTCTTCGCTTGGAAAGTTTGCAAACACGTAAAGTCGAACGCCATGGTTTACGCCCGGCAATACGGCCGCGATAGCCAAACTGTTGGCGTGGGTGCGGGGCAGATGAGCCGGGTCGATTCCTGCAAGCTGGGAG
>Ga0302326_10013662_pt1 | contig 17199 bp, 15 predicted proteins | sample Palsa_T0_3_FD_202264 | JGI IMG/M metagenome (GOLD analysis project Ga0302326, IMG submission 202264) | Peat permafrost microbial communities from Stordalen Mire near Abisko, Sweden - Palsa_T0_3 | ecosystem: Environmental > Terrestrial > Soil > Palsa > Peat permafrost | place: Sweden: Abisko... | reverse complement strand
CCGGACGCGACGCCGATGAAGAAGCGCAGCAAGTCGAGCGTGAAAAGGTCGTGCGCGAATCCCGAACCCGCAATTGCGAGACACATCGCGATCAGTGCCCCGCCATTGAGTCGGGATCGGTGTCGCAGTGCCGCAAGCCGCGCGGCAATGAGTGAGCCTGCGAAGTAGCCGCCGAGATTCCCCGCGCCGATGAGCCCATAGATGTCGAGGCCACCGCCGAGGGACGCTTGCATCGCGGGGACGAGCAGACCGTATGCGAGCCGCGAGAATCCCATGATCGCCGCGAAGCACGCCGCGGCTGAAGCGATCCGAACCCACATCCTTCGCATTCTGGGCTGCGAAGGCTATCCGGTCAAGAGCAAATCGTAGGTCGCTCCGGAGTTCCACTGGAAATACATCTAAGCCCGTAACCTTCAAGACCAATTACTCCGGATCCGTCGGGCGCGTAAAGAGAGAGCGTGGTCGTTCCGGCCTTGAGAAACGACGGGGCTTTTCTTTGCCACCTGCCAATCACAAGAAATCTTGAATCGGAATCTCTTTCGTAACCGTCCGGCCATCACTGGCGAACGTGATATTCAGCGACTTGTTTTCCAACTCGAGCCGTAGAGCGTCGCCTATTCCTAGGTTTGCCGCGTCCTCGCCATTTACCGAGAGTATCCGATCGCCGGAGTCAACGCCTGCCGAAGCCGCAGGCGATCCCGGCCGAAGCACCGCGGCGACCAGGGTGCCCTCTGAGGGGGTGTCATACGATATGCCGGCCCGCGCGCCGGAAAGAGGTCCCCGTAGCGACTGTTCGGTTCAAAATACGCACGCGCATGAGCGTAGTCCAAAGTGACGGTAAACCGAGACAATATCTCCGCTCCAATATTACCGGCGAGGCTCTTAGAAGCAAATGCTCCCGATTGGTTCTGGACCACGGCCGCCACCGCGCCACGTCGTAGATGCGGACCGATTGAAAACGACTCGATCCTTGTCAGCTTTGCTTCGAGATCGCCCCCGACCACGCCGGGCACCTTCTCAGTCACGCTGTGGGAAAGATCGATACTCGACTGATGCGACTCCACGAAGGCCCGAAAAAAGAACAATGGCCCTGCGTTTCCGAAGTCGAGCATATAGCTGCCCGGGATTCCGTTGACCGCCGCAGAGATGATCGGCGGCGTACCGGTCGAGAGTAACGCGACCGGTTGCTCGTCGATACTTCCGTTGAACGCCGACGGCTCGGTAACCGTCATCGTATGTGCGATATTAGTCTATGAGGACGACGTAGTGCTGTAGTAGTGCGCGTCCGACGATGCCTGCAATGCGATACCGCGAGCGCGTCACATTGACGATCGATGCCGGCAAAGGCGCAACGATAAAGGGGACCGAGGAAAGGCTCACGTCACCGATCGTGAGCGTTCTCGCGGACCCCATTCGCACCGAAACGCCTTGTTGGCCCGCACCCTCCGCGCGCAGCGCCGGTCCAGTGATCGAAAGGTCGATCTGCGCGGCGACATCGGGCGTAACGACGTCGGGCGCACCCGTGTCAAACAAGAAATGGCGCGGTTCCGAGCCGTTTACCGAGGCGGCGAGAACGATGCTTCCATCGTTCGACAGCGTCGTGTCGATCGGAATCACGAACGAGCCGGCCTCCGAGCGCGCCGGCAGGGGCGGTGCGATGACTGCGACGAGGGAGCACGCTACGAAAAGACTCCTGAAAACCTTCATGATGCGGGGAGATTTCACTTGCGATTCTCCATATCGGATGCTAATTCAATCAGGAACGGTTCTAGCTAACGGTCATCGCGGCTGCCTGCTCGATTGCGCGGACAGCCTAAGGAAACCGAGCGACGCGCGTTGCTTTTGGACGGCGATCTCACTGTGTCTGCGTTAAGAGATGAGCGGTGGCACCCAAGTTGCGCAGCTGCACGATGTCACGCAGCGGCGGTGCCCCATACATCCGCCGATACTCGCGGCTAAACTGCGACGGGCTCTCGTATCCAACGCGCTGGCTCGCCGACGCCGCGTCGAGCCGTTCGCTCAGCATCAAACGGCGTGCCTCTTGCAGACGCAACTGCTTCTGATACTGCAGCGGGCTCATCGCAGTGACGGCCTTGAAGTTATGGTGCAGCGCGGACTCGCTCATGTTCACCGTAGTGGCCAACTCCTGGATTCGAAGCGGGCGGGCATAGTGATCCTTGATCCACTGGATCGCATCGACCATCAAACCGGTGCGGCTTCCCGCGACGGCGACGTGTCGCAGATGGATGCCTTCCGGGCTGTTGATGAGGCGGTAGTGAATTTCGCGCTCGATGAGCGGAGCCATGACGGCGATATCGCCTGGCGTCTGCAGAAGCGCGACGAGCCGGATGACTGCGTCGAGTAGCGACGGGCTAACCGCGATGCCGGAGATGCCGGGGCCGTTCATTGGTGCTTCGCTTTCGACCGCGCCGGTGAGGGCGATTAAGTCGGCGATCTTTGGGAGATCGAGGCGCAGCTTCATTCCGAGAAACGGCTCGCGTGCACTCGCGCGCAGGACCTGACCGGCGACGGGCAAGTCGACCGACGTTACCAGGCACGTTGCCGAGTCGTAGATGAAGCTGCGTTCCAACAGGGTCGCACGCTTCGCGCCCTGCGCGACGACGACCAGACCCGGCTCGTAGATACAGCTCTCCGGCTCGCTCGGCGCCGAGCGGCGATGGAGCGTCAGGCCGGGGAAGGGAGTTTCATGGACGCCGTCGCCCGGTGCAAATCGGGCAACCAGGGTTGCCAATTCCTGCAAGTCTTGACCGTCTTCGAATCGTGCCACTCGGAAAGTATATGCTTGATCCCGTCCGTTTTCCCGGGGTGCCGTTGGCGCGCTGCCGTTTTGGGCAAGAATCTGGCAGGATTGCGCTACCGCGCGGCGGCCGCGGGGCGCATACTAACGCCATGGCAACATCGATTGGACTCCTCACCAAAAGTTACGCGGCGAGCGCAGCCGGCGCACCCCTTGAGCCCTTCGTCTTCGAGCGGCGCGAGCCGGGGACGCGTGACGTCGTGATCGACATCAAATACTGCGGCATCTGCCACTCCGATATCCATCAAGTGCGCGACGAGTGGGGCGGATCGACTTTTCCGATGATCCCCGGCCACGAGATCGCCGGCGTCGTCGCTCGCGTCGGCGCCGACGTGACGAAATACAAGGCCGGCGATCGCGTCGGCGTCGGATGCTTCGTCGACTCGTGCGGCGAGTGCGACTCGTGCCGGCGCGGGCTCGAGCAGTTCTGTCTCGTCAAGACCGCGTTCACGTACAACAGCACCGAGCGCGACGGCACGACGCCGACCTACGGCGGATATTCCGAACGTATCGTCGTCAAAGACGAGTACGTGCTGCGCATTCCCGATGCGCTGCCGCTCGATGCCGCGGCCCCGCTGCTTTGTGCGGGCATCACGCTCTATTCGCCGCTGCGCCACTGGAATGCGGGGCCCGGCAAGCGGGTCGCGATCGTCGGGCTCGGAGGCCTCGGCCACATGGGCGTCAAGCTCGCACATGCGCTCGGCGCCGATGTGACCGTGCTCAGCCAGTCGCTCAAGAAGAAGGACGACGCAAAACACTTGGGCGCCGATCACTACTACGCCACCTCCGATCCTGCGACGTTCGCGGGCTTGCGTGGGTCGTTCGACCTCATCATCAACACCGTCTCGGCCGTGATGGATTGGAACGCGTACCTCGGTCTCCTCAAGGTCGATGGCGCCCTCGTCGTCGTCGGCATCCCCGATAGCGACGTGCCCATCGACGCCGGCTCGCTCGTGCGCGGGCGTCACACCTTGGCCGGATCGATGATCGGCGGCATCGCCGAAACCCAAGAGATGCTGGACTTCTGCGGCGCGCACAACATCGTTTCGGATATTGAACTCACCGCGATCCAGAACGTCAACGAGGCGTACGAGCGTGTGGTCAAGAGCGACGTTCGCTACCGCTTCGTCATCGATATCGCGTCACTCGGCGCGGCGTAAGGAGAACGCACGATGCAGAAACGTTTGCTCGGAAATACGCTCGAAGTCTCGGCGCTCGGCTTCGGGTGCATGGGCATGTCGCAATCGTACGGCCCTTCGCCCGCGAAGCCCGAAATGATCGCGCTGCTGCGGACTGCTGTCGAGCGCGGGGTGACGTTCTTCGATACGGCCGAAGTGTACGGGCCGTTCGTGAACGAGGACCTCGTTGGCGAAGCCCTCGCTCCGGTTCGTGACCAAGTGGTGATCGCCACGAAGTTCGGGTTCCGGATCGATCCGACGGGCAAAGAGAAATGGGTCGGCCTCAATAGCCGGCCCGAGCACATCAAAGAAGCCGCGGAAGGCTCGCTCAAGCGCCTGAAAATCGATGTGATCGATCTCTACTATCAGCACCGCGTCGATCCGGACGTGCCGATCGAAGAAGTCGCGGGCGCGGTGAAAGAGCTGATCGCAGCGGGCAAGGTCAAGCACTTCGGCCTCTCCGAGGCGTCGGCGCAGACGATTCGCCGCGCGCATGCGGTCCAACCGGTTACCGCCGTGCAGAACGAATACTCGCTGTGGTTCAGGCGTCCCGAGCAAGCCGTCATCCCGACGCTTGAGGAGCTGGGCATCGGCTTGGTTCCCTACAGTCCGCTAGGCAAGGGCTTCCTCACCGGAAAAATCGACCCCAAGACCGAGTTCGACAGCTCAGATTTCCGCAACACGCTGCCGCGGTTTACGCCCGAGGCGCGCCAGGCGAATCTCGCACTGGTCGATCTGCTCGGCGAGATCGGTGCGCGGAAGCACGCGACGCCCGCGCAGATTGCGCTCGCGTGGCTGCTCGCGCAAAATCCGTGGATCGTTCCGATTCCGGGCACGCGCCGCCTGGAGCGGCTCGATGAGAACATCGGCGCGGTGGCAGTCGAGCTGGCGCCGGACGATCTTGCCGAGATCGAGCGCGCGTGTTCGCAGATCACGATCCAAGGGAATCGGTACCCGGAGGCCCTGGAGGCGATGACGGGCCGCTAGCGGCCGTTCATCGCCCTAGTGAAAGCGACCATACGGTGCGGCTACTCTTCTCCGTCGTAGTAATCTAAGGGCTCGCTTCGAAGCAGGCGGTACTCCGGGGATTTCACGGCAAACTTGTTACTGTCGGGGTAGTAGCACGACTCGCCGATGGGATTGTCGGCAACGACGTAAATCGTCAGGTCGTCTTTGCCGTCGTTGCGGAGTTGGTGCGGCGCGTTCGGCTTGAAGATGAACGCATCGCCGGCCCCGATCGGAATCGTGCCGCCGGAATGCCGCAGCGTGCCGGTGCCCGAGATCACATGGAAGAATTCCCATTGCGCGCTATGCGAGTGATACGGGCAGGACGCTGCGCCGGGTGGGATACGCGTGATCTCGACATCGAAGGGATGGCGCTCGTTGACGTCGGTGGAAAAGCGATTCCGCCCCAGCGCCTCCGAAAGCTTCTTGCCGTCGCGCGCAAATTTTCCCCTCGGGGACGATTGCGACGACCATTCCAGCCGGGTCGAATTAACGATCATCATCGTGCAGCACCTCGTTGCAGAGCAAAGATCCGTGTTCTTCTCGTATGCACCGCGAACCCCAGTTGAGACGCCCCGGATTTTCGCGTTCGCCCACGCCGAAAAGCGTAGCGTGAGCGTCGCCCGCGACCCGGCGCGCGGCGATGCTCGATGCGCAACGCGTCCCATCTGCCGAGGATGGGTGGGCGCCTCCGCTTGGGCCCGATGTCGATTTCGACCTCCTTCGTTCGACGGGAAGGTAGAAGCACACCCGACAAGGAGAGGCCAATGCGATTTCTAGTCATGGTCAAGTCAGACAAAGAGTGGAACGGCGAGCTGCCCACCGCCGAGATGGGGGCGTTTAACAACACTCTGGTGCGGGACGGCGTCCTGCTCGCAGCCGAGGGACTGCAACCCAGCTCCAAAGGCGCGCGGATCAGCTACGTGAATTCGCGCCCCGTCGTCATCGACGGTCCGTTCGCCGAAACGAAGGAACTCGTAGCCGGTTTCTGGATCCTGCAAGCGCGTTCGAAGCAAGAACTCATCGAGCGGTTCGCGCACTGTCCGTTCGAGCGCGGAGAACACATCGAAATCCGGCAGATTTTCGAAGCCGAAGACTTTCCGGGGATCAAACTTCGTATCGATGAGTTCAAATTCGATCCGGTCTCGGAGATTCCGAACGCGAGACCGTGACGAACTCGGCCCTGGCACACAACGCCCGGGACCGCGAGCTGCTTCTCACGCGCGCCGCTCGCTGCGCTCGAGCGTAGGTACCACCGTGTTCACGATCGATTCGGATGCGGGCAACTAGGGAAATCGAAGCGCGCGCGCCGGGACGCGCGAATCTCATTGGGGAGCACACCGACTACAACGGCGGGTTCGTGTTGCCGTGCGCGATCGGCTACGAAACCACCGCGCGTGGGCAGCGCCGCCGCGACCGGAGAGTCGTCGTACGGTCGCGCGGCGACGAGGCAATCTTCGATCTCGACGAATTGCCCACAAAACGGAGCGGCAACTGGACCGATTACGTTCGCGGCGTGCTGGCCGAGCTCGAGGCAGCCGGCCTCGCGCTTCCCGGAGCGGACCTCGAGGTGGTTGGCACGCTGCCGATTGGCGCGGGACTGAGCTCGTCGGCTTCCTTCGAAGCCGCCATTGCAATGGCACTCCTCGGCATCGCAGGCACGCCCGTGGAAGAGACGCGGCTCGCGTGGATCTTACAGCGGGCAGAGATCGAATACGCCGGAACGCGCTGCGGCATCATGGACCAGTTCACCGTACTGCACGCGCGCGCGGGTTCCGCACTGTCTCTCGACACGCGCAGTATGCAGCATACGTTCGTCGACGTCCCTGCGTCGCTCGCCATCGTAATCTGCAATTCGATGGTCAAGCATCAGTTGGCGGCTGCCGGCGCGTACAACGAGCGCCGGCACCAGTGCGAAGAAAGCGTTGCCCGGCTACGCACGCGCTATCCCGAAGTTCGAGAGCTTCGAGACGTTTCGCTCGACGAGCTCACGAGCGCCCGCAACCTCTTGCCCCCGCCGCTTTTTGAGCGATCGCTGCACGTCGTCACCGAGAACGCCCGCGTCCTCGATGCGGTCGCGGCCCTCAATGCGCGGGACTTCTCGCGTCTCGGCGCCGTCATGAAAGCTTCGCACGAAAGTCTGCGCACGAAGTACGCCGTCAGTTGCCCGGAACTCGATACGCTCGTCCGGCTCGCCGCCGAACTGCCGGGCGTCTACGGAGCGCGCATGACCGGCGCGGGATTCGGCGGCTGTACCGTCAACATCGTCGAGCGAGATCATGCTGAGCAATTTCGGGAAGGCATCGCCGCCGCGTATCGGCGCGAAACCGGAATCGTCCCGGAAATCTACGACGGTACCCCTGTCGATGGAGCGTCCGTGACGCTTGGATGATTGGCGCAACCTCCCGCATCGGCGCAGGAACCCGCTGATCGACGAGTGGGTGCTCGTCTCGCCGCGCCGCTTGGAGCGTCCGTGGCAGGGCGAGACGGTCGAGGCCCACACGGCAGCTCGGCCGCCATACGATCCGGATTGTTTTCTGTGCCCCGGTAACCTGCGCGCGAACGGCGAGCGCAACCCACCGTACCGGACGACGTTCGCCTTTGAGAACGATTACGCTGCGCTGATGCAGGACGTGCCGGAAGTTCTCGTGGACGAGCACGGACTTCTCGTCGCGCACAGCGAGCGCGGATACTGCCGGGTGCTCTCGTTTTCTCCGCGCCACGATCTTGATATCGCAACGATGGAGAGCGCGTCCGTCCGAGCGATCGTCGATGCCTGGGCCGTTCAGTATCTCGAGCTGTCCGCACTGCGCCACGTGAGCGCGGTGACGATCTTCGAAAATCGCGGCGCGATGATGGGTGCAAGCGAGCCGCATCCGCACGGGCAGGTTTGGGCCAACGAATCCGTCCCGGTCGAGGTCGCGAAAGAGACCCGCGCCCTCACGACCTATGCGGCTGCTCGCGGGAAATGTCTCTTGTGCGCTTACGCGTCGCTCGAAATCGCAAACGAAGAGCGTTTGGTGTATGCGAACGAGCACGTCATCGTCGTCGTCCCGTTCTGGGCCTGCTGGCCCTTTGAGACCCTCGTTCTCCCGCGCCGCCACGTCCGCAGCATCGACGAACTCGCCTCCGAAGAACGCGACGCTCTGGCCCAAGCCCTGCAAACCCTAACCGCTCGCTACGACCGCCTCTTCAACGTGCCGTTCCCATACTCGATGGGCATCCACCAACGCCCGACCAACGGCCCGCACGACGAGTGGCATCTCCACGCGCACTACTACCCGCCGCTGCTGCGCTCGGCGACGATTCGCAAATACCAAGTCGGCTACGAGATGCTCGCGCAGCCGCAACGTGATTTCACGCCGGAAGATGCTGCCCGCCGTCTGCGGTGAGCTCCACTACCCGCGCATCCCGCGCGAGTATTGGCAGGCGCGCCTCGCGATGGCGCGCGCGATGGGTCTCGAGGCGATCTCGACGTACGTGTTTTGGAACTACCACGAACTGGTGCCGGGCGATTACGATTTCAAGGGCGATCGCGACGTCGCGCTGTTTGTCCGGCTCGCGCAAGCAGAAGACCTGGACGTCGTCTTGCGTCCCGGACCGTACGTCTGCGCCGAGTGGGATTTCGGTGGTCTCCCCGCATGGCTGCTCAAAGACGGCGAGATACCAATTCGCACGAGTGACGAGCGTTACATGGCGCCGGTTCGCCGTTGGCTCAAACGCCTGGGTGAGGAACTTGCGCCCTTGCAACGGGACGCCGGCGGCCCGATCGTCGCCGTGCAGCTCGAAAACGAATACGGTGCGTTCGGCGCCGACAAGGCGTATCTGCGAGCGTTGCGCTCCGCGCTCGAGGCGTCGGGCTTCGGAGCTTCCCCGTTGTTTACAATCGACCAGCCGCGAGATCTGGAGCGGGGTACGCTCGACGGCGTCCCCGCCGGAATAACGTTCGCGCCGGGCGACCCCAAAAACGAGTTCGCCGCCGTACACGAAGTGCGGTCCGGTGAACCGCTGTTTTGTGGCGAATACTGGGCGGGCTGGTTCGATCGCTGGGGCGAGCCGCGATCGGAGCTCGACGACGAGCAGCAGGGTCGCGACGTGCAATGGATGCTCCGCAGCGGCGTCAGTTTGAACTTCTATATGTTCGCCGGCGGCACAAACTTTGGGTTCTGGAACGGCGCCACGGGAACGGATCTTCAGCACTACCAACCCGTGACGACCAGCTACGATTATCAAGCCGCACTCGACGAAGCGGGCCGCCCCACCGCGAAATACCATCGCTTCCGCGCGGTCATCATGCGCGAACGAACGTCGATGCCCCCGCCCGTTCCGGCAAACCCCCGCCTGATCGACGTTCCGTCGTTCGCCCTGAACGAAAGTGTGGTGCTTTCGGACGCGCTCGGCGAGCCGGTCCTGAGTCCGCGCCCGATGACGATGGAGGCACTCGGACAAAGCTTCGGCTACGTCTTGTACCGCACGCATCTACGCGGTCCACGAACCGCACTGCTCTCGATCGGTGGCGTGCGCGACTACGCCGTCGTCTCCGTCAACGGAAAGCCGTTCGCTCACCTGGATCGTCACCTGAGCCAATCGCACCTGCCCGGAACCGGCGTACCGATCATCCTCGCGCCGCCGGCCGTGATGTCGCTTACCGTCGAAGGCCCGCGCACAAGGCTCGACATTCTCGTCGAAAACGGTGGACGCATCAACTACGGTCCGGGCCTCGGCCACGATCGCAAGGGCATCACAGTCCCCGTCGCATACGACGGTGAGGAACTGCTCGATTGGCAAAACTATCCGCTCCCGTTTAACGACCCGCCGGCCGGCGGTTTCGCGCCGGGATGCCGCGCGGGACCGGCCTTCTACCGCGGTCGGTTTGTGATCGAGGAAACTGACGACATCGGCGACACCTTTTTGGAGGTCCGCTCGCTCCGCAAAGGCGCGCTATGGATCAACGGCCACAATGCTGGTCGCTTCTGGGATATCGGGCCGCAGCATTCGCTCTACATCCCGGGCGTCTGGCTCAGGCGCGGCTTCAACGAGATCATCGCTCTCGAGCTTTTCGCTCACGATCACCCACCGAGCATCCACGGGACGACTCTGCCCTAGCTCGAACGAGCTTTCTCAACGAAATCTACGATGAAGCGGAGGTAAGGGCACGAGGCGGGCATCTATCTTTTCACGAGAAGGATGCGGAACGCTGTTCGTTCTCCTCCCGCTAGAAGCTTCGGCGTTGGAGCGTGCTGCGACGCTGGGAACATCGTCCGCGTAGGCGTCGCGCGCGATCGCCTGACACGGCGGCCAGCTGACGCCATACGGATACGTGGCTGGAAGTCCAGCCGCCCGCACGCCCCTCGCAGTCACGACGTCGAGGGCCGAGATGCGAGGGACGTCAACCGTGACGAGCTCTGGTCGCGCGGCGGGGAGCAGGTCGAACAAGTTGATCGCGCGACGGGTGAACTGACAGCGTGCGTTAGCGGCAGCCACCGAGGGAGTAGCGAAAAGATAGAGGGCGCCGAACTCGCGCGGTGGGTTCCAGCGCCCGCCGGAGGCCTTCGAGTACGACGTGTCCAGCGGATCGATAGAAGTCCGGTCGACGACGCGATAGTATCGGCCGCCACGCGTCAACGTAACGCGTTTGATCACGATCCGTTGTAGTTGAAGAGAGGCGCCAAATACGCGTAGATGGGGTCGACGCCTTCCTGCGCGAGCGTCTGAAGCATGGTGCGGCCGCCAAGCCATGCGTCGGGCGTCCGCACGATTTCGGGAATGCGCGATGAGATCGCGCGATCGCGAAAAAATGCGAGCAAGGTCGATGAGCCGCTCGACCGAGGCTCGGCGATCGTGCGGGATGCCCCCGCTCTCGTGCAGTCCCCGAGCTGGCCTTCGGCTTCGCCGCGTTTATGGACTCGGCTTACGACTACTCATGCCCGCTGCTCGCGCTCGGGGGACACGAGCGTCCCCCGAACACGACGTTCTTGAACTCCGGCCGGTCCGTCGTCGGAAACGCGACGTCTTGGCTCTTGGTCACGCAATCGTACGACAGCAGGTACGCGATGATGCTCGCGTACTGCTCGGGTTTGAGCGAACCCGGCGCCGTGAGCGGCATCTGCGTCGTTGCGATCGATCGCAGTTGCGAGAGAGTGACTTTGCCGCGCGCGATGCCCTCCCCGGTTAGCGCCGGCGCGGAAACGCCCTGCAGTTGCGCGCCGTGGCAGCTCGCGCAACTCTGCGCATACGCCCGAGCGCCGGCAGCGACTTGTTGGGCCGTGTACGGTGCGGAACCGGTCGAGGCCGGTTGCGACGAATTCGCGACAGCCGTCGCGACGAGCTGATCGGCGTCCGAATTGTAGGCCGTCGTCAGCGGGCCCAAGCGGTACGCGGTCAGCACGCTTCCGTTCGCCTTCGGAATGTTGGCGGTCTTTTGATTGCCGGGTTCACCGCTCAAAAGCGTGATGTATTCTTCGCCGTTCGCCTCATACGCCGTGATCGGCCCGACGTTTGAGGAGCCCGTGTTCGTCTTCCACAGGACGCGCCCGTCTTTCGGATCGATCGCGTAGAAATCGCCGCCGAGATCGGTCGTGAACACGATACCGGTTTTCGTAACGAGCGCTCCGCCTTGCCCCGCGTACGGGAACTTCGTCACCCATGCGATCTTGCCGGTGGCAATGTCGATCGCGCTGAGTTTTCCGGTCGCGTTGCGGCGCTTCGGCAACGGACCCCAGTGGTAATTTTGTCCGGGCGTCCAGACCGGGGTGCCGGACGCAACTTTCCATGTCGCGCATTCCTCGGTGCTCGGGACGAGGAAAAAATTCGTAGCCGGATCGTACGAACCGCCGTTCCACTCTATTCCGCCGCCGTGATTCGGGCACGCATGCGTTCCCGTCACGGTCGGGTGCGTCGTGAAGATTCCGGTCTGATTGTCGACGCCGAGTTTGTAGACCAGCTTGCCGCTCGTGCGATCGAAAATCCCCAGATCCGCGGCCTTGTCGCCGATCGCGAGCAGATGCCGGGTCGCGCCGCGCACGTTTCCGTCGAACAAGACCGAGCCCATCGCGGGATCGGCATCGTGCGTGTCCTGGGGAACGAGTTGATAGTACCATTTCACGCGCGGCTGCGCGCCGGACACGTCGAGGGCGACGATCGAGTTCGTGTACAGATTTTGGCCGTCGCTTCCAGCGCGCGTGTTATCGGGGCCCGGGTTTCCCGGTGCGATGTAGAGCGTCTTTGCATCGGGGTCGATCGACATGCCGCCCCACACGGCGCCGCCGCCGTGCTGCCACGAGATGCCGCGCCACGTCTCGGGCTTGATCGTCTGCCAGTCCCAGCGTCGCCGGCCGTCGGTCTGTTCGAAAGCTAAGATCTGTCCGACGTTTCCGAAGTCGCCGCCGGCCGTCGAGAGAATGACTGCTCCGTCGTAGGGATACGACGCGATCGAGAACCAGTTGTTCTGCGTGTTGTTGTACGATTGATTCGGGCAGCCGTTTACGTTCCACAGGAGCTTTCCGCTCGCCGCGTCGAGCGCCATCACGCGGCAGTCTTGCGTTCCGAGAAAGACCTTACCGTTCGCAAGCCCGAGCCCGCGACTGACCGCGAAATCCAGGATATAGGGCGGCGCATACGGATGCTGCCACGCGAGCTTGCCGGTCGCCCCGTCGAACGCGAGCACGCTGTCGTGCGGGGTCGAGATGAAGAGCCGGCCTCCCCACGCGAGCGGCGAGGCTTCTTGCTCGCCGTCGTCCCTTATCGTGGTGACCCACGCCTTTTGAAGCTGCGCGACGTTCTGCGGCGTGATCTCGCCGAGCCCGGTGTACCGGTTGTTGGCGTACGATTTGCCGGGCAAGAGCCAATCCGCATCGTCGCTCGCGGCATTCGTCAGCGCCGCAGCATCGACCGTCGATATCGGCTCTGCCGAAGCGGTACTCTGCGCCGTAACGGTCGCCGAGGAACAGCCCGCGCACAGACCGAGGGCGCAGCCGGCGAGGATAGCAAGGAAAAGACGAGAGCGTTTCGCCATGATTGCCTCCCAAAAGCAGATGCGGTCGAGGCGTGCTCGCGCGCCGAATCAGCCGGCTTCGGGCGGGGGGCCCACTGCCGCCGCGAACGCCGCATCCGCGATCGCCGCGGCCATCCCATACGGCGGCGCGAACGCCGGAATCAAGTCGCCCGTCCCGCGCACGACGACACCCCGTGGATTCGAAAACTCGCGGAAGCCCTCGATGCCGTGATGACGCCCCATGCCGCTCGTTCCGCTGCCGCCAAAGCCGAGCGACGGCAAGGCCCCTTGCATCGCGCACGCGTTGACGCACGCACCGCCCGATGTCGTCTGACGCAGCACGCTATCCGTCGCGGCGGTATCGTAGCCGAACACGTAGAGTCCGAGCGGCCGTTCGCCCGCGTTCACGCGTGCGAGCGCCGCGTCGAGCGAGTCGTATTCGATCACGGGCAGGATCGGCCCAAAGATCTCTTCGCGCATAATATCCGTCTCGTCCCCGGGGTTCACGACGAGCGAGAGCGGCATGCGGCGCGTCGCGCGATCGACGGTGCCCCCATCTTCGAGTTCGATCACGTCGTAGCCCGCGTCGCGCGCCTGCTGCAGCATGCGTAGTAACCGGTCGAGATGGCGTTCGCTGATGATGCCCGTGCAGTCCGCGCCGCGCGAATAGCCGCTGACGGCCGTCTCCATGTGTTCGCGGCAGAGCGCGATGAACTCCGCCGTTTTCGCCTTCGGCACGAGCACGTAGTCGACGGAGATACACATCTGACCGTTTTTGATCATCTTCGTTCCGAGGACGTTCGATACGGTCTCGGCGTCGATGGCGTCCTCGAGTACGATAGCGGGGCACTTTCCGCCGAGTTCGAGCGTCACGGGAACGAGGTTCTGCGCGGCTGCCAGCATGACGTCGCGTCCGACGTGGGGGCTGCCGGTATACAGAAGATGGTCCCAGCGCAGCGTCGGGAACGCGCGCGCAAGTTCGAGGCCACCGACCGCCACCGTCACGCGTTCCGGCTCGAACGCATTCGCAATCATCTCGCGCAGGAGCTCCGCGCAGGCCGGCGTGTAATCCGAAGGTTTGATGATGACGCGATTGCCCGCGGCAAGCATCTCGACGAGCGGCCCGACGCTCAGGTCAAACGGAAAATTCCACGGCACGATATTTCCGATGACGCCCTTGGGCTGCTGGCGCACGGTCGCCCGAGCGGTCCCGAACAGCGCCGGATCGGAATCGCGTTCTTCGTCGGCCATCCACGTCTGCAGCCGACCCATGGCATATTGCGCGCGACCCGCGACGCCGAGCACTTCGATCAAGTCGCTTGCCGGTGCCGGGTGCGACCCGAAGTCCTCGGAAAGCGCCTTTGCGACCCGCGCGCGGTTGCTCATGATCATGCCGGCCAGCGTGCCGAGATGCCCGAGGCGTTCCTCGTACGTAGGATAGGGATCGGCGAGAAAGGCCCGCTTCTGTGCGGCGAACGCGGCGCGCAGCGAGGCGATCGCGGCTTCGTCTCCGTGGGCGGTGGTGGCATCGCGGTCAAGAATCGACATCAGCAGGCTCCTTTAGACGAATGGGCGAGATTCGTTCGGGTCGAGTGTGGAAACTCCGTCCGCGCGGCCGGCGCAAAATGAGGAGAAACTCTTCATTCATCCGCCCCCACGCCGGACGTTCGGCGAGATCACCGGCGGCGGCGGACTCGATACACAAGTACTTCCGCCGAGCGCCGCGGGCAACGCCGGTGCCGCAAGCGTCGGCGGCGTTAGGAAGGCCGGCGGGGCGCCGAGATTCAGATAGTCGATGAGCGTGTGTGCTTGAGCGTCGCGGTAGGTAAGCGCGGGCAGGTTCCACTTGGCCGCGATCGTCGCGATGATCGATGTGTGATCGTGCGGCACGTTGCTCACTGCATTCGGGCGGCTGTACGGAGACACGACGACGGTCGGTATCCGCAGGCCCGTTTGGTTGAACGCGCCCTGCGCGTCGGTGGCGGAAATCGTCGGCGGAATACCGTCCGGCTCGACAGCTCCAAGCGGCGGCACGTGGTCGTAATAACCGCCGTGCTCGTCGTAGGTCCACACGAGCAGCGTGCGCGACCATTGCGGCGAGGCCATCACAGCATTGATGACTTGGGATGCGAATACTTCGCCGATAGCGATGTCCTGCGGATTCTCCTCGTCACCGCCTTGCGCGTTGACGCCCTCTGACAGCAGCGCCAGAGCCGTTTGAACGGAAGCGGGCAGGTTCGGGAGCCCGGACAATTCGCCGAAAAGCGTCGTGCCGACTTCGTCGACGAGGCCGAATTCCGGATCGACGAACGAGACTTGCGGAAGCGTGCCTGCGGCGCAATCGGCGAAGAACTCGGCGACCGGTGTGAAGTTCGTCGGATGATTCTCAAGGGTCCCAGGGATGATGGCGAGTGCCGGGAGATCGCTGAAATAGCTCTTCCACGATACGCCGTACTTGGTCATCCTATCCATCAACGTGCCGTTGGCCGGATAGGGCTGCGTGAAGGTGGCAGCGGTCGTCGAGACGAGCCCGCCCGATGTACCCGAATAGAGGTAGCGGCGGTTCGGATATGTTTGTCCCTGTAAAGAGCAGAACGCGCGATTGCCCACGCAGAACGTCTTGGCGAGGGAGTAGTAGAACGGGAGATCCGATTCGTCCCAGTAGCCCATCGCGGTGTCGCAGGTATGCGCGAACCCGTTCATGGCGCCGTTGTTGACCTGCTCGTGCGTTGCGTCCCAGGCCTGGCTCACCGTGTACGGTGCGCACGTGCCTTGCAGATGGAAGACGTGCTGGTAGCCGCCCATGAGCGGATTCTTGTTGAGCGGCGCGCCGCTCTTATCGAAGGTAAACCCATCGGCCAGTGGCTGGCCGCGCAGCGGCAGCATGCCGAAATAGTTGTCGAACGAGTGGTTTTCCATCATCAAGACGACAACGTAATCGAACGGCAAGCTCGCATTTGCTTGACCGGCCGGGCGGCTCGAATCGGGCAGTGAGTTCGGCCCACGCGAACCGGTCGAAACGCTTCCCGCAGGAAACGGAGTGGTACTCGGCGCTGGTGTCGGGCCCGGTGTGATCACGGGCCCGGGTGTCGCCGTCTGGCCCGGCGCGGGCGTAGCCGAAGCGCCGGTCCCGGCGTCGCGCCGTGGCCTGGCGTCGCCGTGCTGCTGCCGCTCTCGGAAGGCGCGGGCGCGCCGCCGATATCGGCGCCGCCGGCACAGGCCGCCAAGCCAAGGGTAGCCGCACCCGCGGAACTGCGAATGAAGCCACGGCGCGTGATGCGGAACCTGGACATGAAAAATACGGCCCTCGTGTTGAAGAAGTGAAGAGCGTCCTTCGGCAGCGGAACTTAATGTACGGTGGATGTACTTATGCTGTCCTTAAGATGGTGCTCGAATTGTGGGTTCGGGCGTTTATGAGATAGCTTTCGTTCGTTCGCCTCCGTACTCCGCGACAAGTGCGCGGACATATTGGCGTAAGAGCAACTTGACGTCGTCGAGCATCGGCCCAAGCTCGACGCAGGCTCCCTCGGTGAGAGAGAAGCGCACCGAGCTGAAGACCGCGAGTTGCAACACCACCGCGATCGCGCGCAACCGGCGCGCTGGGGCCAGGGGCAGCAGCTCTTCGAGCGCCGGCAGCATGAGTTCTGCGGTCTGACGCGTGTCCTCCACGTCGACGCGCTTGAGCTCGCGATCGGCCTGAAGTCCCGACCAGACTTCGTCGTAGAGCGGATTGTCGCGCATGAACGCGGCGGTCGCGTCGATGATGGTATCGAGGCCCCTTTCGGGATCGCCCGCGAGCGATTCCGACGACAGCGCCTCGGCGAGCAGCGCCTGTTGGGCCTCGAGTTGACGTACGCCGAGTGCGGACATCAGCGCCGAGCGGTTGGCGAAATACTGATAGATCGAGGCCGGCGGCATCCGCGCGCTCCGAGCGACGTCGCTCATCGTCACTTGGGCAAAGCCCGAGCGCGCGACAAGCTTTTCGGCGGCCTCGAGCACGCGCTCGACGCGCGTGCGGCTGCGCGCTTGCGCCGGCGTTCGTCCTTTCACATCTGACATCTTGACATATTAAATACGATAAACTATCGTACTTTGCAAGTTCTCGCCGTCCTGAGCTGGAGGTCGCTTTGCCGCACCGTAGTTTGCTTTTGCCGCGAACGTATCGCGCCGCCCGGCGGCGCTGTTCTTGAATTGGCGCAACTGGT
>Ga0302326_10013658_pt1 | contig 17199 bp, 14 predicted proteins | sample Palsa_T0_3_FD_202264 | JGI IMG/M metagenome (GOLD analysis project Ga0302326, IMG submission 202264) | Peat permafrost microbial communities from Stordalen Mire near Abisko, Sweden - Palsa_T0_3 | ecosystem: Environmental > Terrestrial > Soil > Palsa > Peat permafrost | place: Sweden: Abisko... | reverse complement strand
CTATGTTCGGGAAGCCTGTGAATTTATCATGGAAGCGATGTATCACCTCTATGGATGGATTGAGGAAGTCGGAACGGCTGCCTATACTGCGATGAAGGATATTTTCAGCTGTACCACAAAAGCAGTCTGAATGTGCTGCATGAGATCACCGGATGATCCGGTGATCTCATGGATAGTTTTTCATTATCAGGTTCTATCCTATAAACTATGTGAGTAAACGAATATGACCCTGATAATACGTCCTGGGAAGAAAGGTAAATCAATGTCTGAACCAACAGATAATTCGATTGTCGATACCATCACTCTGGTTTTAGCGTGGACCCTATTTGATCCACCAGATAAGCCTCATCATCGTACCTGGACGTTGAAGGCTGGGTTAAAAGGTGTCGATGGACGTTTAACGGTGTTGTTTAATATCGGTGAGGTCTGGTATTCATTAGCAAAATGGTCCTGGCATATCGTTGGTCGTGAGTATGATCTACATGGATCTGGCTATGAAACCCATGAGTTAGCACAAGCAGCCTTAATCGCTGTTGTCAGGGATCTGAATAATGCCAATCTATGAAGCTGTCATCGAACCACCTTTGGTTCGTTGTGGTTATCCATTTTCCAAAGCCGTTCATGCCGGCTGTGGTTGTGGCGTTCTCTTCACTACGTGGCAAGAGGTCTTTCGCTGCACCGATTGTGGTGTTCATATGCATCGTCACTGTTTGATTGAACATATTGCCAATGATTGCACTTCTGAGGTCAAACCCTTATTTGTACAAGAGCGTGAGATGAAACGTCTGCATGGTTGGGTTAAGGTCATAGATGATCTCAGAGCGATGTCAATACGAATCAGCGCCATGTGATAGCACACATGATAGAATCTGTTAATAGTTTTTCACAGAGATGTTTCATGCTATGGTTAAATACCATACGCGTGTAATGCATATCAAGAAAGGTGGGGTTCATGCAACAGGATATAACAACAACAATGACACGCATAGGTCATATCGAACGCGAACAGCGGTTAAACGATGATGAGAGTCTGGTGATTCTGCGTGTCATGGATGATACTATACAACACTATGTGACAATCGCCACGCATCTGCCGAATGAACGCGTGCGGTTTCGGGCAACAGAACCTGTTCGTGATAGCAATGCCATTGCGTTATTTCTCCGACGGGCCATGTTCAACGGAATCGGTGCGGAGAAGATCACCAACAAGACGTATACCGATGATCTCAATGACCGAGAGATGATCATCACAATTCCGCCCTAACACCCTCAGTCATCACCGTGGTGGTGGCAATACAACGGATCCCGGATACAACCATGTGGCCTTAGCCACATGGTTGTCGTGTCTTAATATTTCTGTAACAGAACCTGTGTGTTGAAGACCTCTGGAAGTATAATATTGTTTTGATTGAGCACGAGCGTATTGGCATTTTGTAGTCCGGAGTATATAACGCTGGAATGATTGATAAGAAAGAGCTGTGAAATCAGCTGATCATCAACGATCGATTTCAGAAATTGTAGCAACCGTTGTTTGTGATAGGCATCAAAGGCTTTGTCACATTCATCCAGATAGAGGGCATAGTTGGTTTGCCGGAGTTGAATGATCAAGGCCAGAGTTAAGGCAAGATCCGCCATTTCTTTCTGGGCTTCAGAGCCTCTTGCGATATCTGGGATCACCACATCACCCACCCGCATACGAAACTTATAATCAAAGGTATCACGATCCGTGATTGGAATAAATTCAAACGGGTAACTGAACACTTCGGCTAAAAACACATTGGCATCGTCGATCAGATCGTTGACAAATTGTACCATATAGCGATAGGGGATGCCAATCGTTGGCGAGAGGGCTTTCTCGATCGCACTATACTGACGTTCTTGCTGCGTGATAAGGCTGATATTCGTCATGACTTCTTGATGATAGCGCGCTGAAAGTGCTTCTTGTTCACGCAATGTATGATCGATCTCGGTGAGCCGTGACACCGTTTTGCGTTTACTCTGTTCGAGCATTGCGTGATACCGATCACAGAGATCGCGTTCAAACACCAAGGTTGCATAGGATGCTTGTTGCTGTAAACTGTGCCGTTCATTGTTGAGGTGTTGCAGTTCAGTTTCATAGGCCGTGACAAGCGTCAGAAAGCTTTGTTGTTGCCCTTGTTCGATGATCAACTGCTGATGATATGTACGAAGTTCAACCAACTCCTGATGTTTCTCTCTCACCATCATCTCGAGAAATTGACCACTGAATGCTGATGGTGTTTTGAGTTGCTCATAATCAAGGATGTGCCGATCAAGTGCCTCTTGCTTTTTATGCAAGACATAATAGGCTTGAGAGTCATGATAATGCTGTTCCAATCGCACCAGGATCAGGGATGGATTGGTGCGTAACGTCATCAGCAGATCGATCTCTTGCAGTGGTCGTAATAGAAAGGGATAGTCATTGAAATAGCTAGAAAGACGTTGCAATTGCGGTACGATCACATGATCATGTGCTAATTTTATCCGACGTGCTTCAACTAAGCGATCAAGTTGGTGATGACGCCGTTGGGTGCGTCGTAAGATCTCATTAACATGATCATAGTCCGTTTGCATCCGACTGATCGTCGTGCTGTAGGTTTGAAACAAAATACAATCATGACAGCCTAAGGGGATAGCCTGGATGAGATTGCTGCGCAGTGTGGCTTCAAGTGTTGCTAATCGTATGGCAAGATTATCAACCTCACGTGCGACAATCGCCCGTTGACGATCATTGTGCTCCAATTTATGTTCTAAGCGATGCACATCACGCATGGCTGGAATCCGCCCCTGATAACCAATGAACACGCCGACAAGATCCGTGAGGTGATCGATGTGCTGGGGGATCGCATCAAGCACAAAGCGATCAAACGGATCCTTGGTCGGATGCTTTGTCAATTCCACAATATCGGCTTGCAAAGCTGCAATCGTGCCTTCAATGATATCGATAGCGCCTTGGGCATCATTCTGTCGAAGATGATGTTCATATTTATCGATCTCTTGGGTTAAATGTCGCATACGATCAACCGCTGTATCGTGTTTGGTTGTGATGATACTCAACGTATTGAGGGTGTTTTGTCGACAGAGCGTCATCGGGATATCACGGGGAATGCGATAAAATCCAGGATAGCGACGTTGGGCAGACCGATATGTCTCTCTGGTACGGATTGGATTCTGTGCGGGATAGTCTGTCAAACGCTGCAGAATGGTTTGCTTCTGATTATCCAATTGACCGATCGCTTGCACGATCTGTCCGAGCTGATGACTGAGTTGATCATTCTCTGTCCGTAACGCATCACAGACACCCGTTTCGATCATCTGGGTCGCAAGTTGTGCCCGTCGTTCTTGCAACATACTGAGGTTGTCACGATAACTCCGAAGTTTGGTGACACTATTCTTGTGTTTATCAAAGATCAACTTCATCTGCCAGGGATGAATGGTTAACAAAAAAGTCTTGCGCTGTCCGATCTGCATCGCACTCAGTTTATACTCACCATAACAGATCGTATGCACATACCGTGTGTAGCCTAACTCAGATTCAATCAATTCGTCTTGCACTGGGGTTGTGCCACTGGTGTTCATCTCAACACCATCCTTGCGAAATGCATGGGGTGCACTGGGACTGCTGAAATCAGAGAATAGCTCATACTCAGATCCCTCATGGGTCAGACGCATGCGTTTATAGCCATTCTCACCAAAATCTGTTCTTGTTGCTGGGTAGGGATTCAATTCGCGTAACAGAGAGCTTTTGCCAGAGCCATTGGAACCAATGATGTTCTGGACATCACCCGTGATGTCCATTTCTAAAAGCTCAACTTCGTTCACGAGGAAGGGTCGAAACCTAAAGAGCGCTATATACGTGATACGCATCGAAATGCTCCTCGGATGTCAGCATTGGGTTTGTATAAGATGACATCTCTAGATAGGAAATTACTGACTAGCCTATGTTTTTTAATAAATCGGAGAGACATATCATGGGATCTAAGATAACAGCTAGACGCACGTGATCCTTATGTTTGGATGGATATTCATTCCAGTTTTGAACATATGTACTACATCATCATGAGATGATGCTTCTCGGATCATGAGGATCTACTATCTTCGTCTGATAGACTTACGGTCCTTCACCGAGCAGAGACCGACGTACCTGTCACGGCCTATAAATGATAATCTTCTAATTAGGCTCTCTTGAGAATATTACGACCAACAAGGTATGCGATCGAATGTTGCTGTATATATTTTCCTTTTAGAACATTGATAGCCGCATTCTGATCACGATCATGAATAGTATGACAACTGACACACGTCCAGACCCTCTGTAAGAGCTTTAATTCATGATTGATGGCCAGACAAGCAGAACACATTTTACTGGATGGTAAAGATCGATCACACCGCAGAACTGCTTTACCATCCTGTCTTGCTTTATAGCGACAGAAGGAAATAAGCATTCCCCAACCAATGGTACTGATCGCATTGGCAAGATGTCGATTCTTCACCATGTTCTTGATCGCTAGATTCTCAAACACAACAATTTGGTTCTCGTTGATGAGTTGACGGGATAACTTGTGGATGAAGTCTTTTCTCTGGTTGACGACTTTGAGATGGATTTTAGACACTAAGCGTTTGGCTTTCTTCCTTCGATTCGAGTCTTTCTTGCAGCGTGCTAACTTCTGTTGCTTACGCTTCAGGTTCTTCTGATGCTTCTTGAAGTGTTTGGGATTAGGTATACGGTCTCCATCAGATGTTACCAAGAAGTCTGTGATCCCCAGATCTATTCCAATGGCTTTACCAACAAGGTTGGCTTTTGGTTCAGCAATACCAGTTTTAACCAATACAGACGCATGATATTGACCGATGGTATTTTTAGTGAGTGTGATCGATCTAACCTCTCCATCAACTGGTCTATGGATGATCGCTGGGATCATACCAACCACTTGTACAAACACCGTCTGGTTACGTTCATCCACACGACCGTAATGTGGAAACCGAGCAGATTGATGGGCGTGTTTATTCTTGAACCTAGGATAACCTTTTTTATGTTTGAAGAAGTTATATCGCGCAGCACAAAAGTTGATCACAGACTGTTGGAGACATTGTGCATTCACCGCTTTAAGATAAGGCAGTTCTTCTTTCCATCTTGGCAGTTGATTGATGAGATCATAGGTGCTCATCATTTTACCAGTCTTATGATAGACGTCTTGACTGTATTCAAGCGACTTGTTATAAACGACTCTGACACAACCAAAGTGCTTATCTATCAACGATCGCTGTTCCGCAGAAGGATACAAGCGATAGTAACGAGCTGTCAACATGATATCCTCCTTTCGAATATAAAATTGCATAGGATATGTGTTCAAATTTATTTCAAATATATATCACTCTCAAGTAAATAAGGTTCTGTCATTGTTGATGCAGAATCAAGGCATATGACAAGGCCCTGAGAATACGCCACCACCGGTGGGGAACGTCTTATGGCGGTTGATCTGTTGGGGACGTCTTGTGAGCAGATAACAACCGGGCGACTGGGTGTCGCGACCGATGTGCGGTCGATCATCCGCGTAGATCAGAGTCAGCTCTGCTTAAACGCCATACGCTACGGCTATGAGATCCGCAGCCTTGTCATACGAAATTCAACAACATGCGCATGTTGTGGAATACATCAGAGCACTCTGATGGACACTGTGTTTGGTTGCAACCCCTGTGGGATAAACGCCACAATCCGCTCTTCGTTATGAGCGGAGCGAACAACAAAGGAACCTATCAATGACGAAGGGTAATGGTGCTGTTGAAGAGTTCATCCGGGAACGCAGCAAGATGAACCCGGATGGTACGATCCGGATGCTGCCGAAAACAGCCTATCTCGACTTTTTTCAAGAACATCAGCAGATCAGCCCCGATGTGCTAAAAGGCGTTGCTGATGGTGAACGGGCTTTCGCCGACGGGATGACGCGGGTTGGCACTCAAGATCTGGTTGCCTTGGTCATCGCTGCAAAAGCAGCCGGTGATGATCCGGCGGATCTGGTATCCAGTGTCAGAGTCAGTCGACCGAATGGTCAATTATCCGCTGATATTCGCCATACCCGTGTCACCACCAATCCAAGAACACGAGAGTCTCTGGTGCAACATGGCGTTGTCATTTTCAAAGCGCGGGTAGGGGATCTGATCAGCAAAGATGCTGCGGAAGAGGCGCGTGAAGAAATTATGAAACAGCTGGCTTAATACGACATCATAGAGCACTGATCACGCCTTAAGGCGTGATCAGTGCTCTCTCCTCTATACGATCAAATTTTTCGATGCCAATGCGGAGGGGAGTTGGTTCTGGATGAAAGCGATCCCAGCAGCGATTGCATCATAGGTGTGCTCAGTGATTTTTTCCACTGGATTTTGTTTGTTGGTACGGATGGTGATGGTGGGATTGTTGATGATGGCATCTTGTACTGAGATCTTGTCGGCATTACCATCATGACTGACGGCTTTCTTACTCTCTCGTGGGGCAATGATGTAGATATCATCATGGCACGTCTTCATCACGGCTGTCCGCAAGGTTTGAATCACCATCACCAGTGCAGCATAGGAGTCAATATACAAATGCGAATAGGCGCCTTCGCAGGCGACATAATCTGGGCTTGTCTCTTGCAACAGTGCAATCAGAAACTGTTCTAACTCCCAAAGGATGATATAGCGCTTGGCGAATTTGGATTGCATGTCTTTTTGATTCTTGAGCAAGGTCTTGCCCAGGATTGTACCGTATTTGATCACAGTCTTGTGATTGGTTGCCGTATCATAATCGATGACTGACCAGCCAAAGGCTAACAAACTGGGATCTGCTCCGAATACCCTAATAATGCGGTTAGTCATGAACACCATCCATTCCCGTATCCGGGATCAAGACAGGCGTGATGGATTCGCATGATGAAACTCCTGTCTTTGCTTTCTACGCGAACAGCGTGGGGATAACGCTGTTTATGTTGCATTGCGCCATACCATGATGTTCCACAAAACCATCATGATCGTAAGCCGCATAGGACTATTGCAAGATTCTAGTTAGAATTTGGAACCTGATTTCAGGGATGCTGCAAACTTCTTTTGCATAGACGCATAACCATCGAGATTGAAATACCGCTCGCCAAGAAACACCGCGTTTTCTGCAATTGACACGATCATCGAATAGTAGGATTGTGTGGCTTCAGGTGTTTTGTCATCAATGGTTAATCCGGTGGAAATCTTGGTTTCCTTCGAGATATTACACACCATGGTAGCAACCGGATACATCGAAGCAAAGTCGACATCACCACTCATATTGTGGAGCATGGTGACAAGACTGGGCATATCCGAAAAGATCCGTAATCCGATCTCAGTCGTGCGTTCTGGTCGTAGCACAGTACCACCAATGCGACCAATCATACGATCAAATTCTGTCTCCATTGTGGTTCCCGGTGAAGCTGTCACACGACCAAATTCTAACGCATCAAAATAAATCGCATCAGCCACTTTACGCGTCTGTCGATTCCACTTACAAAGCCGACTGACACCGCCTAGGATAAACATCGATCCCAGATCATCGTTCTTCCATTCCATCAATTGCAAGGAGATACCGTCAAACTGGTTGTAAGTGATGTATTTATAGGCTTCGTTTTTTTGCATATGACGATGCCATTCGATTGTGCCTTCCATATCGGCTATCTCGGGGTTGTCATCAGCAAAGGTTAATTTACCACCGAGATCATTGATCTTCAAGACGTGATCCAATGACATCCGTGTCTCTCTTCCCTTGACCGTGCGAAGGATACTATAAAGACACATACTATCGATGAATTGTGAATAGGATGTATTGTGTAACCAATGCCATTTCTTGAAGATACTATCGGTATCTGTTTCATCCCGTTCATATTTCACAAAGCGATATTTCTTCGGCAAATCTGGCGGACAGAAGATATCGGTATAAGGGATCTTCGCTTGATCCAATGCTGCTAAAATCTTTTGAATATCAAAATCTAAATTCCAAACCCCAATGAAGTCGGTTTTATTCTGATGGATCTGCTGAAAGATCCAGCGGATCAATTCCAATGGTGTCTGACCAACATAATAGTGATATTCAAAGGGTCTGGCATCAACCCGTCTCTTCAGTAATGATTTTGGGTTCTTTAGCAGATGCGCATCCAAGAGTTCTCTGATGTGATGATCGAGTGTCGTCTTTGCGAATGCGATAAAATCAGCGAGATTACCCAGAAGAAAAGATCCATCAGGCTGTTTGACCCGAAAGAACGACGCCAGGATCGCCGTATAAACATGATGTTCATGTGTGATTGTGATGATGTTGGGTATATCACCGCTACCATTGACGACATCAGTTTCAATATCGAAGAATCCTGTGGTGATCGGTATCGCGTTATAGCCAGATGTCAAAAAGGCTTTTTGCTTTTTCTGTTTGAGCAAACACTCGATATGGATATCTGCCCCGTAGACATACGGACTGTCACTGAGCTTGATGATCGAAGGATGACGATGGTGGTGATGATGACCCATCCCATTGCCATTTAAAGCGGCATCGAGTGCTTCGGCTAATCGATGATTGGGTACCTCATAGCGATCAAGACGATCAAGCAATTCCCATTCCTTCTTGAAGGTATGTCCGCGGAATTTTTCTTGCGTTAAAAAAAATGACCTGGGCGGCGAATCGTTGATTTGTAATTCCGGTGTAACGGTGCCATCCGGATGATAGCGATGCAGCTTGACGATAACCGCATCACCACCGTCCGGTAACGATGGATGATAACAAGCATGGATAAATTCATCACATGGTTCTGTTGCCATTTTATATCTCCACTTGATCTCTGTTTACATAGAATACCCTCTGCAAACAAAAAAGAACACAATTGCTGTAGAGAGCATAAGACGCTTTGCGATTGTCCAGCGTAAATACTGTTTTACCCACAACCCCTATTCTATCAGAATGACTGTACAAAACGAGGATAGTATGACAGGATTCATCCAGTTTCATCACACCGCAACACGTTATACCACACCTCTTGGGCGTGATCCCCAAATTGGCACGCTGTTTAAACCCGAACCCCCCTTTGAGCGATACAACCGAGGCTTTGTCTATCGTGATCCGCAAGATCACCATTATGCTGTTATGCTGTATACACCGAACGTCGAGAATGATGGGAATCCGACGATCCGACGTACTCTGTCATTAGAGACGTATCACTGTGCGGTTGATATCATTGGGCGGATTCGTCAACTCTCACCCGAAGATCAACAGATGATTGCCCATAATTTACAAATGGATGGTAAACCCCTATCGGTGATTGCTGGCTTATTTGATATGATTGAAGCGCAACGTCGGATGGCGTTTGAAGATGAGATACTCGCTCAGCATCAGTTACAGCTGATGCGACAAAAACGCTGACGCGGGTCTTGATCAACCGAAGAAATCCAATTCTTAGAACAAAACGATCGTCATGATACAGCACCCTGATGGGTGCTGTATCATCATTATTGAGACAAAAACGGTAGTCTATCCTACTCTAATGACGGCCCGTCTACAAGTACGCCCAGCTCAGTCTCGATACCGTTGATGGTGATCAGGAATCCCAACGGGTTGGTGGGGTAGAGGATCTCGCGGGAGTTGGCAACGATGCGTTTGTTGGCCGCACCATTGGAGACCGGGGTATATTGGCCGAGGAACGTGCCGCGGTCCAGGATCACGCCGAACGAGGTGATATCATCCGGTTTGGCATCACGCACCGGAATGACGATCATGGTGTTCTCGAAGAACTCGAAGTTCGACTTGATGATGTCGAGTTGGGTGCCATTCGGCAGTTTCAGCGAATAGTCCGAGCCTTCTGCCACTGCAACCTTGTCGTCCAGTGTGTTCCAGTAGTTGCTGATGCCGAACAGCACTTCGCCGATCGGACCGGAGGTGAGCACCTTGTAACGGGCGCGTTCACCCGGTTCGAAGTTCTCGGTATACATTGATTTGTTATGCCCATCCGCGATCAGGGCCAACAGACGTGAGGTGACGAAGCCGTGCAGATCCGACAGCCGCTCGGACTCACGCATCACCGCGGACGTGTCGATGTTCAGGGTGAGGATCCCGACATGCGGCAGCGAGAGGGTACCCGCGGCATAGTCTTGCGCCACCGAGCTGTAGTAGTCGATATCGGGGTTGGCTAGCTCGAACTGCAGCCGGGCGTTGACCGAGGTCAGCGTGTCGCTGATGATGTTGACCGAGCGGATGGAATTGCCGATCGAGATCACCTCAGAGGTGACGTTGGTCACTTCTTCGCCGAGTTCTTGACCCATCAGCGAGTAGTCGACGATGAAGTTGCGACCGACCGGGATCAGGAATTCTTGCTCTTTATAGTTCATTCGCACGGCAGCGGTTGTCTTGCGCATGTTCTCTTCAGAGAAGAACAGATAGGGCGACCAGCCGATGATCTCGTAGGTGAGTTCACCATAGATGGTCTGCACACCAGAGGGGATGCCGCCGGCCAAGGTGGTGTTGATAGATGGCAGGATCGAGCCGTTGCCATCGACATAGGAGGTTTTGATATTGAGGTTGGCATTGAAAGTGATCTCCAGCAATGCCATGACATCAGTGAAGGTTGAGAAAATGACCGATGTTTGACCATTCGACATCAAAACGCCGGCGGTCAGGTTGAACTTGCTGCGAATGTTCGCCGCGCGATCACCCGAATCCTGCACATTGGTCTGAGTGGTGAACTGGGCATTGCGGGAGTATTGGGTGGGGAAGCTGTATTGTTCGATGGTTGTGGTACCACCACTGACCTGTGTGACGTTGACGATGATCGAAGCCACAGCCCCACCGTCGGAGACCAGATCAGTCCAGTCAACCGCATTGAAGCCGATGGTGTTGGCCTGCAGGGTCATGTCAAACAGGTTGACCTTGACGCCGGCGTTGACGATACCGTTGGCCAGCAGATACGGCGGCGTGCCGTTATCATTGGCTTTCAGCGGAATCATCTGCTGTGGTTGCGTGTCGACGGCGTTGGGATTTCGGTAGAGGGTGATCAGCGGTTGCCTTGCGGCGGCATAGCGAATGGCAGCGACGGGGTTCTCGGAGAGGGCCAGGTTGTAGACTTCCGGGCTTGGGATCTTGGTGATCACGACCGGATCTTCCACCGCCTTGCGCGGCAGTACCTTGTCGATCAAGGAGCGATGGGCCCGGAGCACGGTGACAGCGACGGCGAGCCGTGAATCCGAGGTCACCCGATCAGAGTATTCGCCGAAGGATTCCATAGCCTGCGCTGCTTGGCCCTTGATCATGGCGACGGAGCGACCGCCATAGAGTTGGTTCAGCGGTACTTGCTTGGGATTGAAACGGCCCACTTCAAAGAAGGGGGCTGGGCTTTCGTTGACGCCGGTCAGAATCCGGGCGACTTCCATACCACAGGACAGTCTGTGGTCGGCGGGGACTTTGCAGTTGTCGAGGAAGGCTTCCAGGGCGGCAATGGTGATGCTGGCGTAGCTGTCAGACCGGTTGGTGATCAGCTGCGGAATCTCACGCAGTGACTCCATACCCGGCGTGGCTTTGGACGTTGTCAGGTTGTTGGCTGTCAGAAACGAATGGGTATGCGTGAAGATCGCTTCCACAGCCGCGATGTCGTCGTTGCCTCCGGTCTGTGCAGCCTCAGCGAGAAAATTTTTGCGGAACGTGTCAAACGGGGTATTCGGATTACTCACGCTGCGAACTCCTTCAAATGCCCAGTCAGTTTCAGTTGGGCCAACAGTTGTTTCGTTATTTTAATCGCGGCTAGGAATAACCACGATTCGCACCAAGTGTTCATCACACGCAGTGCGTCTGCAGAAATATCCGGATTGGGAATCGTATTGAGATGGGCGATGTATTGTAAAACTGTGATACGAAACAGATGATCATCGATGGTTTCTGACGGGAGTGCCAGAGGTAAGAGCGTGCTGATAGACGGCATCACTGGTGGGGAATTATTGCCAGTTTGGTCTATAGTATCATCATCCGTTTCCACAGGGTCTGATGGTGGCGTGGGATTATTCTGCACGGTTTGTGCATCATCAGCAAAGGCACCTGTGGTATCATCATCACCGGCTTTCTGCGATTGTGTTGGTTTCTTGTTGGCAACAGCGGCCGCTTCAACGGATGACTCATAATACAAGCCACGCACAAAGGGCACGTTGGTTTCGGTATAAGAAACAGCGGCAGACAGAAAGGCAAACACATCCCGCTCATCGTCATCCAACAGCGGCGGATCCGTCGCTTCGATTCGTACCCGGATGGTATCGATCCATGCGCGGGCTTGGACAAGATCGTTGATCGTTGTCGCACCGACGCCACAGAACCGGTGGAGTCGTTTCATCAACAACCGACGGGTATCTGCCAGACGTGAAATCTGATAATCAAATCCCAAAATCCGTTGTTTCAGATACATCGCGATGTAGTTACAAAACGGAATTGCCGTCTGTTGATTTTGCATGATATGATGATTCATCGCCGTGGTCAATTGGATCGGATCCAAGGGTAGGGCCATTCTCGCCAGCAGATAGAGGCTATCAAGGAAACTGCCAGATTGATCGATCGTGTCAGGGATATTAAGACTATAGACAAACTTCCAGTAAAGATCGGACATACCGGTATAGTGTGTTGTGTTGAGTGTGGTATGACAGGCTGGTACCAACACCAGAGCAGGCTTGTCGTAGCCTTCGAGTTGTCGGAGTACGGTCTGATAAAGCAGCACATCGTCAAGGATATAAGGCTCGGTATCGTAGAGCGCATAGACCAATTTGAGAATCGTTTCAATCCCAGGATAGGCGCGTTCTGGTTGCAGTCGGACTTGAATACTTTCCAGCGTCTGTACCAGCTCATGACGATTGGTCGTGTCGGACAGCGGATAGGCGAAATTTCGTAATAATCCCAAGAGCAGACGATCGGTGACCTGACCACTGGTGCCGGCGTTGCCGACGGCGGTCAGAATGGCATCGAGGTGATCACGATAAACCCAACTGGTTGCATAGCGTGTGAAGATTTGCATGTAGAGATAGAGACTATATTGCACAAAGATATAACAATTATAGTCGTTACCGACTTCCACTTGCTGTCTGATGGTATCGATGATGGCATCAAGGGGTTGGGTTGTTTTATTGTAATGCAAACCGGGCTGGGAATCGAGCAGAAAGGCTTCCAATGCGGACAATGCGGCACTGTCGGCATGCATGAGCAACGGCGGCCGTTGTTGTGTCAGGATTGTCATGCGTACACTCCGCCTCTATCTTTATAAAAACTTGAACTCTTCATACTATGTCGAGAGATAAACCCGATGAATAAGGAGGACCAGTGTTAATATCCCATGTTTACCGTCGCTATCCTCCTGAGGATCTATGTATCCATCGTCGTCTCTATTACAACAGGAACAGCTCATGATCATGACACCGGATCTCTTCCTCGACTGTATTCTTTATATCATCAATGATAACAACGATCAGTCGTGCAAGCTTGTCAAAGACCTCATCGTGCTGTTTGAGCTGGATTCCCGCAACAACACCACGATCGATGATGAGATCACCCGATTCTATATTCGTCTGCTCAAGACCATCATGGAAGCCAAGGTTACCAAAAACAATCCCGATGAGCTGCGGATTATTCTGCTCAAGTTCAAATCGGATGGCGTATTGGCAAAGCGCCAAGAGATCTATGAATTGCTTTATGCGACATTTCTGTCACCGGAAAAATTGGCGGTTGAGAAAGTTGCCCAATTATCCGCACGGATTTATAACACCTTGTTGTGGCATCGTTGCAATAAATCCACCCGGGCGCTCTATGCCGCTTTGTCACGTTCGGCCGATATGGTGAACCCAACGGATCAAGCGGTTGAACTGCGCAAGATCCTCACCGCAACGGAGGATATCGGTACAGCCTTTGCCAGTAAAAGCACAGCCACCGCACTGCCACGATCCTTGATCGAACATATCGATATGAGTGACAAATCGTCCATGCTGTCGGCTTTGCAGAAGAATCGGGAACGGTCTGTGACCGGTGTGATCAAACTCGGACTACAAGGCTTAAACCGTATGCTCGGCGAAAGGGGAGGCTTGGCTTTGGGTGAATCCATGGTGGTCTACGCGCTACCGCATCACTATAAATCGGGATTGCTGATGAGTATCGCCACCTGGGTGCCGCTGTATAATACACCGGCTGTGATCATTGGTGAGACTATGCTCAAACCTTTAATCTTGTTGATTTCGGTGGAAAATGAAGCGCATCAGAACTTCGTCTGGATGTTCCGCCATCACTATGAAACCATCAATCAACAGAGTTCGAAACATCTCAATGATGATGATGTCGCAGACTGGTGTTACACGATGTTCTCCGGTAAAGGCTACACCCTGATTATTGAACGTCATCTCCCCTATAAGTTTGATTTTCAGAGCTATGTCGAGACCGTTGAACGCTACAAACGATTGGGTTATCAGATTATACTGGCAGCGATTGATTATGCCAATCTGATGAACAAAGAGGTTGTCGGGGTGCGCGCCGATAGCAATCATCTGGCGGTTCGGGCTTTGTTCAGTGCGCTCTGCAACTATAACAAAACCGAAGGCATTGCCTTTGCCACCGCCCATCCTCTGCATCGGCGTGCGATGGAGCTTGCCGGATCGGGCCACACGAATGTGGTCAAGCGATTTGATACCTCCCATCTGGCTGACTCGTTTGATGTGGCGCGTGAAGTGGATTTTGAAGTCTTCATCCACATCGAACGCAATATCGATGGAGTACCCTATCTAACGATGCGTCGCGGTAAACATCGTCATGTCGATACCACACCAGAGACACACAAATATTGTGCCTATCGCTTTCATAGTCAGTTCGGTATTCATGATGACGTCAACCGTCCAGCAAACTTTGTGATGGATATCTATGACGATCCACTCACCCAAGATGCCGAACGTGGCACACCGCAACAACCGCAAGAGTCCAATGTGTATGAGCTGTTTTAATCCCAGTGTCTTGACGCTCTGTCTGCTAAGACGCGATCGATGCACTCTGGTGTCATGATGTTGATTCTCTGTATAGGGCGCAGTATAATAAAAAACATAAAATGTTCATGTTATGCATGCAGATACTCTTCATTTTTTTCACGCCTTTACAGACTTCCCTCGTATCTGTATTCCAAAGCGTCATGTGAATCCAAGGCCGCTATGCCTTGACTCTATCGCGTGCGTTGGTGTATGTATCCTACATGCACTTCATCAAGGGACGAATATACACATGGTTACCATCTTTGAAACACCGATTGCGTCCGACTCTGCTGCTATACCACCCGTCACAGAAAACGTGGAACCGCGTCTGTTTAAGACTGACGCTGGGTTCAACATCAATATCACCGCGTTGGCTCGGATTGCGCGGGATGATATTGCATCGGTACAGACGATTTGTGTTCCATCCAAGGTGCGAAAACACCGCAGACGGGGTGGGGAATTTGAGACACCAACACTCTCAGAGATTGGCGGTGGGGTTGGTCACGATTTCTGTCAAGTCGTCGCTGAAACCGATGCAAAACCGATCAGCATCGACAATATGCTGAGTATCAATCAGGATCCGGCTTGGGCCAATACCAATCATGGTACCGCCTCGGTTGAGATCGGCAGTATGTTTTCAGTGGGATGGCGGGCACGCACAGATACGGTGATTTTGCTCTATGAGATCACCAACATCGAAGAACTGGTGTTGGGAACGAAAACGGTCACCCTCAAGGATGACGAAACCAGCCCAGAGAGACCGTCCCGCGAGACGATGCCCATCGCAAAACTCACCTGCGAACTCTGTGGTTACTCCGTGGCAACTTGGCGGGGAACCAACAGTGCGGTGCCCGATCATCTGCATGCCTTGTGGATCGCCACTGAACTCCGGATGAAGAGTGGGGTTGACGTGCCCTTTTTCATGGACGTCATGCGCATGGTGAAGACCGATGATGAAGGTCGCGAGATCGCCGAGAATATGCGCAAACGGGTTTATGCGACATCCAGTCCACCCCCGGATCTGTTTATGACCAAGGTATTCGAAGAGATCCTCGACATCCGGGCGAATCAGTTCAGCGTCTTACTGCAGGGAGACCGATCCAGACGGGTTGATAAACTCCGTGTCGTCGAGACACTGACACTCGATCCGGTGGCGAATACGATTGATGTTGGTTTGGTGTTGATCCGTCATGATGACACCGCACCGATGATGTTTTGTCTGAAGCTCACCCCGGTGAATTTCTTATCAACCGGTAAGCGGATGATCCTCGAACGGGGCTTGGTATTGAACTGTCCAACCTATGAACGCTTGCGTGCTGAGTTGGAGAATCGTACCGCAGCGATGGCGATCGTCAATTTGACCAGTTTTCGCTGATCAACCCCCACGACGTCCTGATGCAATCAGGACAACGCGCGTGACTCATATTCTGATCCCCCGACAAAAGGAATTTGCGATGCCGAAAATGACCAGTACCATCATCTGCACTCTGGAAGCACCAGATGGTACCTCCGACGAACACATGGCTCTGCTGCATAAACACTGGCATGTCGCGTTCGACGATTTGCTGCCACAAGCCGAAGCGATGGCGAATAGTGACCATGCCACACGCTGTGCTGACACCGGTGATACCCCCGTACCCTTCACACTCAGCGGCCATATTGCCGTCGCCATACTGCACGATTAACCCTCGCAAACCGAATCTGTTGGTGTCAGTCCCGCGGGACTGACACCAACACACACATCGATACATTGATATTACATCATGGCTGCACGACACTGATGTTCATCTTATCTGAAACCATATATCATTACCAAGAGCGAACAGAGGAAACCACTGATGAAAATTGCTATCCTGACGACCCAACACGATAGCCTCAGTCATACGATCGTCCTTGATGCGGTGCGTCTTGATAACGATGAAAAACTGATGCAATTGCGTAGACGATGTGCAACAGATAAGGACTTTATCACAGAGCTGTTTCAGATGCGTATATTGCAGTATTGTCAACGCTTTCCCTCTTATATAACCGCGCGTTGGCATGGGATGATTATTCATAAGACAGCGACCGTGCTTGAAACTTGGATGCGTTATGATATCGTGCGTCGCGCGCACGATATCGTCAACTATTATCTGCCAGTGGAGGGTGATGAACCCAAATTTATCCAGA
>Ga0302326_10013657_pt1 | contig 17199 bp, 20 predicted proteins | sample Palsa_T0_3_FD_202264 | JGI IMG/M metagenome (GOLD analysis project Ga0302326, IMG submission 202264) | Peat permafrost microbial communities from Stordalen Mire near Abisko, Sweden - Palsa_T0_3 | ecosystem: Environmental > Terrestrial > Soil > Palsa > Peat permafrost | place: Sweden: Abisko... | reverse complement strand
ACCTCGTTGGCGCGGACATGGGATGGCGTCTCGAGGAGGCCGGTAAATCCGGCGTAATCTACAACTACTCCTTTGACGCCTACTGGCCCGGTGGCACCCGCAATACCGGCTGGTGGAAAAATATGTACGGCGTTCTTACCGAGGCCGCCTCCGCGCGCATCGCCACTCCCATGCAAATCGCCCCCACCGAACTCGAAGGCGGCACGAAAGGCCTCATCCAGTACGAGCAGCAGATTAACTTTCCCCATCCCTGGCCCGGTGGAACCTGGCGACTCCGCGACATCATGGACTACGAACTGATCGTCTCCGATGCCGCTCTCGAAACCATGTCCAAATTCCGTCCGGATCTCTTGCGCGGCGTCGCCTCCATGGCTGCCGAGGCCGTTCGCTCCGCCGACGCCAGCGAATTCTGGCGTATCCCTCTAGCCGGTCAACGCGATCCTATCACTGCCACTCGCCTCGCTGCCCTGATGCTGGAACACGGCGTCGAAGTCCTCACCTCCAGTGACAACCAGTCTTTTCTCATTCCCACTGCCCAGCCCTATGGCCGTTTTGTCGAAGAGATGCTCGGCATTCAACGCTATCCCGAAATCCGCCCCGCACCTAACAGTGGCATCCTCGAACCTTACGATGTCGCCGCATGGTCCCTGCCGTTGATGATGGGCGTGAACGCCGACAAGGTGAAACTATCCGTGCAGGAGCGTCAGTCTGCCGCAATTGTCAAGACTGTCACCTGGCCTGCGGGCGGCCTCTCCGGCAGCGCCGCCCACTACTCCATACCCGCCACTCAGAATAATGTTTCGTCGCTGATCAACACCGTCCAAAAAGCTGGCGGCGATGTTTACATCTCCAAGACCCCCAATCAGCCGCCACTCGCCATTTTTTCCGCCAATCCGCAACTCGCGGACAATGCCGTAAAATTCCATCTCCATCTCGAAGCGCTTTCCGCAGCGCCGCAAGACGCAGTCCAACTGAAGCCCGTACGAGTCGCACTCTATAAGCCCTATTTTTCCTCCGTTGATGAAGGCTGGACGCGCTTCGTCCTCGAACAATACGGCTTCGGAGTGAAAAATATCGAGAATAAGGAGGTGAAGGCGGGAAATCTAAATTCGAAGTTCGACGTGATCATTCTGCCTGATACCACCAAGCAGATCATTCTGGAAGGTCGACCCACCAAGGAAGGCTATTTTGAATCTTTCCCTCCCGAATACTCCGGCGGGATAGGCAAAGAAGGCGTAAGTGCCCTGAAAGATTTCGTTGAAAAAGGCGGCACTTTGATCGCCCTGGCACATGCCAATGAACTGCTCATCGGCGACGACTTCAATCTTCCCGTCCGCAACGCGGCGGCCAGCGAAGGCGACAGACCCGGTTCCGCCTCCGACTTCAATATCCCCGGCTCGCTCCTGCGCGTTTATATCGACCCCAATCACCCTGTATGCTACGGCCTGCCTGCCGAAATAGCGGCGTTCGTGGATGCGCCCATTGCCTTTCAAACCTCCGATCCCCCTCCCGACGTTGAACGTTCCGTCATCGCCTGGTATCCCTCGGACGCCAAGGACATCCTCGTTTCCGGCTACGCACACGGCGCCGAAAAACTCGAACGCAAAGCCGCCGCCGTCTCCTTCACGAAAGGCAAAGGAAAAGTCGTGATGTTCGGCTTCCGCGTCCAGCATCGCGCCCAAACCGAAGGCACCTTCCAGCTGCTCTTCAACGCCATCTATTGGGGAGGCTTGCAGCAGCAATTATCTGCCAAACAAATTCCTGGCGCATAGACCATCAAGCCGAGTCTGACCCGCTCGCGGCCGCGCCGAGTTCTCCCGGACCGCCTCGCGTCTTGAGTTGCCCAGCAATCTGCGGGAACCTTCGATGGCAAGCAGTCACCGCAAACCTTGCGACTGATGTCGTTGTCGTCGATACTGTCAAAGCGATCCTGGACGTTGTCAAAGAAACCGCAAAGGGTTTTGTGGACAGCGAAGCTGCCGGAAAAAACGATTTCGTCGCAAAGTTGTCGTTGGCACCATCCAGCAGTGCCCAAATGGCCCCAGTGTGCGGCCTAAAACCCAACCGTACCCCAAAAATGTAACCTGATGTACGCGGGTCGCGTCTCCATCCTCAAAAAAAAAGGAGCATCTTGCACATCGGTCGGATTCTAATATCAGCGAGTCGGCGCGGTGGGACTCGCATTCCTGGTAGTTACCGCAAAGTTCATTTTTCCGTCCGATGTAACTTGGCGACGAAGCTCGGCAAAGATACGCTTAGGACATAAAGCACAATATTCACCTGCTTGCAGTGGGCGAGCGCAGCGTACAAGGTTTTGTGTTTTCTTCAGCTAAAGATGCTGCCGGGTGTATGGAGAAGCACATCGAAAGCATAATCAGGGACGAGCACTATGAAGCCATGATTGAGATTCGGGTTGAAGCTGAGCAAGAAATGCTCAAGAACCAACTGACGGCGAACGTCGAGCAGCGAAGGTAGGCAAGGCATGACAGTCAAAACGAAACCCGCTCTAAGGCAGAACCGCCCGTGACAACCTTCGAATCGACCTCGACTGGTGATTTCAACTGCAACGCTGCAACAGAAGTCGCTTACTCGAAAGCCCCCGCCGATGTTCCAAGCGCGGTCGAAGACGCCGTACAGAAAACAGGAGCATGGCTCGAAGCGCGTCAAGCTGCGCCCAACCATAGCGCATTGAAATTCAAAGTCGCCGAGAAGGTGACGAGTGTCCTCTACGGGGACGAAATCAAGACCATCTCGCAGGTAGCAGGGAGAGAAAACCGCTACCGCTAAGTCGAAGGAGCAGGCGAGCGGACGCTCGCCGCTGAAAGAACGATCACGGAGGCATAGAAGGGCGCAACGAAGAAAGCGGGGAAACGATGAGAGCTAAAGTGAAACGCGCAGAAGTGAAAGACGGACAAAAGGTCTCGTGGAGGTTGCGTTCTTTCGGATTCAGAGAAGCAGTTCGGAACCGCGACGAAAGTGCCTTAGAGGCTCTTCAAGTACTCGTTGGCCGGGCGTTCAACGAATTGCGTGAACTCGACAGTTCCGGCGAAGATGGTGCGTTCGATTTCGGTTACGATGACATGCTAGAAGAGCAGAAGCAAGTCGTCGAAACTATTATCACGGATATGGACGAGACCGCTGCAACCGACAAGGCGGCAAAGGCAGAGCAAGCGGAATTCCTCAAAGATCAAGCAGCCGTAGAGCGCATGCCGTCCTTCTCCGCGAAAAGTACGATGTAATCCTGGCGGCTGTTAAATGGCGGGTCAAGATAGACGAGGTCAACCGACTCGTCCTTGACGTACCGATGTCATTTGTCGCCGTAGTACAGCTTGTTGTCAGGCATGTGAGCTGATTTCACCCCTAGATTGAGTGCTCATCTCAGCGTAAAACCGCCTTCGTTCTGTCATAGATGCGGGATCGGCGGGATGAGTGAAGGTGATGCCGAGCGACCCTCCCGCAATGCTCAGTGGGAAGGCGGGCCAACCAGATGCGCAATCGTTTGCCGCGCAAGCTCTGCAACGAACTCTTTGTCTGACATAGGTAATGCAACAGACCACAGCGAATCCTCCGCAAGCGCTGCCAGCTCAATAGCACTAGTCGCTGAGAGAATGGCAAAGCGAACGGCCAACTCTGGATTGGTGTGTCGAATGCTGGCTCGATGAGCTAATAGGACCTCAGCCATACAGGAAAGATTCAACTCGATACGGCGCCATGCCTCCATGGCGAATTCAGAGTCCCGGCGAGGGCGTGGGACGTGTGCCCAACAAGGGCTGGGCCAGAGACTGAGTTTCCCAACGCGCGTGTCACGAAATGTTCTGCCGACTAATACCGGACTCTTCAGGATGCCGTGGGCAAGAGTGGGACTGTGCAACCAGCAAGAGCGGTCGACTCCCTCAGGATCAAGTTCGTAATCAGAGCGTATTCCCGTTTCTTGAAGCCTTCAGAATTGTCTTCCGCAGCTCTCGGCAATGTTTGAAACGCGAGTCTGGCAAGTTCAGTTTGGGACACTCGTACGGTAGTCAGAGGCGGAATCGTCAACTTCGCGAAAGGTATATCGTCGAATCCGACGACCGATATTTCGAACGGGATCGACACGCCACATTCGTGGGCTCGGCGAATGATGCCAATCGCGGTCATATCGTTCGAGCAAAGCACCGCCGTTGGTCCGGTTGATAGACGGCGGAGTGCATCAAACGCGTGCATGCCTCCCTCCACGGTGTGTTCGCTAACCACGATCATATCCGAACGAACTGGCATGCCGATTTCTCGCATGCATCCCTGGAACGCGGCTTTTCGCGCCGCCTCTAACTTCAAATGTGCAGGACCGATCACGAACGCGATCTCTACATGACGCAAAGCAGCCACGTGCTGCACTATCGCTGGGCCGGAGCGAACGCAACCCTTGCTTTGCTCTTGAACGGAGTGTTGCTTGTCGCCGCGCTTTCCTTTTTCGGAGCGGTGTTAACCTTGCCCGGAATCGCCGGCGCCGTCCTCACCATCGGGATGGCCGTGGACAGCAACGTCCTCATCTTCGAGCGAATCCGAGAAGAACTACGAGCGGGCAGGTCCGCTGCAGGCGCGCTCACCGCCGGTTTCTCCAAAGCCTTCGCCACTCTGGTCGACACTCATGTCACCACCGTGGTCTCGTGCGTGTTTTTGTTTTTCCTCGGAACTCCCGCTATCAAGGGATTCGCAACCACGCTCGCCATCGGTCTGACGACAAACCTGTTCACATCCGTCTTCGTTTCACGAGCAGCATTTGATTGGGAATTGTCAAGGCAAGGACGGTCCCCGCAATTGAGCATCGGCATGTCTGGGTAGACAGATACTTGCATGTCAAACAGCAGGCCAAAGTGAAGCCGCGCAGGTCCCGGGAACCTGCGCGGCTTTCTGGTTGAGGTGATCGGCTGCTCACCAGACAATGCGCGGCTGACGCAAAAACAGCGCGATTATCGTTCTAGGCAACGTCAGGCACGACCTTTTCCTGACCGGTTCCCGAGGATTGCCCTGTGCGAATGCATGAGCCCGTTGCCATGCTCATGCATATGGGGAGGCCAATTTTCTCCTTGCCACGGGCAACTAGTCTTATTTAGACTAGTCACGCTGGAAGAGATTCCGAAGTTCGTCAAGGAGGTCTTATGAAGGGCGAAGAACGGCAGTTGAGCGACCTGGTTTCGATTGGCCCTGCGATGCTGCGCGATTTCGAACTCCTCGGTGTTGGCAGCGTCGCGCAGTTGGCGCGGCGCAATCCGGAGAAGATGTATGAGAAGCTCTGCGAAGTCACCGGCCAGGCGCAGGATATCTGTTGCCTGGACGTATTTCGGGCGGCGGTAGCGCAAGCGAAGAATCCGAATCTGCCGAACGACCAGCGCCAATGGTGGCAGTGGAGCCGCAAGCGCAAGGCAAGCGGTGCCGGCCGCTAGGAAACGCCAGCTGACGACTCCCGACCTTGTGCTCCTCAGCCTGCTGGCGGAGCGGCCGCTGCACGGCTACCACGCCAACGCAGAGCTAGAACGGCGTGAGGTACGCGACTGGGCGGCCATTTCGCGGCCACAGGTGTACTACTCGATCGAGAAACTAGCGCAGTTGGGGCTGGTTCGAACATCCGAGATTGAGGCGGCGGCGGGTCCTGAACGCAGGGTCTTCCAGACGACAGCCAAAGGCCGGAGGGCCCTGGCCGATGCGCTGGAACGCGAGGAGTGGACAACACACCGTGAGCGGCCACCGTTTCTCACCTGGGTCGCTCTCTCCTGGCAGGCGAGGCCCGCAGTGTTCCGACAGCAAATCGAACGCCGCCGGGAATTTCTGGAGAACGAACTGTCCCGGGAACAAGCAACGCTACGATCGATCAAGAAAGAAGTGGGGCATCGGTTTCATGAAGCCGTATGGATGGTAAACCTCATGATCGAGCAGTTGGGCGGTGAACTGCGCTGGCTGAGGAAACTGGAGCGCGAACTCCCGCGGCGCGCCGCCGCGAGGGATACAACATATCGAGGTTCGCGCGGCGTAAGATGACGCGAATCGAACCAAAACAGCTTCGAATCATAGGCCCGGCCAATCAAGATGCCGCTACTTGAGCGCCTGCTCTCAATAATTGAGCTCGCTTGGTTAAAACGTGCTTCTGAACGCAAATCTTTGGAGGAGCGTGTACGGAATTTGTGCTGCCCGACCGAAGTGCGGTCACCGCCAAGATCGCCGTATTACTCATGGGAGCCAATTTCAGACAATTCGGGATGACGCTTGCTTTCGGTCGTTCCATTACTTCCGTTGTAAATGACATTTTGTCGAAGCTTTCTGCCGGTTCGCTACATCCGATCAAACATATCCACGAATTGGCGGCGCCCTCGGTTAAGGCGTCAGCTACGGTTTGAGTGTTTGTAATAAGTAATAAACCGTGACGGGCAAACCAGTCTATGAGTGCTTCGGCGTTATCGATTTCAGAAGCCTACTCCCGACGCTATGAAGCGCTGCTGCGCGCAACCAATGCCATTGGCACCTGCACCGATTGTGACAGCGCCACAGACGTCGTGCTCAAAACCCTGCTCGAAGTTGTTCCGTCCGACTACCTTCAGGTGGTCGCCTTTGAGGGCGAAACCAAGTCAGTCGCGTGGCACCTGCTCTACTCCAACGGAATCAGGCATGATCTGCCCCGGGCTGATGTCGTTCTCGACGATACGCCGATACAGTGGGTGCACGGATCGCAGCAGGCTCTCGTCACCCCCGACTGGAGGACGGAGCCGAGATTTCCAAAACACAGGGAATTTCTAAATCAACTAAGCATCGCTTCTACTTGTGCTCTCCCGCTCGCGAGAGGCGACCGCCGACTCGGTGTATTGAGCCTTGGTAGCGCTCGGCCACACGCCTATCCCGACGACGAAGTGCGCTTTCTCTCTCTGGTGGCCGATCAGATTGCGCTCGCGATCGATGCCGCGGTCAATTTCTACTTGTCGCGGCAGGCACAGGATCGGCTGAAGTTGATTCTCGAGCTTACGAACCAGGTCGTCTCGAACCTTAATTTCCACGAACTACTGCAAGCAATTTCCGCGAGTGTTCGCCGCGTCATGTGCTGTGATGCCGCAGCGATCATGCTACCCGAGGCGGACGGCGCGCATTTACGCATACATGCTCTGGATTTCCCGGGTGGCAAGGGATTTTTCGCGGAGGACATTTTGATTCCCGTCGAGGGCACGATGCCCGGCGAAACCTTCCGCAGTGGGAGACCTTGGATTATCAATCGGCTTGATTCTTCTCAAGTCTCCCCGGAGATGTATGCCAAGGCGCGGGGCGAGGGTATCAACTCACTCTGCGATGTGGCGCTGGTGAGCCGGGGTCGCTTGCTGGGTGTACTCGCTCTCGCGAGCAGCAAAGAGAATGCGTTCGATGGGGACGAAGTCACTTTTGTGTCTCAGGTCGCGCAGCAGGTTGCGATCGGGTTGGAGAACGCGCTGGCGTACGGTGAAATCAGCAATCTTAAAGACAAGCTGGCGCAGGAAAAGCTGTATTTGGAAGAAGAAATCCGTGGCGAGATGGACTTTGAAGGCATTGTGGGTCAGAGTTCCGCACTCCGCCATGTCCTGGATCTCGTGGAAACGGTGGCTCCGAGCGATTCGACTGTATTGCTTCTGGGCGAAACCGGCACGGGAAAGGAATTGATTGCAAGAGCGGTCCATGACCGCAGCCGGCGGAAGGATCGGACGTTTGTGAAGCTCAACTGCGCTGCGATTCCGACCGGGCTGCTCGAAAGCGAACTGTTTGGACACGAACGAGGCGCATTCACCGGTGCGATTGCGCAAAAGATTGGCCGCCTCGAACTGGCCGACCAGGGCTCGCTCTTTTTGGACGAGATTGGAGATATCCCTCTTGAAATCCAGCCCAAATTGTTGCGCGCATTGCAGGAACGTGAGTTTGAACGGCTGGGCAGCACTCACACCAAGAAGGTGGATGTGCGATTGGTGGCGGCCACGAACCGCGACCTCGAAAAAATGATCGAGGATCGCGAGTTCCGCAGTGACTTGTACTATCGCCTGAACGTGTTTCCCATCCGCATTCCGCCTTTGCGCGAACGCCCCGAGGACATCCCCTTGCTGGTCCGCTACTTCACACAGAAGTATGGGCGCCGCATGGAAAAGAAAATCGAGTCTATTCCTGCTGCGGCCATGAAGAAACTCTCGAGTTGGCATTGGCCGGGAAATATTCGCGAACTGGAAAACTTCATTGAGCGTTCCGTGATCCTCACGCACGGCACGGCGCTCCAAGCTCCGATCGGCGAGCTCAGTAACAACGGCCGGACCGCTCCAGTGGCGGGGACCCGCGAAGGGAATGAACGTGAGGAGATCGTCCGCATTCTGAAAATCACCAACGGACGAGTCGCTGGACCGGACGGGGCTGCGGCCCGCATGGGCCTCAAACGCACGACCTTAATTGCTCGCATGAAAAAGCTCGGTGTGGACCCGCGAAAAGTGTCATGAAGTTTGACATTGTCGAAGGCTCATGAGAGCAATCCAGCGTTGACAGGGCCCAGAGGCAGTGCCTCGCGCATACCGCGGAACCCCGGCTTATTCCTATTCAGCAGACTCTTGTCCAATCTCGAACGCTAGATCCACCGTCGTCTCAACCTGATTCAGTTGTTACCCTTCGTACCTCCAAGGGCCTGTCACTCATCTGGTCTCGACAAGTGTCATTGTGATTTGACATTCGTTGACATAATGCCCCGACGATTTTGCTTCCTTTAATCGTTTCAGCATTTTGCGGGCTTTTGGCTTTGGCAAGTGCGGTGCCCTTACCCGAATCGGTCCTGAAATTTAAATATGTTCAAGATTTCCGTGGTCGATACTCCGTCGCAACGCAGGTTGGTAGTGGAAGGGAAACTAAGCGAACCCTGGGTGCCCGAGCTTCGCACGACTTGGAGCGACGCGACCCGCGACCTGGACGGACGCAAGCTGGTGATCGACCTAAGCAGCCTGACCGTCATCAGCCGCGAGGGAGAAGATGCGATTTTCGATCTGATGAAAGAGGGCGCAAAGTTTTCCTGCGCCGGCATTCTTACTCGACACGTCCTGAAAGGGCTGGCCCGAAGATGCCGCTGCACACCGTCGAAGTTGCTCGGAGAGAAAAAATGAGGGGACTGAAAGCCGGGGAAGACAATATTTCACTAGGCCCAAACGTCTGAGCAGTTAAAGACGCACTAAAGACGAGGTGAACATGACGGTAGCAAGGCAAATCACGAGGCCAACTCCATACGCAAGCTCCGACGATTTCCGTCAGGTGTTTGACGAACACATGAACAGCCTCTACCTGCTCGCCTTCCTGCTAACCGCAGATCAGGGGAAAGCGGAACAGTGCTTTGTCTCCGGACTCGAGGACGCAGTAGAAGGCAGCCCGGTTTTCAGGGAATGGGCTCACTCCTGGGCCCGGCGGGCGGTGATCCGAAACGCCGTGAGGCTTCTCAGCCCACGGCAATCAGACGGGAATGGTCGTGGTCGAACAGGTTCTGATCCGGTCAACAACCATGGCAGGGCGTTACCACCCGCGCAGCAAGCCGAGATTGCTTCGCTTCTTGGACTCGAACCGTTCGCGCGTTTTGTCTACGTGATAACGGTCCTTGAACGCCACTCCGATCAAGAGTGTTCTGTTCTTTTGGGCTGCACGCGGCGGGACGTGGTCTCCGCGCGCACTCACGCTCTTCAGCAACTTGCAAGCGGGGCGGCAACGCATTACCGGCAACAACCAACTGCCAGTCCAGAGAGTCCGGCACTGCACGAGCGCCGCGATTCCGGGCTTCCGTTGTTAATTGCTCCCGGGTTGGCGACGTCCTCGTAACTTAAGGACCGCCCACAGACATTCTGTTACTTGATAATTGTGGCATTCTGACGGAGGGGTCGAGTGCGGTGACTCGGTCGGTGATTATGCGTCCATTGAGAAATTTATGTCGGCATAGGTGAAATGAAGCGCGTTCTAAGGAAGAGCGACTGCCTGACCCGAGAGCGATGCTCAAGGGTCCGGCAGCCGTCCTTCATTATGCAGTCAGTCGCGTTGCCAAAACGGCGGTGGCTCAATGCCGAGCACGCGCAGGTAGACGTATCCCTGGCCGCGGTGATGGATTTCGTTGTCGATAGCGTACTGAATCGTCGTCACTCCCGGGTTCTCCCACTGGTCAAACGCCTTGTCGAATTCGCTGAACCGGTGAGGCGGAATGTTCGGGAACTTTGCGTCCAACTCTGTCGTCTGTTCATCCCACAGACGCAGTAGCTCACTCTTCGTGCTGGGCTTCGTTCCCTTGAAGTCCTGCCACTTCCCGGTGGATACGCCGTCCACAATCGGCACAGCCATGCGGATGAACTCCCAAGCCATCTCCGCAAAAGGCCGCATGCTGCCCATTGAAAACTGGAAGAGCTTGTCTTCAGGAAACGCCTCGATGACCCGGCGCGTTAGCCGTCTATGTCCCTGCCAGTTCCTGAGAAGTGTGTTCGCTGTCAACACGTTGACTTCTGTAGTCTCGGTTACCATTCCCATCCTCCATGTGGCCCGTTACGGGCTCAGTTGCAGAGTACGAGCAATTCCCGACAGACTTTGTCGTAAATTCAAAGAAGAATAGGAATTCGTATGTACGACCCCATCATGCGCGTCCTCACGGTCCTTGAGATCCTGCAGGCGCGTGACCATGTAACTGGAGCAGAGCTGGCCGAACGTCTGGAAGTGGACCTGCGTACGGTGCAACGCTATATCGTTCGTCTTAAGGATCTGCACATCCCCATTGACTCATCACCGGGCGTGGGCGGGGCTTATCGTCTGCGGCCCGGTTTTCGTCTGCCTCCTCTGCTGCTGAGCAATGAGGAAGCGTTTGCACTTTCCCTGGGCCTACGGGCGTTGCGGCAGATCGGTTTGTCGGCTTTTGCGCCCGCCACTGAAGGCGCGCTGGCCAAGTTGGGGCGCGTGCTGCCTGACTCGCTGCGCGAGAGCATCCGAACTGTCGAAGATGTGGTGGCCATCGAGCCTGGCCCCTGGGTGGTCTCCACATCAGTAGAGTGCCTGATTCGTGCCGCATCCGCCATCCGCACCGGTAAGAGGATTCGCTTCTCATATCAGTCCCACGACGGCACCGCTTCCCAGAGACAGATTGAGCCGTATGCAGTGATGCATACCGATGGGCGCTGGTACTTGATCGGCCACTGTCTCTTGCGCAGGGCGTTGCGCACGTTTCGTATGGATCGCATCGCGGACATCGAGGTTTGCACCGCGGGCTTCAGCCGCCCCGGCAACTTCGATGCACGCCGCTACCTGCACGAGCGCATGCCATTCATCCAATCGGACTACCAGATTGATGTCTGGATTGACATGCCCATCGAGGAGGCTGAGCGCATTTTTGTTCCGATGCGAGTTGTTGCGGAGGCTGAGGAGAGTGGAACGCGTCTGCGCTGCGGACGGGATCGCCTTGAGATGTTTGCCGCTATGCTGCTCAGCATGGGACGCAGAATTGTCGTGCATAGTCCGACTGAGATGCGTGAGACGTTTCGGTGGCTAGCGCGGCAGGCGATGGAAGCCGCAGAGGAGTCCTCGGAGCGTCGATAAGGGATTCGGCAAGGAGATGTTCTTGAAAAAGGAGGAGCAGGCGCGTAGAAGGACGCCGGCTTGTGTTTTACCTTATCGCCAGTGCTGCAAACATCTTGCCTGGCTACCTGGATCGTGTCACTGGTACTTGTAGTTCGTTGTGGTAAAGCTTCCCCTGACAGTCTCGCCGGTGTGTGATTACTCGCTTAACGCTTGATGAACGAAGGTGATGGCCAGCGCGCCTTCACCAACGCCAGAAGCTACTCGCTTGACACTACCCGATCGTACGTCACCTGCCGCAAAAACTCCGGGAATACTCGTTTCGAGAAGCCGAGGCTTGCGCGGAAGGGACCAGCCGGCATTCCGAAGGTGTTCATCTGTCAGGTCTGGTCCAGTTAACACGAATCCATTGTCGTCCAGCACTACACAGCCTCTCAACCACTCGGTATTTGGGCTTGCCCCAGTCATCATGAATACGTGCCGACAGGGCCACTCCTTCGACTCACCTGTTTGGTTATTGCGTAGAACCACATTTTCGAGATGCTGTTCACCCTTAAGTTCCACAACCTCTGTGTGCGTGTGCAGAGTGATGTTCGGTGTTTCCTCAATTCGACGGATCAGATATCGTGACATTGAACTGGCAAGTCCGCCCGACCGTATAAGCATATGCACATGATCTGCCGTTCGTGACAGGAAAACAGCGGCTTGTCCTGCCGAATTGCCACCGCCAATGACGACCACCCTTTCCGACCCGCACATCTGCGCCTCGATTGCGGCTGCGCCATAGTAGATCCCCACACCTTCGAATTTGGCGAGATTGTCGAGTTGGAGTTTGCGGTATTGAGCCCCGGTTGCGATGACAATCGTTTTTGACCGAAGATTGGACCCACTCCCCATTGTCAGTTGATATGGCCGGCCGTGGCAAGAGAGCCGCGTCGCGGAGCGTGCGATAAGGAACTCGGCTCCGAACTTTTGCGCTTGTTCATAGGCGCGAGATGCCAGTTCGAGCCCGGAGACGCCATTTGGAAATCCCAGGTAATTCTCGATACGGGAACTGGAGCCCGCCTGGCCACCGGGAGCGCTGGTTTCCAGAAGGAGCGTGTTCAGACCTTCCGATGCGGCGTAGACCCCGGCGGAAAGACCCGCAGGTCCGGCACCGACGATTGTTACGTCTCGTAGCTCCTGTTCACTGACACTCTCATTGAAGCCCAGCAGCTGGGCAATTTCTTCGTTCGAAGGATTTCTGAGGACCTTTTCACCCCTGTGGATCAAAACCGGGATGTCTGATACCGAGATTTGAAATTGATCCAGCATCGATTGCACATCTTTGTCCTTTTCGAGATCGATGAAGGAGTAGGGGTAGCCGTTTCGAACCAGGAATTCGCGAACGTGGAGGGTTCCGGCCGAGTTCAATGATCCCAGGACGGCAACGTCACCTGCGGAACTTGCAAGAAGTTCGATCCTTCGAAGGATGAACGCTCTCATGAAGAGTTCGCCCAACTCGGAATCGTTCTGCATCAGAACCTTCAGATCAGCCCGCTTCACGGTGACGATGCTCCCCGGCTTAACCATTCGGCCGCGCACCAGGCTAGGTCTTCCGGACAGCAAGTGGACATCTCCAAAGAACTCTCCCGGCCCATGAGTCGCAATGACCTCGGTGCCGTTTTGGCCGGTCATTTCCACGACGGCTTCGCCTTCGACCACGACAATGAAGTGCTCCATCGGCTCACCCTGCTCCACCAGGATGGCACCTTCGCTGACCACCGAAGCCGTCCCGTACCGCATGACGCGCTCTATGGCTGAGGGATGCAGCGTCGGAAAGGCCTGCTTGTTCTTTGGCATTTGAGTATTCATGTTCGCTCAATCTGCGCTCGGTTACGAGACACACTCATCGGATTCGCCACCAGATCACGATAGCGGCAATCGCCGGGATTGCAAACACGACGAGCGCGATCGGAGCCTCGTCTTTAGTCGAATACCCCGCTTTGGAGACACCGAACCACATATTTATGGCCGTTACCATCAGCCATAGACAGAGGAAGCATTTCATCGCAAGCGAAGTCACTGGGACAGCAGGTCCACTGATCCAACGCCCAAGCAAGAGGCAAACGCTCAACACCAAGAAGCCGCCCAGGATGATCTTCAAAGTGTGCATGCGTGCTCCCTTCGAGAATGCTCGTACGGCTTGACCGGAGTGTCAGTCCAGTAACCAATTCGCTTGTCCGATATCGAGCCGCTTGATTTTGCCGGCGGGTGTTAGACGAAACCGGAAGTAAGTCTTGAAGTTTTCCCATTTGTCCGAGTGAAAGGCCCCCCGTCACATCTAGTCCATCATTCTCGACGCAATCGATTGAGGTGAATCGTTCGTGGCCAAGCGCGTCCCGGGTGAATTCCTTGAGACTGCGAGGGTTCCCGTCGTCGTACATCTCGGCGTCCGTCTTAAAAAGTACAGACCACGCTTTCTGGTGACCCTGTGCAGGGCTTCAATCGCTTTCTGAACGATTGGATTTGAGAGAGTGTCGGTTTTCATCGATTGATTCTCCTTTGGCCAATTCGGTAGACTCAGTTTTCCTGATCGTACCGGGCATGATCGTAATGTGCTCGTGCTCGACGACGTTAGTGCCCCGCTGGCCGGGCCCGGCGTGTACTGCTCGCGAGCAGCGACCTTCTTCTCCCTATCGCGCTTCTTCTAGCGTCAATAGCGGGCCAACTGGGTGAGCTGAATGAGATTGCCGCAGGTGTCCTTTAGCATCGCAATCGTAGAGCCGGTCACGTCGGTGGGTGGCATTGTAAACTCGGCGCCGCAGGCCTTGATCCGCTCGTAGTCAGCCTTGACGTCGTCGGTGAAAAACATGAACGCGGGCTGGCTCTGTTGAAAGATCGCCTGCTGATACGCTTTGGCCGCGGGGTTGTTGTTCAGCGCCAGCTGCAGCTCAGTGCCGTCCGGCTCCTCGGGCGAGGCTATAGTCAGCCAGCGATATGGACCCTGACTGAAATCGGTCTTCTTGGTGAAGCCCAGTACTTCTGTATAGAAGCGCAGAGCCTTGTTCTGATCGTCAACGTATAGGCTGGTCACTTTGATTTTCATTTCGTTTTCTCCTTTATCAGGTTCGCGGTTTGGGCCGTCCGTCCTCTTCTCCTTAGCCTTCATTTTCTTGGGTGTGCTTCGTTGTATGGATTGATCCATGCGGTCGAGGTGGCGTTCGGGACCGTCCACGTGAATGGCCCAGAAGCGGCCGAACCAAGCCAGCCAAGCATCGGCCTCCTGGCCTCCCTGAGTCCCGATAACCTATCTGCAGTTGCGCAACTTCGCCAACCAGTGGCAGTGATGGCTCGAGTGTGTTCCGCACTTCAGACTTGGAAGAGCTCGATCCCGTCCGCTTTTCCGAGATTGCGCGAGTACTTCTTGTCTGTTCCATTGTTCCAATGTTCGTGTACGCCAAGGCGGCATCGGATCCCACCGCGTTCCGGGTCATAAAAAGTCTTCGAAGGTGGATGGGGAAAGCGGCTTGAACAAGGAGGGCCGCAGGTAGGTGGCAGCTACAAGAGCCAGGGCGAATTGTCGGCGCGTCATGTCCATTCAGGCTTGCTCCTCTCGCGCAAAATCTTACGGTTCAAGCATGATCCGGAAACTGCTGCAGTCTCTTCATAGACAGTAGGGTCTTGGGTTGGAGACCGGTAGTTGCAGCGGGGGGACCCTGAACTGCCGAGTGAATTGTACCTGACGACGCAAGTAGAATTTTCAACCAGGGATGTCGATGAACGAACTCTCACGTAACGTTTCGGTTGACAATTGTACAAACCGGCAGATCGTCGGCCTTGTCACGGGAATCATGCCGCGCGATGGCGAAGCCACCGGCCGCGGCGCCACTATCGAGAGTGCCCTCGCACCGTCCCTCGTCAGCAAGGACTGGCGCTTTTTTCAACGGAGTTCGCTGGGGGAGCTGGGAGAACGCGTGGGGCATCTGGAATGCACTGGGAATTTCAGTCTACGACAACTTTCTACCACCGAAGGAATCGCTGCGATCTTGGGTCCAGCCGGCCGGAAAAATCTATGAACTGAGATTAGACAACCTGATCACCGCTCCGGTTTCTGCAGGGACATCGGATCCGCTTGCAGATCTCCGGAAGCTTTACTCCGAACTTTTCACGCAACCTCCAAAGTGGAAAATCGGAGGTGACAGTGCAGAGACGAAAAAACGCACGTCCGCGTATTTTCACGACACTACTTATCCCTCGCAAGGTGTGCTTTCGTTATCCCGGTTGTCCGGTAAATGGAGGAACTGGTCCGGCGGGGTATAATCCGTTCCGTTTTCTAAGCTGCGGAGGAACCTTGCTCCGATCTCGAATGATTCGTCTTTGCATCCTTGTCCTCATGTTATGCGGGAACGGCCAGGCGCAGCGCGAGCCCGTGCTCAAGCAGATTGACCTGCCACATGCTTACTACTATCGCGAGATGTACCTGCCTCAGCTCACTACCGGGCCGAGCGCCGTCGCTTGGTCTCCTGATTCCCGGGCGCTGATTTACTCGATGTCAGGATCGCTGTGGCGGCAGGAGGTGGGGAGCACAATCGCCAGCCAACTGACCGCAGGACCAGGCTATGACTACCAGCCGGATTGGTCGGCGGATGGGTCCTGGGTTATTTTTGTGCGCTACGACCACGATGCCGTGGAGTTGTGGGCGCTCGACCTGCGCGATGGGCGCACGCGACAGCTCACGTCGGGGGGAGCGGTGAATCTCGAACCACGGTTCTCTCCCGACGGAAAACGAATGGCATTTGTTTCGACTTCGTACAAAGGCCACTTTCACATCTTCGTCGGACGATTCGAGGACGGCGAATTAAGTGACGTTCAGCAACTCATTCCTGAGAATGTCAGCCCGCTACCTCGCTACTACTACAGCAACGTGGACCACGAGATCAGCCCGGCGTGGTCGCGTGACGGCTCGGAGATTCTGTTTATTTCGAATCGGGGACACATCCACGGCACCGGCGGTTTCTGGCAGATGAAGGCCCAGCCCGGCGCGGAGGCGCACGAAATCCACTACGAAGAAACAACCTGGAAGGCTCGCCCTGATTTTGCGCCAGACGGCAAGCGCATGGTGTACGCATCGTATTTGGGACAGTCGTGGCATCAGCTTTGGGTCATGCCAGCGGCGGGAGGCGACACATTTCCGATTTCCTATGGCGATTACGACAACATCAATCCGCGGTGGTCGCCGGACGGATCAAGGATCGCGTTCGTCTCGAACCGCGGCGGCAATACTTCCTTGTGGATCCAAGCGATTCCAGGCGGCGCGCAAAGCGAGATTGTCGCTGGCCGGCGAACTTACCTGAAGCCGATGGGAAAATTGCACCTGCGAGTTGCAGACCCCAGCGGGAAGCCGGTGGCGGCGCGAGTTTTCGTTACGGCGGAAGACGGCCGGGCTTATGCACCGGATAACGCCTGGATGGAAGCGGACGACAGCTTTGACCGCAAGGAGGGTCGGTTTGAAGCGCACTACTTTGACACCGAGGGAATCTCTGACATTACGGTTCCATCTGGAAAAGTGCGAGTGGGGATCATGCGCGGCTTCGAATGCCGGTTCGAGGAACGAAGCGTAGAGGTTGTGGCGGGAAAAACTTCGGAAGCCACGGTTTCGCTACGGGCCAT
>Ga0302326_10013656_pt1 | contig 17199 bp, 13 predicted proteins | sample Palsa_T0_3_FD_202264 | JGI IMG/M metagenome (GOLD analysis project Ga0302326, IMG submission 202264) | Peat permafrost microbial communities from Stordalen Mire near Abisko, Sweden - Palsa_T0_3 | ecosystem: Environmental > Terrestrial > Soil > Palsa > Peat permafrost | place: Sweden: Abisko... | reverse complement strand
GCATCGCGATCGCTCGATGGTGCGCAGCGGACATCGGCGGGACGCGAACCCTCATCTCCCCAGCTTGTCAAGCACGCCCGACAACTTCCGCTCCAGCTCCTGCACGCTGCCGTCGTTCTCGATCACGTACGTCGCCCGCTGCGCCTTCTCCTCCTGGCTCAGCTGGCGCGCCGCGCGCTCGGCCGTGAGCGCGTGCCCCCGTTCCGCGGCGCGGCGCTCGCGCAGGGGCTCTGCAGCGACGATTGCGAGCGTCGCGTCGTAGATCCCCTCCATCCCCGCCTCGAACAGCAGCGGCACCTCGATCACGATCGCGCGCGGGGTCGGTTCGAGCGCGCGCGCCTGCTCCAGCCAGCTCTGCATCCGCTCGCCCACCAGCGGCCAGACGGTCGCCTCCAGCCACGCCCTGCCCTCGTCATCGGCGAACGCGCGCCGGGCCACCGCCGCGCGATCGACCTCGCCGCCGGGCGCCAGCACCTCCTCGCCCCAGCGCGCGATCACGGCCTCGCGCAGCTCCGCGCCCTGATACAGCTCGTGCACGACCGCGTCGCTGGACTGCACCGCCGCCCCCAGGCGCTCCAGCGCCCTCAGCGCGGTCGACTTGCCGGCGCCCATGCCCCCGGTGAGCCCGATCAGGGGGACGACGCTCTGCTCCACCACCTGCTCAGCGTGCTCGGCCGGGACCGTCTCGGCCCCGTCTCAGTCCTGTGCGGGCTCGGCGGCGAGCTCGGGCTCGGCCGCGGGCTCGGGTGCGTCGGCGGCCGGCTCGGCCTCGGCCGCGGGTGCGTCCGCCGGCTCCGGGGTCGCCTCTGCCTCCGGGGTCTCGGGCGCGGCGGCCTCTACCTCGGGGACGGGAGGCGTCTCGGCCTCGGGAGCGGCCTCCGCGACCTCGGCCTCTGGCACCTCCGGGGCGATCTCAGCCTCGGCTGGAGCCTCAATCGCCTCGGCCTCGGCCGGCGGCGTCTCGGCGGTCGTCGCCTCCGCGGTGATCTCCTCCGCCTCCTCGAGGACCGCGTCCTCGCCCCCATCGTCCTCGGGAGCGGCGGCGTCGCCGGGCCGCGACAGCGGCAGGATCTGGTCCTCGACGCGCTTGGCCGACAGGCTCAACCGCCGGCGCTCGGAGTCGATCTCGAGGATCTGCACGCGGATCTCATCGCCCGGGTGGACGACCTCGCGCGGGCTTTCGACGTGGTGCGGGGCGAGCTCGGAGATGTGCACGAGCCCCTCGACGCCGTCGAGGATCTCGACGAACGCGCCGAACGTGACGACCTTCGTGACCTTGCCCTCGAGCTCGTCGCCGACGTTGTAGGTGTCGACGATCCGCTGCCACGGGTCCTCCTGGGTCTGCTTGAGCCCCAGCGAGATGCGCTGGCGATCGCGATCGATGTCGAGCACCTTGACCTTCACGGTGTCTCCAATCGTGAGGATCTCTGACGGGTGGTTCACGTGCGACCACGACAGCTCGGAGATATGAATCAACCCGTCGATCCCATCGAGGTCGACGAACGCGCCGAAGTCGACGATGTTCGAGATCTGCCCCTCCACGACCGAGCCGGGCTGCAGGCGATCAAGGATCTGCTGGCGGACCTCCTTGCGCTCCTCCTCCAGCACCGCGCGGCGCGAGAGCACGACGTTGTTGCGCGAGCGGTTGAGCTCGATCACCTTGCTCTCGATCTTCGTGCCCATGTATTCATCGAGGTTCGGCACGCGGCGGATGTCCACCAGCGAGGCGGGCAAAAAGCCGCGCACGCCCAGATCGATGATCAGGCCGCCCTTGACGACCTCGATCACCGTGCCCTCGACCGGCTCACCTGACTCCGCGGCCGTTTCGATCCGCCGCCACGCCTTCTCGAAGCGCGCGCGCTTCTTGGACATCATCAGTCGCCCGTCCTGGTCCTCCTTGATCAGGACGATCGCGTCGACCTCCTCCCCCAGATGCACCTCGTCCTTGGGGTCGACCGACTTGCGGATCGACAGCTCGTTCGCGGCGATTACGCCCTCGGACTTGTAGCCGATATCAACCAGTACCTCGTCCTTGTCGATCCTCACGACATGGCCGGTGACGACCTGTCCCTCCTCGATCGGTTGGAAGGTGGCGTCGTAGTTGGGGACGATCTGGCCGTCGATTTCGAGCAGGAGCCCGTTCGACCCATCGACCACGCGGGCGTCGGGTTGCTCTATCAGCGTTTGCACGGCAGCAAGCCTACCGCAGCCGAGGCGCTCACCACCCGATGGGCGCTCGTATGATTGACCGATGCCTGTGCGAGCGACGAAGCGCGGAGCCGAGCGCACCCCCCTGAAGCGGCGCGATTGCGACGTGCTGGTCTGCGGCGCGAGCTTCGCGGGCCTCGCTGTCGCGCGCGAACTGGCCGGCTCCGGGGCGAAGGTGCTGGTGCTCGACCGCTACGAGCTCGGCGAGCGCCAGACCTCGGCCTGCGCGATGCCCACCGGTTGGGTGGAGGCCCTCGAGGTGGGTGGCTCGGAGCGCCAGCGCTTTGACAAGCTCGTCGCGCACACCCCCTATCGGACCTCCCGTTGGTCGCTGCCGTGGCTGTACTCGACGTTCGACTACCGCGAGCTGTGCGCGCTGCTCTGGGGGCAGGCCGATCCGATCGATACGGAGCTCGAGATCGCCACGGTCACCGGCCGCGAGGGCTTCACCGTGCACACCGACCGCGGCGATCTGAGCGCGCCGCTGATCGTCGACGCGCTCGGCTGGCGGCGCGTGCTGTCCAATGCGGAGCCGATTCAACCCCCGAACGCCACGCTGTCGCGTGGTCTCGAGGTCCACCCCGCCGGGGTCGGCGAGGAGATGGAATTGTGGATCGACCATCGCTACATCCGCTCGGGCTACTCTTGGAGCTTCCCCGCGCACGATGAGCTGCGAGTCGGCGTCGGCTCGTTCTGGCCCGCCCACCACGTCAAGGAGCCCACCGTCCGGCTCGCCCGCGATCTGGGCCTACCCGCGGATGGCTACCAGGGCAACTGGATCCCCCACAAGTTGCGCGCAGCCGTCGAGGACGAGGTCTTCTTCGCCGGCGACTCCGCCGGGCACTGCCTGCCGTTGACCGCCGAGGGGATCCGCACCGCGCTGTACTTCGGCCTCGCCTGCGGGCGCGAGCTTCGCTCGGTGCTCGACGGGCGCGCTATGCGGACGCAAGCGCTCGCGCGCTACGGCGCGTTCTCCGCCGGGCACGAGCGTAAATACGATTCGCTGTTCAAACTCCAGCGCGCGATCGGTCGCATGACTCCCTCGCGCGCGGTCACGGCGCTCGCGCTCGCGTTCGAGAGCCGGCGGGTTTCCCATTGGGCGTTCGATCACTATTTGGCGATCGCACCGCCCACCTTCGTCGGTGAGAGGCGACCCACTTCACGCGACACCCCGTCGAAGCGGGTCGCAGTGGCTGCGAGCATCTGAGCAGGGTCCGCCCTGAGCTTGTAGGCGGCGCAAACGTTCTCACACTTTAGAGACTGTGTAGTACAATAGTTGCACACAGCCTCTGAACTATAAGTCGGATCCGCTGTCTTTAGCTCCGCTTTATACTCTCTCTCCGCTCAGGCGACCCTGCGCAACTGCGGCCTGGTCGCGCTCGCCGTCTGAAGCGCCAACCGGCTGGCCTCCACAGCACTTCTCAGCGAGACCTCGGCCAGCAGGCCCGGGGCCGCGACCATGTCGCCCGCGAGAAACACCCCATCGCCGCGGTCCACGGCGGGACGGTCGCGCCAGGTCTTACCGGGCATGTCCAGCGCGCCCGAGCGCGCCTCCATCACCTGACGCCGGCGCCAGGTCTCCCGGGCGCGCCACTCAACCAGCGAAGCGTCGAGCAAAGCCTCCAGCCGCAGGCCGGCCTGATCGATGCTCTCCTCCGGGCGAATCGGCATCTGCGCCTGGATCAGATCGTGCCCGGCAGGCGCGATCTGACGATCCGAGGTGGAGTAGCGCCCGATCCAGCCCGCCTGTTCCATATCCGAGACGATCCACGGATCGCCCCGGCGGCTGCGCAGGCCCAGGTCTAGGCACACGGTACGGCCACTCGGCCAGCTCAGCGACTCCTCGCCCAGTAATTGGGCCGCCTGCTCGTGCTCGGTGGCGACGATCACCGGTCCCGCGGGCAACTCGTCCACGCGATGGCCGGTCTCGACGGCGACGCCGAGCTCGCGCACCCGTCGCTCGAGCATCGCGACCAGCATCCCCCAACCGCCGCTCGCATAGCGAACGGGGCCGGGCGGCCGCGCGAGAAACAGGCGTACCGTCTGCGGCCACACGAACGCCGCCGACAGCTCACCCGGGTCGTGGTGAAACGTGTAGACGCCGGCCGCCGCCGACAGTAGATCCGCGGTGCGCTGGTCGGTGTGGCTGGCCGCCCAACTGCGAAAGTCGATCTCGACGGGCGCCTCACGTCCGCGCAGACGCAGCACCGAGGGAATCGCGCCCAGCGGCGGCGTGCGGCGCACGGCGCCGTCCCAGCGGAACCTCGCGCCGCCCGCGCCACGAAGCGCCGGTGCGACGTGCGCGGGGAGCAGCTTGCGCTCCGCCAGCCACTGCCACAAGGATCCATCCTGGTAGAGGGCATGGGGGCCGAGGTTCGCTTTGAACGGCCCATCGTTGCTGCGTGCCCGCCCACCGAGCGCGTCGTGCGCCTCGAGCAGGCGCACCTTCGCTCCGCCTTCGGCACACGTGATCGCGGCGCTCAGCCCGGCAAGTCCGCCTCCTACTATGGTGATCTGCTGGCTCATCGTGGGTCCTCCAGGATCGTTTGCAGGGTGCACGCTACGCCGCAACTGGCTCGGAGTACAGTTCCAGTTGTGCCGGATTCTTTAGGACCAGTCGGGGGACCGGAGTTGCTCGTCAGGCTCGACCATGGCGGCGAGACCTCGCTCCACGAGCAACTCGAGCGCTCACTGAGAGAGGACATCCGCTCAGGGCGCCTGCCCGGCGGCGCACGGATGCCCTCGACGCGAGGGTTGGCGGCCGAGCTGGGCGTCTCCCGCGGCGTGGTCACCGAGGCCTACGGCCAGCTCGCGGCCGAGGGTTACCTCACCACCCGTCAGGGGGCGCCCGTGCGAGTCGCCACCGCGGTGCGCGCCTCGATCCCACGCGCTCCCGCGCGGTCGCTCGAGGGAAGCTTCGCTTACCACTTCCACCCCGGCCTGCCCGATCTCGCCGGTTTCCCCCGCGACGGCTGGCTGCGTTCACTACGCACGGCGCTGCGCGCCTCGCCGCACGATGCCCTGGGCTACGGCGACCCGCGCGGCGTCCCGGAGCTGCGCGAAGCGCTCAGCGACTACCTGGGACGCGTCCGCGGCACGGCGGCCGACCCCGAGCACATGCTGATCTGCACCGGCTTCACGCAGGGCTTCTCGCTCGCCTGCCGGACGTTGAGCGGCCACGGCGTGCGCTCGGTCGCGCTGGAGGATCCCGGCTGGCACACCCACAAGCTGATCGTCGAGGAGGCAGGGCTGGAGGTCGTGCCGATCCCGGTCGACGCGGAGGGGCTGCGCGTCGAGCAGCTCGTACAGACCGACGCCGATGTCGTGGTGCTCACCCCCGCCCACCAGTTTCCCTCCGGCGCGGTGCTCAGCTCCGCGCGCCGGGCGGCGCTGATCGAGTGGGCCGAGAACGGGGATCGACTGATTGTCGAGGACGACTACGACGGCGAGCTCCGCTACGACCGCGGAGCGGTCGGCGCGTTGCAGGGCCTGGCGCCCGAACGCGTGCTCTACTGCGGCTCGGCCTCAAAGCGCATGGCTCCCGGGATGCGCCTCGGCTGGCTCTTGATGCCCCCGTGGCTGGCCTGGCAGCTGACCGCGGCCAAGGCGGTGGAGGACTCAGGCTCGGAGGTCATTGGGCAGCTCGCCTTGTGCGACTTCATCGCGCGCGGCGAGCTGGACCGCCATGTGCGTCGCATGCGCCGGCGCTATCAGGCGCGGCGCGAGGCGCTGCTCGAGGCGCTTGCCCGCTGGCTGGGAGATGCGCGTGTCGGCGGCGACGAGGCCGGGCTCTACGAGCTCTTGGAGCTTCCCGACGAGGTGAACGAGGCCGCGTTGCTGGTGAGCGCCGCCGAGCGCGGGGTCGGCGCCGAGGGCCTCTCCTTACATCGCTTCACCCCGGGCGGCCCCCCAGGTCTTGTGCTCGGCTACGGGAACCTCGCCGAGCCAGCGATTGAGCAGGGGGTGCGGTTGCTCGGCGAGGCGTTGGCCGAGGTTTCGCTTACGCCTGGCCGGGGTCGATGACTCGTAGGTCTCTGGCGGGCAGGGGATGCCTACTTGCGGACCACCAACACAACCCCGATCGCCAGCAGCGCCAGCCCGACGACGCGATGCGCGCCGATCGGCTGCTTGGCGATTCCGAGCAGGCCGAAGCGGTCGATCGCGACCGAGACGGCGAGCTGGCCGGTGATCACGGCCGCGGCCAGGCCGCTCGCGCCGAGGGTGCGCACGGTGACGATCGCGATCGTCACGAACACCGCGCCGCACAGGCCGCCGAGCAGCGCCCACCACGGGGCACGCGAGATATGGGCGAGATTCCCGTAGCCACCGTTGACGACGGCGACTGCGAGCAGCAGCGCCAGCGTGCCCACCAGGAACGACACGCTGGCCGCCTGCACGCTGCCGACCGAGCGGCCCAGACGCGAGTTGATCGGCGCCTGCATCCCCACCAGGCAGCCCGCGCCCGCGGCCAGCAGCCCTGCCAGCGTGCGGGTCACTTCGCCTCCAGCCAGTTCTCGCCCACGCCGATATCGAGGGCGAGCGGCGGTTCATGGTCCCACACGCCGATCATCTCGCGCTCGATCAGCTCGCGTGCGGCGTCGGTCTCGGCGGGCGGGCCTTCGAACAGAAGCTCATCGTGGATCGTCAGCAGCAGGCGTGTCTGGAGCTCCGACTCCGCGAGCGCCGCGTGAGCGCGGACCATCGCCAGCTTGATGATGTCCGCGGCCGTGCCCTGGATCACGGTGTTCACAGCGAGGCGCTCGCCGAGCATCCGCACCTGGTAGTTACGCGCCTGGAGCTCCGGGATCTGACGGCGACGGCCCCACAAAGTGCTGACGTAGCTCTCCTGCTTCGCGCGCTCGATCGTCTCGGCCATGAATTCCGCCACTCGCGAGAAGCGCTCCAGGTAAGCATCGATGAACTCCTTCGCCTCCTCGCGCGGGATATTCAGCCGGTCGGCGAGGCCGAAGTCGGAGAGGCCGTAGACGATTCCGTAGTTGATCATCTTGGCCTTCGAGCGCATCCCGGGGTCGATCTCCTCGGGCGCGACCCCAAACACCTGCGAGGCGGTCGCGGTGTGCACGTCTTCCCCGCGCACGAAGATCTCCTTCAGCACGGGCTCCTCAGCTGCGTGCGCGAGCACGCGCAACTCGATCTGCGAGTAGTCGGCGGAGATCAGCACGTTGCCGTCCTCGGCCTCGAAGCAGCCGCGGATCTCGCGCCCGAGCGGGGTGCGGATCGGGACGTTCTGCATGTTCGGGTTGGTGCTCGCGAGTCGCCCCGTCTGGGCGCCGGCCTGCAGAAACGTCGTGTGGATACGCGAGCGTTCGTCGACCACCTCCGGCAGCACGTCGAGATAGGTCTTGGCCAGCGTCGAGAGCTCGCGCCAGCGCTCGATCTTGGGCACGATCTCGTGCTCGGCGCGAATCGCCTGCAGCACGCGCGCATCGGTCGAGAAGCCGGTCTTGCCACGGCGCTTGCGTGAGAGCCCAAGCTTCTCGAACAGGATCTCCCCCAGCTGCTGCGGCGAGGAGATCAGGAACTCCTCCTCGGCGAGCGCGAAGATGTCTGCTTCCAGCGCGACGAGCTCCCCGCGCACGCGCCCGGTGATCTCGGCGAGGCGCTCGAGATTCAGGCGCACCCCGAGTAGCTCCATCTCGCGCAGGATTGCCACGAGCGGCAACTCGATGTCGCGCATCACGCCCTGCAGGCCTCGCTCGGAGATCTGCTCACGCTGCCAGTCCGCGAGCGCGCCGAGCAGCAACGCGTCAGCTGCGAGCGGGTCCTCCAGGTCACTGGCGAGGCCGCGCTCTTCACACAGCTCCGCGAACGGGTAGCCACGACGGGCGGGCTCGAGCAGGTAGGCGCCGAGCAGCGTGTCGTGCGCGAGTTCCGGCGGCACGACGCGCAGCGCCTTGGCGTCGTGCGCGATGACAGCGCGCGCGCCCACCGCCTCCACAACCCGCTCGGGGCCCTCGCAGTCGCCCGCCAGCACCTCGCCGGCAACCGCGACAGCGAAGCGCCACGGCGCGCCCTCGGCGAACAGCGCGCCCTCGGGCGTCTGCGCCTCGCGCACGACGAGCGAGAGCTCGACGTCGCTCCCACCAAGGTGGGTGATCTCAGCAGGCACGCCCACGCGCACGCGCCCACTCAGCTTGACCTCGGCCGCCGTCACAGGCGCGGCGAGGTCGGGGTCGCCGAGCGCCTCCTCCAGACGCCGCAGCGGATCGCGCAGCTCGTACTCCCGAAAGACCTCACGCACGCGCGAGCGGTCGGGCTCGCGCCCGGACTCCGCGGCGACGTCGAAGTCGACGTCGAGGTCGCGCTGGACGGTCGCGAGCTGCTTGGAGATGCGCGCGTTCTCGGCGTGCTCCACGAGGTTCTCTTTGCGCTTGGCGCCTTTGATCTCCTCGACGTGCGCGAGCACTTCCTCCAGCGTTCCGTAGTTCTGGATCAACTCGCTCGCCGTCTTGTCGCCGATGCCGGGGATGCCGGGGATGTTGTCGGAGGTGTCGCCCTTCAGCCCATAGAAGTCAGGAATCATCTCCGGCGCGATTCCGTAGCGGTCGATCACGGCCTGGCGGTCGTAGATCTTCGTGTCGGTGATCCCGCGGGCGGTCGCCATCACCTTGACGACACCATCACCGTCGATCAGCTGGAAGGCGTCGCGATCGCCGGTGACGATCATCACGGGCACGGGCGGGTCGGCTCGAAGCGCGCGCTCGGCAATCGAGGCGAGCACGTCATCGGCCTCGAAGCCCTCAACGCGTAGGTTGCTATACCCGAACGCCTCGACGAGTGGTTCCATCGCCGGCCATTGCTGCTTGAGCAGATCCGGACGGGAGCGCCGCGTGGCCTTGTAATCGGCGAACATCTCAGTACGGCCAGAGGTGCCCGCGTCCCACGCGACCACAGTGGGACACACGCCGTACTCGGTGACGATCTTCACAAGCATCGAAGCGAACCCAAAAATCGCGTTCGTGGGGACACCGGTTGAGGTGGCAATCGACTCGGGCAGCGCGAAGAAGGCCCGGTACACGAGGCTCGGGCCGTCGATCAGGAACAGGCGGCGCTCGTGGCGCTCGGCGCTCGGCGTGGCGGGGCTCACTCTCGCTCGGCCCCTTTTCGTCGTTGGAGATGGGTCACTGACGATCACCTTATTGGTCGGAGCGCGGGCCGCGAAGGGCAAGCAAATAAGATGCCGTGCCGCCCTTTGTCCCGCCCCTCTACCCGGGAGCCATCCTCCGTGAGCAGCGTCACCCCCAGCGCGCAGTACCGCCTGACGATTCGCGTCGAGCTCGATGAGACCGCGGGCACGCTCGCGCATCTGACCGCCGCGATCGGCGAGGCCGACGGGATCGTAGTCGCGGTCGATGCGGTCGAGATCGATTCCGGACACAGCGTGCGCGACATCGTCGTCGACGCCTCCGGCAAGGAGCACTGGGAGCGGATCATCGCCGCAATCGGTGCGGTGGAAGGCGCGCTCGTGATCGAGACGATCGATCGTACGTTCCTGATGCACGTCGGCGGCAAGATCGAACAACACAACAAGCATCCTCTAAAGACGCGCGACGACCTCTCGATGGCCTACACCCCGGGCGTCGCGCGCGTGTGCCTGTCAATCGCCGACAACGAGGACCGGGCCTTTCAGTACACGATCAAGCGCAACACAGTCGCCGTCGTCTCCGACGGCACCGCGGTGCTCGGGCTGGGCGACATCGGCCCGCGCGCAGCGATGCCGGTGATGGAGGGGAAGTGCTGCCTGTTCAAGGAGTTCGCCGGCGTCGATGCGTTCCCGATCTGCCTCGACACGAAGGACACCGAGGAGATCGTCCGCGCCGTCACCTTGATCGCGCCAGCCTTCGGCGGTATCAACCTCGAGGATATCTCCGCACCGCGCTGCTTCGAGATCGAGGAGCGTCTGAAGGAAGAGCTGGACATCCCGATCTTCCACGACGACCAGCACGGCACCGCCGTGGTCGTGATGGCGGCGCTGCTGAACGCGGTCAAACTCACCGGCCGCCGCCTGGAGGATCTACACGTGCTGATCATCGGGCTCGGCGCCGCCGGGATCGCGGTCACAAAGATCCTGCTCGAGGCCGGGGTGCGCCACATCATCGGCGCCGACTCGCGCGGGGCGCTGCACGTCGAACGCTCCGACTACGCGGACGGCTCGATGAACGCAACCAAGCGCTGGTTTGCCGAAACGACCAACCCTGACCACCGCGACGGCACCCCGACGGACGTGATCGACGGCGCCGACCTGCTGATCGGGCTCTCCGGGGCGCGGGTGCTCGAGGCCGACGCGCTGGCGCGGATGAACGACGATGCGATGGTGTTCGCGATGGCCAACCCCACGCCCGAGATCTCCCCAGAGGAGGCAGCGCCGTACGTGCGGATCATGGCCACCGGCCGCTCGGACTACCCGAACCAGATCAACAACGTGCTCTGCTTCCCGGGGATCTTCCGCGGTGCGCTCGACGTGCGCGCGCCGGACATCACCGAGTTGATGAAGATGGCCGCCGCCCGCGCGATCGCCGCGATCGTCACCGACGAGGAACTGCACGAGGACTACATCATCCCGTCAGTCTTCAACCGTGATGTCGCGCCCGCGGTTGCCGCGGCCGTCGCCGACGAGGCGCGCGCGAGCGGGACGGCGCTCGCCGGCTCGGAGGTGGGGTTCGCCCAGGGCGAGCAGCAACACGTGCATACTCAAGGTTGAGGGTCATCGTCGAAAAGGGGTAGATCGCCATGCGCGTGACCGTGACGGGAGCAAGTGGGCTGATCGGGAAAGCGCTCGTCGCCGAGCTACACCAACAGGAAGCGGAGATCACGGTGCTCTCGCGCAATCCGTCCCGCACGCAGACATCCGATGGTGTGCAGGTAATGCGCTGGGACCCAATGAGCGAGCCCGCCCCCCAAGCCGCTCTCTCCAGGGCGGACGCGGTCGTGCACCTGGCTGGGGAGAACGTCGCCCAGCGCTGGACTGAGCGAGCCAAGCAGGCGATCCTCCAGAGCCGTGTGACGGGCACGCGCAATCTGCTCGCGGGGTTAGAGGCGATTGACCGATCAGAGATCGGCCAACGTCCACGAACGTTGATCAGCGGCTCGGCGGTCGGCTACTACGGCCCCCGCGGCGAAGAGCCGCTCGACGAGGACGCACCACCGGGGAGCGACTTCCTGTCAGAGACGTGCGTCGCCTGGGAGGCTGAGGCGCAGAAGGCCGCGGCGCTGGGGATGCGCGTCGTGCTGGTGCGCACCGGCGTCGTGCTGAATCGCGACGGGGGTGCTTTGAAGAAGATGCTGCCCCCGTTCCAACTCGGCGTCGGCGGGCCGGTGGCGGGAGGCGAGCAGTACATGTCCTGGATCCACCGCGACGACCTCGTGGGCATGATCGTGGCGGCATTGGCAGACGAGCGCTGGTCGGGCCCGATCAACGGCACGGCGCCTGAGCCGGTCACCAACCGCGAATTCTCACATGCCCTCGGTCGCGCGCTGCATCGGCCTTCATTGTTGCCAGTGCCGGGCTTTGCCTTGGGGTTGTTGTACGGCGAGATGGCCGAGATCGTCACCACCGGCGCGCGTGTGATGCCCGCCAAGCCGCTCGTGCTCGGCTATGACTTTCGCCATCCCGAGTTGGAGGAGGCACTGCGCTCCGCACTTGGCTGAGCGCGCAAGGGGCCTCAGGCCGGTGCGGGCGTTGCGGCCGACGAGGACGAGCGCGGGGGGCGGTTCTCGGTCTCGATGATGATTCTGCAGGGGCGCTTTGAAAGCAGGTAGGCGGCGGTGGGCCCGATCCGCTGCTCACCGGCAGGGGCGTGGATCGTCGACCAATAGATCACGTCCGAGCCGATCCTCTCGGCTTCTTCGACCAGCGCCTTGCCGGGGTTGCGCGTGCGGATCAGGCCGGTGTGGATCTTGATGCCCCTACGGCGCGCCTGGATGCGCGCGCTCTCGAGGACAGAGCGACCCTGCGCCTCCTCGTCCTCGAGGCCCGCCTCCAGCGAGAGCTGGCTCGGCACCGGCAGCACGAAGATCGCGTAGACGACGCCGTCCTCGCCGATCAGCTTGGCGGCGCTCGAGAGCGCGCTCGCGGAGACGTCCTCGCCGAAGATCGGCACGAGCGCGGTCTTGTACTCCAGCTCGTGGAAGTCCGCGGGACGCTCGGCGCGGGGCAGCGTGTAGGACTTGCGCGGGTCGAGGCCCTGGCGATGACGGTAGTAGAAGTAGCCGCCCATCCCGACGATCATCCAGGGGATGCCGACGATCTTCGCCTCGGTGTGCAGGACGGTCACCGCGACCCAGGCCGCGGCCGTGCCGATGCCGCCGATCACGGCGGTCATCGGGATCACCGAGCCTTTGATGCGCACGCCCAGGGGGCTCCTGTAGGGGCGCTCGCGATCGGGGTCTGAGACGCGCAGCTTGACGATCGCCGCGTGCGCGACCGTGAAGGACAGCATCGCGCCGAACGAGTAGAGGTTGCCGAGCACTTCGGTGTTGCCGTAGATGATCAGCGTGCTGGCCAGCATCGAGAAGAAGATCAACGTGAACCACGGCGTGCGGTACTTGGCATGCAGTTGCGAGAACAGCTGCGGCAGCTGGCGGTGCTCGGACAGCGACCAGGACAGGCGTGAGATCCCGATCATTCCGGCGTTCGTGGCGATGAACAGGATCGTCGCCGCGAGCAGCCCGAGGTAGTATTTGGCCAGCGTCAGGACCGTGCCGTGCAGCCCGAGATGTTCGATCACGCCGAGCATCGGGTCGTTTTCGAAGAAGCCCCCGAGCGAGGTCGCATACCCGGGTTTGGTAAACGACTGTTTGAGCTCGGTGCTGTAGCCGATGCCGTGGTGCACGACCGGTAGCGCCGAGAGGGCGACGACCGAGATGCCCGCGTAGACCGCGAGCACGGCGAGCACCACGAGGTTCACGGCCTTCGGCACCTGCCTGCCCGGATCGGTCGCCTCCTCGGCCATGTTCGCGACGGTCTCGATCCCCGTGTAGGCGAGCATCGCCAGCGACAGCGCGAAGATCAGTTCCCTCCAGCTCGGCACCGTGCCCAGATGCACCTGGTGGATCAAAAGCGTTGGGTTCAGGACGAGCGCGAAGCCGATGCAGACCAGCAGGATCTGGGTGCTGAGGTCGACGACCGCGAGGACGAGGTTGAGCTTCGCCGACTCGCCGAGCCCGCGGATGTTCAGCCAGGCCAGCAGGGCGACCACGATCAGGCCCCCGAAGATGTCGTCCGGGTTGTGCTTCAGCGCGCCGAGGCCGGGGAACGCGCTCAGGTAGTGCGGCACGAAGAACGCCGAGATCGCGATCGTGAGGATGTAGTCGAGGCTCAGCGCCCAGCCGGCGAAGAACGAGACGACGTCGTCGAAGGCGTGTCTCGCGAACGAGGAGGAGCCGCCCGCTTCGGGAAACATCGAGGCGCCCTCGGCGTAGGTTTTCGCGGTCAGCGCGAACAGCCCGCCGGCGAACAGGAAGACCAGCGGCGTCAGCCCCAGCGCGTGCGCGGCGACGAGCCCGAGCGCGTAGTAGATCGAGGAGCCGACGTTGCCGTAGGCGGTCGCGAACATCCCCGAGACCCCGACCGACTTGCGCAACCCGCGCTCGGTTAGACGTGCCATCGAGCCGGGAGCCTAGCGTGACGTCCCCGCGAGGGCTCGGGATCGGCACTGCAAAATCCCATTCATGAGGACTGCAAATGCAGGAGCTCTGCTTATGATCCCGACGACCCGGGTAGCAACCCCCAATCCCCGGCCTTTGACATGGAAACGTCACGCCGCGGAAATTACGATTCAGGAGAGGACTTCGTCCTCGAATACGGAGAGCTGCGCTTCACCTTCAACGAGGAGGATTTCTCCGAGCGCTGCGAGCAGGCGGCGCTGAAGGTCGGCTTCGTCGGCGGGCGCCTCGGCGATGGCGAGCTCGAAGACCTCGTCAACCTGGCCGTCAACGGCGAGATCCTCGATCCCGCCTCGGCCCTGGGCGAGCACGTCAACGATTGCTGGCCCGAGCTCGTCGGCCCGGCCGAGCGCTCGCTGGTCCACTGGCTGCGCCGTCTTGTCTTCCGCGGCGCCTGGCTCGACCAGCGCGTCAACGAGGGTGAGCTGAGCGTCGCGTTCAACGAAGAGACCGGCAGCTTCGCCTACGTGCAGCCCGTCGATGCCAGGGTGGCCGGCGGCGAGCCGATCGAGCTGGCGCCCGAGCCCTCATGGGGCCGAGTCGCCTACACGCGACGCTAGGCGCGCGTGATGTGCCGGGAAGATAAAGAGGGTGGGGAGAAGTACATACCAAATGAAGTGCGTGTAACTATGGTGTCACGCACTTTAAAAAGTACATAGTCCCCCACCCCGTCTTTAGAAACCGAAACTGGTCTTCAGGAGGAATCCCGCGCCTCCGCACGCGCCTTCGCGATCGCCTTGGCGCCGTCCTCACCGACGAGCAGCTCCGCCTTCAGCGTGCCGCTCCCCGCCAGATCGAGGATCGGCAGACCGCTGTCGGTTAGCCCGGCGTCGAGTGCGATCACTGTCGTCTCGCCTCCGAACGGGCGCGCGGCGGTCGCGATCACGGTCAGCGAGCCGCCGTCACGCAGGTTGCGGGCTGCCGCGAGCGTCTTGCGCGCGGCCGGCGGGTGCACCCCGTCGAGGCCGTCGATCAACACCACCGCGTCTGCACCGTGCGCGGCGACGCGCTTGGCTGCCTCGATCGCACGGTCGACCGCCTGACCCTGGGCGTCGGCCGAGGCGGCGAAGCTGAGCGCTGCCACAGGAGCGGCAGGCCCATCCCGCCACTCGGCGATCTCCTCGGGCCGCGCACCCGCGAGCACCACCGTGATCTCCAGAGCCCCGGAGCCGGCGTCCGCCGCGCCGGCAGCCGCAGTCCCTGCACTCAAGGCACCCAGCAGGCGCCGCAGGGTCTCGGTCTTGCCTGCACGCGCCGGCCCAACGATCACCGCGCGCGAGCCGCGACCCAGCGGCGTCAGCCACTCGATCGCGTCAAGCGTGGGGTCGCCGGCGTTCAGCGCGAGGCGCTCGCTGGGGTAGGCCACCGGCAGATCCTCGTAGTGGGCGCCTTCGGAGACAGCGTCGGCGGATGCTCCGTTGATGGTGTCGACGCGCACCAGCGAGGGATAGCGCTCCGAGCGGCGAGGCGTGCGCACCGGCCCGGTCACCCGGTCGCCGGATGCGAGCTCGCAGCGGCGGACCTGCGCGGCGGAGATGTAGACGTCATCGTCGGAAGGCTCGGGCGGATCGACGCGCAAAAAGGCAGAGCCGTTCCCCAGCAGCTCGACCACGCCCTCGGCGCTGCGGACGCCGTCTGAGTCCTCACCGGCCTTCGCATTCGACGACGCTCCGGCTCGGCCATTCGGCTGCGCAGCGCCACGGCCGCTACGACCGCCGCGCCCATCACGCTCACCTCCGCCGCGACCACGGCGCGAGGAATCAGAGGCATCCGAGGAGGAAGATGAAGGAGAAGGAGAACGAGAAGCGGATGAGGACTCGCGCTCATCCGTGGACCCGTCCTCGGCCTCACCCTTCGATCCGGCACCGCGCCGCAGACGAGGAGCTCGGCGTTTGCGAGTGGCGGTGCTTCCGCCGCGCGATCGGCCAGAGGAACCTCCCCCAGACTCGCTGTCGGAGCTCTGCCGGCCAGGCTCCTCGGAATCCCTGAGGGAGTCTGAGTCCCGCCCGGAGTCGGAGCCCTCCCTACCACCGGCCGGCTCGCCGAGGATTGCGTCGATCAAATCCGCCTTGCGCAGACGCCGGAAGCCATCGAGGCCAAGCTGGTCGGCGATCGCGTACAGGTCGGCCAGAGGCGACGCCTCCAGCTCGGAGCGGTCGAGTACTGACATGTTTTGCTTCTCCTTCGTTTGGATTGGGCGGTTGGCGTCCGGTCGCGTTGCGCAGCGACCGGCACCCGCTGGGTGAAGCCTAGCGTTCGTAGCGGTGTTCCTCGGCGAGCGCCAGATCCCTCTGCGGCTGTAGCTCCCCCGTGAGCGCCGCGCGCACCCTCAGGAAGTCGGCGGCGGCGGCGACATCGTGGACCCGGAAGATCCGCGCGCCCGCGTCCACGCCGTGGGCAAGCGCGGCCAGGGTGCCTCCCAGGCGCTCGCGAGGGGGGCGTCCGGTCAGCGCCCCGATGAAGTCCTTACGCGAGATCGCCATCAGCAGCGGACGCCCCAGCTCGTGCAGGCGGCCGACTCCCGCGAGCAGCTCGATCGTCTGCGCGGGCGTCTTGGCGAAGTCGGGACCCGGGTCGAGGATGATCTGGTCTGGATCGATCCCGGCGGCGAGCGCCTGTTCCATCCGCTCCCCCAGGAAGGCGCAAACCTCGCCGACCACGTCGCCGTACAGATCGGGGTCCTGCAACCGCTGCTTCGGCGCCGCGCGTGTGTGCATCAAGACGAGCGCCGCGCCGCTCTGCGCGCATACCTCCGCGAGCGCGGGATCGCGCAGGCCGCTGACGTCGTTGACGATCCTCGCGCCCGCGGCGATCGCGGCGCGGGCGACCGGCGGCTTATACGTGTCGACCGAGACAAGCGCGCCCAGCTCAACCGTCACGTGCTCGATCAACGGCACGACGCGCTCGATCTCCTGCTCGACGCTCACCGCCGGGCGACCGGTGCTGGCGGACTCTCCGCCGATGTCCAGGATGTCCGCGCCGTCCTCGAGCAGCCCGCGCGCCAGCTCGATCTGCGCCTGCAGCGTCCCGAACTGCCCGCCGTCGCTGAACGAGTCGGGCGAGGCGTTGACGATGCCCATCAGCCACGGACGCCCGCCCAGCTCGAGCACCCGATCGACGGCCAGCACACGATCGGAGCGCATGCTCATACGGGCATGATGCCCTCGGCATCGGCCTCTTGCGCAAAGCGCTCGATCTCCAGCTTGGTGCGCGCCTTATCCCAGCCTAGCTCCCGCGCGAGCACGTCGGCGACGCGCGCCACCGGGAGCTCACGCGCGGCCAGCAGTCCTAGGCGCGTACGGCGCA
>Ga0302326_10013655_pt1 | contig 17201 bp, 11 predicted proteins | sample Palsa_T0_3_FD_202264 | JGI IMG/M metagenome (GOLD analysis project Ga0302326, IMG submission 202264) | Peat permafrost microbial communities from Stordalen Mire near Abisko, Sweden - Palsa_T0_3 | ecosystem: Environmental > Terrestrial > Soil > Palsa > Peat permafrost | place: Sweden: Abisko... | reverse complement strand
AGGAGCTACATTGGCGAATGATTGGCCCGTTTCGCGGCGGTCGCACCCGCGCCGCCACTGGCGTTCCGAGCCAGCCGAACGTCTTCTACGTGGGCCAGGTGAACGGCGGAGTTTGGAAGTCGGACAACTACGGCCGCACCTGGACTCCGATCTTCGACCACGAGTCGATCCAGTCGATTGGCGCCATCGCGGTAGCACCTTCGAATCCCAACGTCATTTATGTCGCCAGCGGCGAAGGCCTGCACCGCCCCGATCTCTCGGTTGGCAATGGTATCTACAAGTCGACGGACGCTGGAAAAACCTGGACTCATCTCGGCTTGCGCGATAGCCAGCAGATTCCCGCACTCGCCATCGATCCTCGCGATCCCAATCGAGTCTTCGCCGCCGTCCTCGGCCATCCTTACGGCCCGAATGAAGAGCGTGGCCTTTTCCGTTCCACCGACGGCGGCCAGACCTGGCAAAAGGTCATCGACAAAAACGAGAACACCGGAGCCTCCGACGTGGAGATTGATCCCTCCAATCCCGACGTAATTTACGCCTCGATGTGGGAAGTTCGCGAGGGCCCCTGGGAGGACAACAACGAGGTCAATGGAACCGGCGGCGGATTGTTCCGGTCCACCGACGGAGGAAGCACTTGGCATGCTTTGACCAACGGCCTGCCCAAGGATCTTTCGCAGATCTATGTCGCGATCGCTCCTACGGACCCACGCCGACTCTACGCCACCGTTGGCACAGCCTCGGGCGCGCTTGCCGTATACCGTTCCGACGACGCCGGAGAAAATTGGTCAAAAGCAACCGATGATCCGCGCCCTTCAGGCCGCATTGGCGGCGGCGATCTCCCCATTCCCAGAGTGGACTCCAGGAATGAAGATGTCGTCTATAGCGCCAGCACTGTAACCATGCGATCGACGGATGGCGGCAAGACATGGTCCGGATTCCGCGGTGCTCCTGGCGGCGACGACTACCAGAATCTCTGGATCAATCCCAACGACCCAAACACTATTCTGCTAGTCAGCGATCAGGGCGCGATCGTGACCGTGAATGGCGGGGTTAGTTGGAGCTCCTGGTACAACCAGCCCACCGCGCAGATATATCACGTTGCGGTAGCACCGACTTTCCCCTATCGCGTTTGCGGAGGCCAGCAAGAGAGCGGTTCGGTCTGCATCTCCAGCCGAGGCAACGATGGCGCCATTACCTTCCGCGAGTGGCATCCCGTAGGCGTGATCGAATACGGCTACGTCGCCCCCGATCCCCTCGACCCGGACGTTATCTACGGCGGTGGCCGAAGCGAGGTTTCGAAGTTTCACTGGTCCACCGGCCAGGTGCAGAACATCACTCCCATCCCGCTTCGCAACCCCAAGTACCGCACCGACCGCACCGAGCCGACGATGTTCTCGCCCCTCGACCCGCACGTTCTTTATTTCGCCAGCAACGTGCTCTTCAAAACCGCCGACGGCGGCAATTCCTGGCAGACCATCAGCGACGATCTGACTCGTCAGAATCCAGGAATCCCGGCGAGCGTTGGCAATCTCATTCCCAAAGGGGCCGACAAACAGCGCGGAGTAATCTACGCGCTTGCCCCTTCCTTCAAGAACATCGACACGCTGTGGGCCGGCACCGACGACGGCCTGGTCTGGCAAACTCGGGACGGGGGCAAGAAATGGAACGACATTACTCCAAAAGAATTGACGCCCTGGAGCAAGGTCACGCAGATCAGTGCCTCGCCCTTCGATGACGACACGGCCTACACCTCCGTGAGCCGCTTCCGCATTAATGACGAGCGTCCCTATATTTACCGCACTCATGATGGCGGCAAAACCTGGAAGCTGATCACGAGCGGCCTTCCCGACTTCGGTCCCGTGGACACGGTCCGCGCCGATCCAGTGCGTAAAGGCTTGCTGTTTGCCGGCACGGAAAATTCGGTCTGGGTCTCGTTCGATGACGGCGACCACTGGCAATCCCTGCAACTGAATCTGCCGCACACCTCCATGCGCGATCTCTGGATTCACGACAACGACCTCATCGTCGGCACGCACGGGCGCTCCTTCTGGATTCTTGATGACATCACGCCGCTGCGCGAAGCAGCCGATTTGGCGGCGGACAAAGTTGCCCATCTTTTTACGCCAGCACCCGCCTACCGTTTCGAGCGCGATACCAACACGGACACGCCGCTTCCTCCCGACGAACCCGCTGCTCCGAACCCCCCCGACGGCGCAGTCATTGACTACTATCTGGCGCACGCCGCTTCTCGTCCCCTCACTCTCGAAATCCTCGATGCTCGCGGCCAACTGGTTCGCAAGTTTTCGAGTGACGATAAGCCCGAGGTCGCGGAAGCCGATCTCAAGAAACAACTCATCCCTCTTTATTGGCTGCGTCCCTTCCGCTCTCTGTCCTCCGAGGCCGGCATGCACCGCTGGGTTTGGGATCTGCACTATCCCACGCCCAATTCCGCGCGCCACGAATACCCCATCGCCGCGATCCCTGGAGACACGCCTCGGTATCCTCTCGGCCCCACAGCTTTGCCCGGCTCCTATACCGCACGGCTCACCGCTGACGGAAAGAGTTACACGGCGCCCTTCACGGTCAAAATGGACCCACGGGTACAAATCTCGGCAGCCAGCCTCGAAAAGAAATTTCAACTTGAAATGCGCGTCGCATCGCTCCTCAGTGAAACATCCAAGGCTGTGATGCAAGCCGGATCGATTGCTGAGCCGCTCGAAAAATTGTCCCAGCAAGCCACCGGCACAGCCCACGACTCCATTGAGGCTTTCCGGACCAAACTGGCAGCATTGCTTGGGGTACCAAGCGGGTTCGCCGCAGCACCTACCGACGCAGTCACTCTCACCCGAGTGAACGGGCAAGTTGCCGTCTTTTATGGCCAGGTGTGGCAGGTCGATGCCGAGCCAACCGTGGCGCAGTCTGAAGCCATCGCGGCCACCGAACCTGTTGCTTCGGACGCCATGAAGCGTTGGGATGGGCTTAAGACGTTAGATCTGCCCGCGCTCAATCACGAACTTCGCGCCGCGAACTTGCCGGAAGTGCAAATCGAATCGAACCCGCACGAGGCAGATAGTGGAACGGATACGGATGAAGACTAGGGTTTGAGATTTTGCTTTCCTCTACAAGGCTTCCACGGCGCTCTGCAACTCCCGCGCGATCTGCCCGGGATCGCTGCCCGCCGCACAGTTCATCGGCCGGCCGATGCGCACACGAATCTCTCCCGGCTTGGCGAACTTCCTGCCTGCTTCGATCACTTCGAACAATCCCACAATTCGCATGGGCAATACCGGAATTCCCAGATTAATCGCCAGCAGCCCAATCCCTGCGCGGAACGGGTTCATCTTGCCATCCACCGTATGTCGCCCTTCGGGAAACACCAGCACACTGTATCCACGGTCCACGGCCTCACCCGCGTAAGCAAAACTCCTCCGGAATCCAGCCTCGCGCGGCAGCGGAAACAAATTCAGCAGAGAAACGCCAAGCACCCATTGCACGCGATCGTACGTTCTGCCGAAAAAACCTCTGTCCGCGGCCGGCGTGTGTAAGGCTTCCAACGCTTCCCCCCCAGCCGCCGTCGCAATCCGGTTCCGCAGCCGCGCGGGCAAGGCCGTCTGTACGAACCCCACATCCATATCCCCAATATGATTCGAAACCACCAGCATTGGCCCATTCCATCCCCGCAAGTTCTCCCGTCCTTCGATCCGCGGCCAGCCCAGCAGGATCATGGCCGGCCTCATCAACAAATAATGCGCCGTCCAGCGCAACCACGTCACCGGCCACCGCAACACCCAACTCGGATAGCGATACTCGACGCGCTGATGCACCTCGCCGCGTAACATCTTTTCTACATCGCCCACGGTACGGGCCGCGCTAAAACGGGTCTCGCTAAGATCCACCTGATAGCGATCCTCGAGCGCGCTGATCAGTTCCACTCGGTCCAGCGAACTGAGTCCCAAATCAGAGTCAAGATCAGAGTCGCCCCCCGCCCCGCCGGTCACCGGTCGCCCCGTAATACGATGGATCAATTCCCTCACTGGGCTGACAGTTGCCGCATCCTCCTCTACACCTTGTAGAATGCGTCTGGCTGCGAATTCAGCTATCAACTTCCGCCGCGGCTTTTGCGTGTTGGTGCGCGGGAAGTCTTCTTGTGGCCACTCGACCCACATCCGCATGCGCTGGAATTCCGCCAGCGACTGGTTGGCGCGTTCCACCACCGCCGCCAGGCTGGCATGGTCGTGCACAATCACCACCGCGCAGGGGTCTGCATTTCCTCCGCGCTCGATTCCAACTACAACGCAATCTTTCACTTCCGGCTGACGACGCAACGCGGCCTCCAAATCTTCTGGATAAATATTCAGTCCGCCGGGCGTCACGATCACTTCTTTCTTGCGCCCCTTAAAATAAAGGTTCCCAGCTTCATCCAGCGCGCCAATATCTCCGGTGCGATACCACCCGTCTTTATCCGTAACCCCATCCGTAACCCCATCCCTAACCCCACCCGTAACCCCACCCGTAACCCCATGTGGAACTCCGTCCACAACTGCTTGCCCTCGACCTCCATCCCAATATCCCACCGCCACTCCGCCGCCGCGAGTCAAAATCTCGCCGTCTTCCGCAAGCTTGACTTCACGCCCCGGCAGCACCTTCCCAATCGATCCTTTCCCCAACTTGAAGGGATGGTTCACGGTGACGAGCGACGTAGTCTCCGTCAGTCCATATCCCTGAATCGCGGCATAACCGAGCCGCCCCCAGAATTCCTCGGTTTCTGCATCCAAAGCGGCGCCCCCACAAATGAACGCCCAGAACTTCCAACCAAATCGCCGGCGAATCGCTCGGAAAATCCACCACCGGTGCAGGAAGTGTTTTCCTTCGGACGCCCGGAACCGCCGCCCAAAATCCTCCTGCTTCCCGTCATCTTCGAGATCGTGTTCGATTTTCTGTTTCAGCGACTGCAACATTCTCGGCACGCTCACCAGCACTGAAACCCGCTCCCGCCGAATCGTGCTCACAATCTCCGACGGCTTCAGCTCTTCCTGAAAAATCATGGTTCCACCCAGCCGCGGAGACAGAAACATCCCGAGAAATTGCCCAAACACGTGGCTCAGAGGCAGCAGATTCAGGAACCGCACCGGATGCACCCAGCGCTCATACTTCAAATACCGCTGCATCTCCTGTTCGAGCGGGGCGATGTTGGCCAGCACGTTGCCATGCGTGATGACCACACCCTTGGGTTCAGCCGTAGTCCCCGAAGTAAACACAATCTGCAGCACATCTTCGCGGCCGACTCCTCCATTCGGAACTGCCGGAGAATGACCAGGTGCCTTCGACAAGTCTTCAAGAAGCGACGCAGGACCCACCGAAGCCTGACCCGCGAGATCTGGCAGGTGCCGCCGGGAACAAACCCAAAGCCTCGCTTCGACCTGCGCCGAAACTCGCGCCGCAAAATCCGCGGATGCCCCATTGTCCATCGGGACAACAACAGCGCCGCACATCGCGCATCCAAAGAATGCCGCAACCCATTCAGCGCAGTTCTCCCCCCACAGCATCACCCGTTCGCCTTTGCCGATTCTTCGCGTCTCGAGCTCACGGCAGAATCCAAACGCCATCTCCAAGACCTGACCGTAGGTAAACCATTCCATGCGGTATCCCCGGTGCTGCCCATAGGCACGCTCACCGCGGTGCGCCTGAAAATGTGTCAGGAAATACTCTGCTAAAGATTCGGCCATGGATGAGGGATAGAAACGGCAAAGAAATTAGACCGAACCCGTTGCCTCTAAGCAAGTTTAGTGGCAGAAGGGAACAATCGCACATCTCCGGGGATGATCAGAGCCCGGGGATGATCAGAGAATGATAAATGATAAGAGATATCCCCGAAGACGGTGCGGAGAGAGCTGGGGCGGGTTGCTTCACCTCGCTCGGCAGGGTTGGGGGAAGCTACGATTTTTAAATTGTCGCAATGGAGTCAATGAACCAGAGCAATGTTCTGAATCCAGAAAATCCTGCGATGGTCGACGACCTATGCTGTGAAGTGTGCGAGGAGGCCGTCGGCTAAGCTGATTGTGAGGCGAGGTGACTGGACACCCCTAGAAACTTCACTCCCTCCCGACCCCCAGCGCATCCGCCACGCGATTGATGTAATTGAACCACGAAGCGATCAGCGTGATCTGCAATATTCCGCGATCGTCAAATCCCGCCGCCCGCAGTCCCTCGATGTCATCCTTCCAAACCTTGGTCGCGTCCTTGGTCAACTTGACCACGTAGTCCAGCATCACTCGCTCCTGCGGCGTGATGGGCGCCGTCCTATAGTCCTTTTCGAGCGCCCCCACCAGCCCCCGGTCCAGCGTCACTCTACGCAGAAACTCTGCGTGCGACTCGATTCAATACTTGCACCGGTTGGTCACCGAGACCATCGTGGTAATCATTTCATGCTGCCGCCGGCTCAGCGGCAACCCTGGCGACATCAGCGCCCCAAAGGTGGCGAACGAGTGAAAGAGCGCCTCCGGAATCAGGGTGTGCGACCCCACAATCGACGACCCTCCGGACTCATCCGGATGGACCGGATCGCCATACTCCTTGGGATACAATGCCCGCTGCCCCTCGATCGCCTTGCGCAGCTTTTCATCTGCTTCCGACATCGCTATGGTTCGAATCCACGTCATAAACGCGACTGCCTTTCGTTTCGGGTTTCACCGCGATCTCGCAGGGGAAGGCTACACTGTTGCGCACCGCCGCCACATAGCACATTTGTACTAGAACTCGGCTGCACCATTTTCGCCGCTTGGTTATCCACGGGGAGTACCACGTCCAGAATTTCTTGGGCGTGGTGCGTCTCGGTTGCACACAAATCTTGCTTCGGCAATTATGAGGCGGCCTACTCGTACCTCAACGCCACCAAGGGATCGACGCGCATCGCCCTTCGCGCCGGCAGGTAGCAGGCGAACAAAGCGATGCTGCACAAAAGCACGGCTACTGCGCCGAAGGTAATGGGATCAGTCGGCCGAACTCCGAACAACATGTTTGTCATCAGATGCGTGAGGCCGAGAGCTGATACAACGCCTATCGCTACGCCAACAAAGGTCATGCGCGCTCCGTCGGCGAGGACCATCCTTAACACGTCAAGGCGCTGCGCTCCCAGCGCCATGCGTATGCCGATTTCATTCGTGCGCTGGCCGACCAGATACGACAGCACGCCATAAATTCCCACGCTGGCCAACGCCAAAGCCAGGAGTGCGAAAGCGCCCAGCAGGATCAGAGAAAAGCGCTGACTGGCAATCGATCGCGCAACAACCTCCTCCGCGGATTCATTTCCTGAAACGATCATCTCGCTATTGGAGGCGAGCAACTTCTTGCGGATGGTTTGGAAGAATGCTTCCGGCTCCAGGGACGATCGAAAGCGGACGTATACTCCTACTCCTTCGGTCGGGGCGTCTTTGATCAGCACATCTGAAGCTTGCATGAAAGGCCGGTACAGTTGAGCTTGCAACGGCTGAGCCGCGTCGTCAGCGAGTCCCCACTGATTCACATGCCCGACGACTCCAACGATGGTCAGCGGCACCCAGGTGCGCTGGGTTGGATCTGAATCAAAATCAAAAACGGTGATGTGTTTGCCAATGGGGTCCTGGCTTGGGAAATATCTTTGCGCGAAGCTGTTATCAATGACCACGATGCGAGCGGAATGCTCATTATCTGAGTCATTGATGAAGCGTCCCCGCAGCAGCGGAATACGCATTACCTTCAGATATGCCGCTTCCACGACGTACTCTAAGCTGTTCGCAAGATCGGCCTGCCGCGCTGGCTGCTGCTGGCCCTCAGGCCAGAAACCAATTTCGCCGTCGCTTTCCATGGGACGCGCATCCCAATGCAGCGAGACGTGCTCGAGTCCCGGCACGCTCTGGATCGTGGAGTCAATCTGACGGAGTGAGGCTCGGATTTCCTCACGAGATTGGCCGGCAAGCGATGGGGGCGGACTGACGTCAAAGTAGAGAACATTGTGCGCGTCGAATCCGGGATCAACGCCCCACAATTGCATTAGTGTGCGTAGCATTAGTCCGGCGCCGATGAGCAACACCAATGCCATCGCAACCTCGCCAATGACCAATGCTGACAGGGTTCCGGAACGATAGCCCGCAATCGTGCGCCCGGTATCTTTGAGCGTTTCGCCGATCTTTGTGCGCGACGTTCTTAGGGCAGGCACAAGACCAAAGAGAATGCCTGCCAGCGCGGAGACGCCCAACGTGAATAGCAGAACTCGGACATCAAGCCCGATCTCTTCAGCCCGGGGCACAGTAGTCGGGACTGCAGCAACGGCCGCAGTGGTTCCCCATTTGGCCAGGATCAGGCCAAGTGCGCCGCCAACCAGCGCAAGCGCCAGACTCTCAGTGAGCAACTGACGAACAATGCGAGCCTGCCCAGCGCCGAGCGCGACGCGAATGGAAAATTCACGCTGCCGGATGGTGGAACGTGCCAGGGTTAGACTGGCGACATTCACGCATGAGATCAGGAGTACAAATCCCACCGCGCCGAGCAGCACCAACAGCACAGGGCGCATGGCGCCGACCATTTCATCTTTTAAGCTGATGATGTTGGCTCTGATATTTGCGTTGATGTCGGGATAGGCAGCGGCAAGATTGACGTTCACGCGTTTCATGTCTTCGCGCGCTTGCTGCAATGTGACGCCGGGCTTCAATAGCCCAATGGCGTCCATACCCCAAAATGAGTCCCGTGAGTGGAATGCCGGGCCGGGTTCTTCGCCGACCGGCTCATAGACGTCGGCGGTTTCGAAGTTCTGAATGTTTAACCTGAACGATGCCGGGATAATGCCCACAATAGTGCAGCCCACGCCTGCCACGATGAGCGGTTTGCCGACAACATTCGCGTCTGAGCCAAATTTCCGTTTCCATAAGCCTTCCGAGATCATGACTGTAGGATCTGCGCCGCGGCGGTCCTCGTCAGGGCTGAAGTTGCGCCCCAGAATAGGGTTTACCCCCAGAATAGGAAAGAAAGCTGCCGAAACACGCCGCGCATGGACATCTTCTGGCTCACCGATGCCAGTGATGGTGCCGTCGGTCCAACGGTAGGCGGCCATTGCCTCAAACGAATGGTTGTCACGCTGCCAATCGAGGAAGTTGGGATAGGAGATGGACCCCTTGGGAAAGTTTGGCTTATCCTGAAACATCGAAACGATGCGGCTTGCATTTGGGAAAGGCAAAGAGCTGAGCAAAACTCCGTTCACGACGGAGAAGATGGCTGTATTGACTCCGATCCCAAGCGCCAGCGTAATTACCGCAACCGCGGTAAAGGCAGGGCTCTTGCGCAGTTGGCGCAGAGCATAGCGAAGGTCCTGCAGCACTCCAGTCATCATTTGTCTCCTTCTCAGCGCCACAATTGGATGGATCTTCGCCGCATGGCTTTTCGCGGGGACGCAACTTGCAATGACGGCTTCGGCGCTCGACACGCGATGGCGACAAAGGTGCCAGTGAACCTGTGAGAGCAAAGCTCTGGCCAAATCTAGGTCGAGAAGTAACTTATTGATTGTAAGAGAAAAAGTCGAACACCACCGTGGGAACGAAGCTGGTGATTTTGTCCGCCCACGACCTTCACTGTCCGGAAGCGAACAGCACCATCAGCTTCCCGGGTTGTGCGCGCCAGTGGAATAAGCTCAGGTGCAGCATGCATTGCATTAGAATCGGCAACACGAACGCTACGGAGCGGCAATCTTCATGGTTGATTGATGCATTCTTCAAACCGAAAGCCTTTGACCAACACCGTTGTTGGCCGAGTCGTCTCTGGGTTGTGTTATTAGCGTGAACCCAATTTTGCGACGACGACCGCGTAGTTTTCTGTTTGCCAAACATCCGGAACCACTCGTGTCGCGCATTGCTTCAAGGCGCTCCGCAATGCCCGCGGATGGGCGCAGAAGCGGCCTGCTCATGCCGTGGGAGTATCGCGGCAGACTATCAATTTGATTGAGTAAAACGTTTTATGCGCCCAGCCTGCCGCCGGTAGTTACCTTCCGCCCAGAGTGTTCGGCTGCTCTACCGCCGCCCAGATTCCCACGAATGACTCGGAGCGGAGCTTCATCGGCATCTTCGAAGTGTTTCACGAGTATCCGCTGGAGTTCGACGGCGACCTGCTCTCGTGTGCCAAGATGCCGGGCGCGAAAGAAGGCGATCCGGATTGAAATATTGAAATTCGGATGCTCAACAATGCTGAGTCGAGTGCGCAGAGCGTGGGTCCGTAGAAAGCTCGCTCCTAACATTCCCACACCCACATTTCCAGCAATCAGCGAGAGTTGTAAGTCCGGATTGTGCAGCTCGGCGGCAACCATGAGTGGAGCCCCCATCCGTTCAACCCGATTCTTTATCTCTTCTCGCACCATACATCCGGCTGGATTGAGAACCCAATTCCGCCGATAAAATTCTGAGCATTTCGAGGACTTTGGTTGGGCCGAGGTTCGTGCTTGAACAACTCGCATCGTGTCATGCGCCAGCGTTACTCCCTCCAGGTCGTGGGGCAGCGCTACTTCCGCGGGCAAGACGACGAGTGCCCCGTCTAACTCACCCAGGCGCAGACGTGCCAATAACTGGCAACTTATGTCATTGCCAATGCTGGGTTGAAGAAGGGGGAACTGCTTGCCCAGGTCGATAATGACCTTGGATATTTCTGGCCGCGCCAGAGCATGCGAGAGGCCAAGACGAAAAGGTCCCACCGGGATTGTGGTCCCGGACGTGGAGGTCTTCAAGTTGCTCAGAGACGCGAGAATCGCTCGGCTCTTCTCCAGCACCTCGAATCCCGCTTGCGTCAGCTTGGGAGGTTTGAAATGCCGGTCGAGGAGAACGACACCGAGTTCGAGCTCCAAGCGCTGAATCCTTCGAGTAAACGCAGAAGGCGTGAGGTAGAGATCGTTGGCGGCTCGTTCCATCGAGCCGGTCTCAGCCAGGGCAACAAGAGCTTGTAGTTCCGCAAACAAGATTAGGTCCCACCGAAACCAAGGATCCACTAATATTGCAGAAAACGCAAGTTAATTGTGAATATTATGAAATTGACGCAATGCTTTCTGGATGCAACGATCAGCACACTCTTGCGGGAGGTTCCTTCCGGGAGAAAGCGTGCGTTTACCTCCTGATTCCTAAAGGTTGGGTCTCGCAAGGGTCTGGTTCGTAACCGTGAAGAGTGAGGACATGAGCATAGAACTTCGAATTGAGAACCTCTCGAAAACATACCGAAATGGCGTTCGGGCGCTTGATAACGTCTCGTTAACCATTCCCGCGGGCATGTACGGACTGCTCGGCCCGAATGGCGCCGGCAAATCGACCCTCATGCGCACGCTGGCAACCTTGCAGGAGCCCGACAGTGGCCGGGCCACGCTGGGTGACATCGATGTACTGAAGCAAAAGGACGAAGTGCGGCACCGGCTCGGCTACCTGCCCCAGGAGTTTGGAGTGTATCCGCGCGTCTCCGCGCAGGACATGCTCAGCCACATCGCTCTGCTCAAAGGCGTCACCAATGCCAAGCAACGAAAAGATGTGGTGGGGTGGATGCTCAAGCGCTGCAACTTGTACGACGACCGCAAGAAGGCTCTCACCGGTTTTTCTGGAGGCATGCGCCAGCGCTTCGGCATTGCCCAGGCGCTAATTGGCAATCCGCAACTGCTGATTGTGGATGAGCCGACTGCCGGCCTGGATCCTGGAGAACGGAACCGTTTCTACAATCTGTTGGCTGAGATTGGCGAGCAGGTGATCGTGATTCTTTCCACGCACATCGTGCAAGACGTGACCGACCTGTGCACCAACACGGCGATTATTAACAAGGGCCAGGTGCTATATGAGGGGCGTCCGCAGGAGGCCATCGCTCAGTTGAACGGGCGAATCTGGCAAATCTCTATTGCCAAAACCGAGTTGGCCAGTTACGAGCAGCGTTACCAGGTGGTCTCGAGCAAACTGGTCGGCGGTCGTCCCTTTCTTCATATATACAGCCCGGTGCCGCTCCCCGGTGGATTTGCTCCCAGCGCACCCGACCTGGAAGACGTTTTCTTCAGCAAAATCCGTTCCTGGAATTAGAAGACCATAATGCTCTGGCATATCGCGTGGTTCGAAATTCGCTTCTGGCTTCGCTCCTGGATGCTCTGGATCTTCCTCTTCGTCGTTGGTTTGCTGATTTTTGGCGCGATCAGCTCCGATGAGGTCATGGGGGAACTCAACCTCTCCAATATTTACCGTAACGCGCCATTCGCCATCGCATCGTTTTACGCAGCCATGGGCGTGTTCGCCCTGCTGATGACGGCCGTATTTGTCAATTTTGCGGCTCTCCGCGACTTCAGCTGCAACACCCACCAGATGATGTTCTCGACGCCCATACGGCGGCGCGACTTCCTGCTGGGGCGCTTTCTGGGGGCCACCTTGGTCTCGGCGATACCCATGCTGGGGGTTTCTCTCGGCATTCTCCTGGCCAAATACATGCCGTGGGCGGATCGAGAACGCTGGGAGGCGGTGATCTGGACCGCGCATTTGAAAGGTATTCTGCTGTTCGCCTTGCCCGACACGTTTTTCACGGCCGCCATTTTATTTGCCGCGGCGGTGGTGTGGCGCAGGGACATCGCGCCCTTTGTGGCCGCGATTCTCCTGCTGGCAGGCCGCGCTGTGGCCCTATCATTGCTGCAGGGCCCGCAGTGGGATCGCATCCGATCTCTGTTCGATCCTTTTGCCGTCAACGCGTTTGTCGTGGTCACCAAATACTGGACGGTGGCCGACAAGAACATCCTTTCTCTCGGCTTTGGTAGCTTACTTCTCTGGAACCGTTTGATTTGGCTTGGAGTCGGGTTCGCAGCTTTTGCTCTCGCTTACTTTCGCTTCAGCTTCGCCGAGAAGCGGACGAAAACAAAAGTGCTCGAAGCTGACGCGCAACCCGCGATCGCTCCGGTCCTAACTCCCGCGCCCCATCTGCAACTGGCGGATGCGCCATGGGCAAAGTTCCTGGGATCGTTCAGAATTTATTTCCGCGGAATGGCCAAGAACACAGCCTTTGTCGTAATTGTCATGATCGCCAGTATGATTTGCATTTTGGCTCTGACCCTTGAAGCTACGCAGTTTCAGGGCAATCAAACCGTTCAAACATTTCCCGTTACCTACTGGGTGATTGAGCTGATTCGAGGAACCCTTGATTTCCTTCTGATCGTTATCATCACTTACTTCTCCGGCGCTTTGGTTTGGAAGGACCGCGACGAGCGCGTGGACGAAATCGCTGACGCCACGCCCACCCCGGAGTGGGTGTCCTATGCGGCGCGGCTGGTTACGCTCATCGCCACGGTGATGCTGATTCAAGCCGTGGCCTTGGTAGCCGGCATCGTCGTGCAGGCAGCTCATGGCTACTATCGCTTCCAGGTCGGACTTTATGCTCACGAATTGCTGGTGCGAGACGCCTCATGGTTTGTCCTTATGGCGATTCTGGCATTCTTTATCCAGGCCCTAGCGCCCAACAAGTACGTGGGATATTTCGTTTTCATAGCCTTCTTTTTCGTAAATAGTTTTCTGTGGAAGCCCTTGAACGTGGCCACTAATTTGGTTCAATTTGCGGTCAGGCCGCGCGTTACTTATTCGGATTTCTTCGGCGACGCACCCTATCGTGCCGCGTGGAATTGGTTCACTCTCTATTGGCTGCTTTTCTCGGTGCTCCTGGCCATCGCCACCGTCATGTTCTGGCCGCGTGGCAAGCTGGACCGCTGGCAGGCCCGCCGCCGCAACGCAGCCTTGCGGTTTGGTGCCGGGTGGAAAGCCGCTGCGGCCGTCTCTCTGCTCGCCTTTATCGCTTGCGGAGGCTGGATCTGGTACAACACCGAAATCTTGAATCGACTCCTCGGCCCCAAAGACGTGGCGCGCGCCCAGGCCGATTATGAGAAGACGTATAAGCCATTGGACAAACTGCCCCAGCCGCGCGTGCGCAGCGTGAAGTACGCGATCGACATTTTTCCATCGACCCGCAACGCGACCATGCGCGGCGATGAAGTTATCTACAATCCCTACTCCCATCCCCTGGACGAAATTCATTTCTCACTCGACCCGCTCTACGACGCCTCCATTGAAATTCCCGGAGCCGCGCTCGCCAAAGACGACACGCGCCTGTCCTATCGAATTTATCGTTTCACCCCACCCTTGCAGCCCGGCGAAGAGCGCACCCTGCGCTTCACCGTGAAGAGCAAGAACCACGGGTTTGAGAATAATGTGAGCAATACAGGTATCGTCCAGAACGGGACGTTCTTCAACAGCAGCCCCATCATCGGCTACAACTATTTCCGCCAGCTCAGTGATGCGGTGGAGCGCAAGAAATTTGGCCTCCCGGAATTTGACCTCATGCCCGTCCTGGAGCGCAATTGCACTGCCGATTGCAGTAACACTTACATCCCAGGACACTCAGATTGGGTCGATATGAGCGCCATCATCAGCACCACGCCCGATCAGATTGCCATCGCCCCGGGATCGCTAGTGCGCGAATGGCGGCAGGATGCCCGCCGCTATTTCGAATACAAACTTGATCATCCATCGTTGAATTTTTACGCCTTCATGTCCGGCCGCTATGAAGTGGAGCGCGAGGAGTGGAACGGCATCAATCTGGAAGTTTATTACCTCAAGGAACAACCGTGGAACGTTCCCCGGATGATGAACTCCATGAAAAAGTCCCTGGGCTACTACATCAAGAACTTCGGCCCATACGAGCACAAGGAGGCGCGCATCGTCGAGTTTCCCCGCGTTGCCACTTTTGCCCAGGCATTCCCCGGGACCATGCCTTATTCCGAATCCATCGGATTCATTGCCAATTTGAATCATCCCGACGACATCGATTCTGTTTTCTACGTGGTGGCCCATGAAATGGCGCACCAGTGGTGGGCGCATCAAGTGATAGGCGCCGACATGGAGGGAGCAACCGTGCTTTCTGAGACCTTGGCGCAATACTCCTCTTTCATGGTCATGGAGAAAGAGTATGGCCGGGATCTGATGAGGAAATTCCTGATGCTCGAGATGGATAACTACCTGCGCTCCCGCGGCCAGGAGCGGCTCAAGGAGCGTCCACTTCTGACCGTCGAGTCCGGGCAGGGCTACATTCACTACGCAAAGGGCGGCGTGGTGCTCTATTACATGAAGGAGATGATTGGCGAGGATGCCGTGAATCGAGCTTTGCGCGAGGTAATTCACCAGTACGCTTATGCGCCTCCACCCTATCCCACGTCCTATGCTCTGGTGGATGCGTTGCGAGAGGAGACTCCACCCAACCTGCAATATCTGATCAAAGACCTGTTCGAAGACATCACCCTGTTCTCGAATCGCACCCTCGGAGCCACGGCGGTGAAGCGCGCGGATGGAAAATACGACGTCACCATCCATGTAGAAGCCCGCAAATTCAAGGCCGATGCCACAGGCAACGAAACCGAAGTGCCGGTGGATGACTGGATCGATATCGGGGCGTTCGCCAAGCCCGCACGCGGGAGAAAATACGGCGATACGCTCTACCGTGAACGTATGCATATCACACAGCGCAATTCCACGTTCACGTTCACAACGGCCCAACTGCCGGAGAAAGCAGGGATCGATCCGTTCGCGTTGTTGATTGACCGAATTCCCGAGGACAACGTGAAGAACGTGACGATGGAGTCAGGGCCCGCTCAGCAAGCACAGGTTCAACCCTGACGCTGGGCTCAGGGGCATCGGGCGGCGTTTTTTCCCCGGCACTATTTCTGGGCGCGACGGCTGGAGGCGCTTACGGCGTCGTGCTTCACCGGCTGTTCCCGGCTCTTCCCATTAGCGCACCGGCCTTTGCCGTCGCGGCAATGGCTGGAGTTGTTGGTGGGTCGACGGGGGCAGCCATGGGTGCGATCGTGATGATTTTCGAGATGACGCGCGACTACACGGTGATCATTCCAATGACTTTGACAGTCGCGATCAGCATGGCGTAAGGAGAAGCGCGATCAAAGACAGCATCTACACGCGCAAGCCGGTTCTGCGGGGCGATCCGGTCCCCGAGTCCCTGCGAGCCGATCTTCAATTCACGCGCCGCGCCGCGAGTATCATGAATTCGAAGCTGGAGATCATTCCAGCAGCAACGTGTCTCCAAGATCTCCCGTCCAACAGGAATGACTCTTTCGTTGTCATGGACGGCGCTGGCGCGGTAGAGGGAGTGGTCCCTGGAGAGAATCTAGCCGCCCTCGGCCATGCCAGTCCAACTGCAGTGATCGGAGATGTTGTGCAGAGCAATGATGTAGTTGTGACGCCGGATAATTCCGTGTGGACGTTGTTGCTGCGATGCACCCTACCGACTCCGCCATCGCGCTGGTCGCTGCGCCCAAGGTGGATCTGTCAGCCGGTAGGGTGCAAGGAATCATAACCCGCAAGGACATCATGGAGGCCCTCGCAGGCGATATCGAGGTGTTCGGCGTCTAGAATTGTTCACTGAATTTCTTCACTTCTCTGGATGAAGTGGTCGCTGACTCCAACGGATCACTTCATGGAAGGCGAAGTCCCATTCCTACCAGGAGCCAACGACAATGCTCATAACCGTGGTCAATTTTGAACAGACAGCTTCTTTCTGGTTGCTTAGAGTTTATGATCTGAATTCTTTCAGCAGAGACTTTGTTCATTCAGTCGATCGGGCCCTTGGTTTTAATCGGACTGGATCATCTGTTTAGCGGGCCATGCGTGGAGAAGCTCGTGAACGTCACCAGGTAGCTCCGACTCCGCTCTCTTCCAGGTCTATTGGTGATACATTTTGTCTGTTGCGGTGCAGCTCGGGCGGCGACAAATCATGAAATCGCAAATTAAGTTGGGTACGATATTCGGGGTTGAGCTGGGACTGCACTACAGTTGGCTGGTAATCGCGCTGCTGATCACTTTTTCGCTCGTCTCGCAATTTCATGCCGTGAATCGTAATTGGAGTGACGCACTGGTGTGGAGCACGGCAATCCTCACGGGCCTGCTTTTCTTTGCCTGCTTGTTCGCGCACGAGTTGTCTCACGCGGTGGTTGCCAAGGCCCACGGGATTCCCGTACACAAAATCACCCTCTTCTTGCTTGGGGGCGTCGCTCAAATCGAGAAAGACGCATCCGACCCAAAGACGGAATTCTGGATGGCTATTGTTGGACCCATCACCAGCGGGGTCCTTGGGCTAGTCATGCTCGGTTTAGCCAGACTTTCCGGCTGGACTCCGTGGACTGCGGC